>ERZ791934.2269-NODE-2269-length-13061-cov-4.063817_pt1 | contig 13061 bp, 10 predicted proteins | sample MGYA00510125_ERZ791934 | MGnify/ENA primary metagenome ERZ791934 (study PRJEB30046, sample SAMN00993240) | human gut metagenome | study: EMG produced TPA metagenomics assembly of the A metagenome-wide association study of gut microbiota in type 2...
GGGAACTGTTCAGCTTCAGGAACCGGGATTTGACCACCTCCGCCGGATAGTCGTCCCCGGCAATGCGGATCGTCTCCCTGCGGGAACAGACGGTATCCACCATGAGCTCCACCAGCTCATTCAGCATATCCCGGTCCAGCCGGTCATCCCTGCAAAGATAGTCATACTCGATGTTCTCCAAAATCAGTTCCCGATAGCTTTCTCGCTCCCGCATCCAGTCCCGTTCGGTCCGGTTGGCCCCTGCGGGGGTTTGGGGGCTTGATTGGATAGGATTTGATCCTTCCGTACTTGGTGAATGAGTATTTGGTTCTTCAGGATTTCTTTTCTCTTTATTTAATTGCGGCCGGTTTTCCAGACATGGGTCATCCATATCCGGGTTTTCCGTATCTGGATAAGCCGTATCCGGTTCATCCTCACACGGCTGACTCGTGTCCGGCGGATGGGGCGTCTCGTAGATGACATACTCCACATCCACGATCTTGCCCTTGCTGTCCCGCAGGCGATTGCGGACTATGTACCCAGCCCGTTCCAGCTCCTTCAGGGCGGAGCCGATGCTGTCCGTGCCCTCCTTGCAGATTTTGGCCAGGCCCCTGGTGGTGTAGTTCCAGTCCTCCGGCAAGGACAGCATCATGGAGAGCAGCCCTTTGGATTTCAGCGACAGCCCCGCGTTGCGCAGGTGGTGGTTGGACATCACTGTGTAGTCGCGGGTTTTCTCAATGCGAAATACCGCCATAGTATCACCTCCTTTCGGTGCAGTTTCCGGTCAACGGAAAAGGCCATTTTTTATTGAATATTTAAATAAGTGACAAGTGGTTAGATTTACCTAGACTGAATACACGCCACATAGAAACTGTGGCGTGTAAAGTTTTAAAATTTTTCTGCTAATTGTATGCTCAAATCTATCATCTTGTTATTTAAAAACAATAATGCTATACTTGTTTCATAATTTTCAAGGAGGGAAAAGGTATGCCTCAATCTATATTCTATCTAGACGATATATATGGTATCTCGAGAGACCTGCCCCTTAACTATGTTGAAAGGGAATATGTTGATAATACTTTTCGTAGAAACCTTAATAGGAAAAAACATGTGACTATTTTTGGAAGTTCTAAGCAGGGAAAGACCTGTTTGAGAAAGCATTGTCTGAAGGATGACGAATATATCCTTATTCAATGTAATAATCGGTGGTCAATATCGGAACTTAATGCCAATATTCTGAAACGTGCTGGCTATGAATTAACGGAATCCACTAAAACATCCATGGGTGGAAAGGCAAAACTTATTGCATCCATAAAAGCTACTTTTTGTATTGGCGGGGCTAGCGTCGGGTCAGAAGTGGAGGAAAGTCATTTAAGAGAAACAACACAACGTCAACTGGAATTGGATATTGACGATGTAAATGATGTTATAGCGGCCTTAAATGGAATTCATTTTACCCAATATATTGTTCTAGAAGATTTTCATTATTTAAAACAAGATGTTCAAAAAAATTTTTCGATAGAGCTAAAAGCATTCCATGAAAATTCTGATTTGTGCTTTATAATAGTGGGTGTTTGGCTGGATGAAAATAAATTGTTGATTTATAATGGTGACTTAACTGGACGAATTGTTTCTGTAAATGCTGATGAGTGGCGCCCAGAGGATTTGCGACGGGTTATCCTAGAAGGGCAATGTCTATTAAATATAGAGTTTGATGAAAGCTTTATAAATACATTGATTGCAGAGTGTTTTGGAAATGTCTATATTGTGCAAGAGGCTTGTCACAGAATCTGTGAGGAAAACAATATCTACGAAACACAGAAGGATATTCAAGTAATAGGCAGAGATAGAAATGTAAAAGAACTTGTTCAAGCCATTGTCCGTGAACAATCCGGAAGGTATAATGCATTTCTTTCTAATTATTCGTGCGGATTTCAAGAAACAACCCTTGAAATGCATAAATGGTTACTATACCCAATTTTAGCTGCCTCATCCGATGACTTGCTACGGGGCTTGTCATATCGATTTATTCGTAACACGCTTGAATCTGTTCACCCTAGAAAACAGGAACTAAATGCCGGAAATGTTACTCAGGCATTAAAAGCTGTGGTTTCGCTACAATTATTTAAGTCTATTCAGCCAATTATCCTAGATTATGACGAATCAAATTTGATGCTCCATGTTGTTGATCGTGGGTTTATTATTTGGTTGAATGTCCAATCTAAAGAAGATCTTTTTTCAGCTGCAGGGCTACCTATGCCTGAATGAGGCAGTTTAAAAAGTAGAATTGTCATCATCCATTTGATATGAAATCCGTTTTGAAGGTAAAATCGCCGCACTTAAAATGTGCGGCGATTTTATTTTGTTGGCCAGTGTTCTGCTGTCAGTTTTTGTTTTCTTCCATCCCCAGCCAATCCTCAAAGGACTTCCTGGAGATGCGGATCATGTTGCCGATGCGGATCGTCTTGAACGATCCGGAGTTTGCGAGTTTATAGGCCGTAGCGCGGCCAATACCGAGAATGGCTGCGATGTTATTCACTGTGTATGTTCTGCTTTGGGGCGTCCCTTTTTCGTTGGTGCTCATAAAACGATCTCCCTTGCTCATACGATATTTGAAGTGAGTTTGAGTCTCGCTGGGGGTGCCAAAAGCAACCGCTGTAAGCCGTTTTTTCGATGGCTTACAGCGGTTTTTCTTTCTGCGTTTGCCGCAGTGGGAGCGATTATCTGCCGCGCATTTTCCTCCAAAAGAAGAGCCCAGAAAGAAGGCCGGGCACGCCGATCCAAAGGATCATCGCGCCCAGGGTAACCAGTTCAAAGGAGGAGACGGTCAAAGAACAGGCGATATACAGCAGGGTAACGGGAAGAGAAATCCCGCCGAGAATCCTGTGGGCGAGATACCAGGTCTCCTCGTCCAATACCGTCCACGGCAGGCGGAGACCAGTGTGTCTGCTGTAGGGCAGCTTCGGCGCCACGATTCCCGCAAAGAGCATCACGCAGGACACGACCGCCATGGCAAACATCCGCTCTCCGTATTCTGAAAACGTCACCACATCCAAGGCGATCAAAAGGGCAAATACCACGCCGGCCACAAACATGCTGATGTTGCACAGGGTGGTCAGGCGCAGGACTTTCAGATTGCCGTCCTCGGCGGCCTCGCTGGTCAAAAGGGGCAGGTTGCGATAGAGAAGGATCGCCGCCGCCAGCAGACACGCGCCGGTCAAAAGGAGGGAGACGATCTCCTGACGGATGAGCAGCGCCAGCAGCAGGGCCCAAAAGGAAAGAAACAGAATCCACCCTCTCTTCCGGCCAACTTGCCGCTGCAGCGTTTCCCGCCGTGCGTGCTCCGCCAGCTGCTGGTTGGCCTTTGCCAGTTCTTCGGCCAAGTTCAGCCCGTCCTGGCTGTCCGCCGGAAGCTCCAGCAGCTGGCTGACGGAGACCCCCAGCACTTCCGCGATGCGCAGGACAACGTCCGCATCGGGAACGGACAACCCGGTTTCCCAAAGTTAAGGATATGTATACAGGTTAATCAATTTTGCCGATAAAGCGGTAGTAAATCTCAATCTCTTGCTCTCGCATACCATCTTCGCCTTTAGTGGCCTCGTGAATCACAATCTTCTCAATCAGGGCGTTGAGCAGTTCGGCGTTCAGCTCCGTGGGTGCGGCATACTGACGGATCAGGGCAAGCCACTTTTCCGCATAGGAGGCATTTTCCCGTTCTTCCGCCAGTCGAACTGTCAAGACTTGAATCTTGGATTCAAGTTCCTGCTGTTCCGTCTGATACTTCTGAGAGAGCATCGTGAAGTTGGCCTCCGTGATCCGTTCAGCGGCCCAGTCCTCGTACATTTTAGCGAACAGCTTGTCCACCTCGGCCTTGCGCTTTTGAGCCTTGGCCAGTTCAGAAGCCTGCCGCTTGGCCGCCGCAGCCCTCTCCCGGTCACTGGTCGCCAGAAGCTGCCGTAAAAGGCCCTGTTCGTCCATCTGGGCCTGTTCCGACCAGTACTGGATACGGGACAACACATAGGTATACAAAACATCATAGCGGACATAATGAGCGGAGCATTTCCCCTCGATTTTACCGTACTGCCGATAGGATGTACAGTTGAAATAACTGTACGGCACCTTGTTGCACTTGTTCGTTGCGAAACTCATAGACCATCCACAATCGGCGCAGCGCACCAACCCGGCAAATATTTGAGTCGTAGCGTTCCCCAATTTTCTACGGCGGCTGGTGATCTGCTCTTGTACCCGTTCAAACACATCTTTAGAGATGATGGCCTCATGGGTCCCCTCGATCCGCATCCATTCACTTTCTGGTTTCCGCATCCGCTTTTTGTTCTTATAAGAGATGTTCGTTTCTCGATAATGAACCGTATTGCCGATGTAGGTTTCGTCTTTCAAGATACTCTTGACTTGGGCAATCGTCCAAGCATACCGCTTTTCCTCGGGGGCATCCGCATAGATGTGGGCAAACTTTCCGTCCTGCTGGTATTTCAGCCAGCCGGAAGTAGGAACCTTTTCGTCCATCAGAATACGGGTGATCTTGGCCGCCCCTACCCCGTAGAATGCAAGATTGAATATCTTTTCAATAATCCACCGGGTTCCCTCGTCAATGACCAGCTTGTTCTTAATCTCCGGGTGCCGCTTGTACCCGATGGGAGCATAGGCAAAAGTGCGCTCTCCCGCCTTGAACTTGGCTCGGAGGGAGTTTTTGACCTTGCGACTGGTATCTTTGGCAAACCACTCATTGAACAGATTCTTGAACGGCACCAGGTCACTCAGACCCTTTTCCGTGTCCTCATTATCGTCAACGGCTACATAACGGACCCGCTGTTCCGGAAAGTAGAACTCCAGGTAGTAGTCCATCATGATGTGCTCACGACCGAACCTGGACAGGTCTTTGGTGATGATGCAGTTGACCTTTCCAGTCTCAATATCTCTCAGCATACGCTGGAAGTCAGGACGGTCAAAGTTCGTGCCGCTCCATCCGTCATCCACATATTCGCCAACGATATGGAGACTATGCTCTTTGGCATACTGCCGCAAAATCTTGCGCTGGGTCTCGATACTGACACTCTCACCGTAGTCCTCATCATCACGGCTCAGGCGCAGATAGAGTGCTGTCTTGTAGGGTTGTTTCATCATAACCTCCTTCTGTTGAAACAACCCACGCTTACAATACTTGCTATGAACATTGTACCATATGCGTGGTTTTGCTTCAATGGGCAAAAGGTGGCTCTTGCTGGTGCTGTGCCATATTGCTGATCATATCCTCTACCAGCACAGACAAAGTCTTTCCTGCTTTCTGGAAGTGCTCTGTGACCTTAATCCGGGTCGTGCCGATTATAAAGTATGTAGCTCCGTTGATCATAACGGTTTTTCCTCGTATGGGCTGTTTCATGTAAGCCACCTGTTTCGTGTGTGAACTCTGATATTTCCATCAGGTGGCTTATCTTACGCAAGGCCCTGTTCCCGCTATCAGGGGACTACTCCGTATAGTTATAGTGGGAAAAGATGATTTCCAGCCGATTATGTCCCATGGCCCCACTGACGGCGGCGACCACCTGGGTGGGATGTCCACGGTAGGTATCACCGCAGTGCTTGTCCCGTCCGCTGAGATGGATGTAGTTTTCAGCTCTCAAATCTCCTCCAAACCAGGGTTTGCCCTCGCTATTCTCCTGCTCCAACTGCTTGAGTAAAGCAGAGCAATACTCGGCCCGGAAACGGTGATTGTCAATGTGGGTGTCATAGGCCGTAAACAGAGATTTGGAGGCCTCCTGCGCCCTGTTTACGATGGCGGTGACCTGCTCCTTGTAGGTATTCAAAACCGGCGCAATCCGCTCCTTGCCGCCCTTTTCCACCACCCGGATCCCTACCACTTGCCCCCGACTGTTGCGCACACAGTCATTTGGGGTAATCCTGGTGATAGAGGCACGGCGGCACCCACAGGCTTTGGCAACGGTAATCTGATCCTGAAACCTTCCAAACCGCCGCCGGTCGTTTTCGGTCTCCTCCCGACTGCGGGTGATCTCTGATTTTTTTCGCTGACGTAGGCCCAGTTCCTTTTTTGACAAGTCAAACCCCATGGCCTTGTTGATGGCGGCCATATCCCGGCTCACCGTCCAGGAGGACAGCCCTGCCGCCTCCCGCTCCTGCAGGTAGGCAGCAGCATGGGCCTTGGTGATTTGAGCGGCATTCTTTACCTTGTGGGCGGAAAGCCACTTTGCGAAGGGCTGCATGGCAGCCCGGTAGGTTTCCATGGTACCCAGACTGAAAATTCCGTCCACCTTGGCCGGGTTGTAGCCCTCCAGATTTCCATGCTCTTTGAAGTAGGACTCCCGTGCTGCCTGTTTGGCCTCATGCTTGCTTTGCCCAAACCGTGCCAGCTTGGACAGCCGATTTTGCAGACCGCCAAAGATCCGTTTTGCTGCCCCTTTCAATTCTGACATGATAGGTTCCTTCTTTCTGAGCATGACAAGTAACCGTGCGTGCATTTCATGCCCGCCCGTTTACTTGCCGCCCTTCTTTCCAAAAATCAAATATTCTGTTCAACAATTAAACAGCAGGTGTTGAGACAAGCGCATTTTTTCAGATGGTTGCGCTTCCATCCTATTTCGTTTCCGTTCTTGTTTTTCCCGGTTGCCTGCCGGGGGAAAACAGGAAGCGAAAACGGTGTGCAGGCCGTTCACCTGCATGGTCAGCGTTTCCGTTCGGAAACTGTTACCCCCGTAAGCCTGGGGCTGTCTTATCCTCCATAGCTGGCTGCCATGTGGTAGATCGTGCCTGTTGTCGTTACACCTGTGTTTTGGGAAACCTGCTGTTTTCTCAACCCTCCTTTTCTCATGTCCAATATTGGTACGGCTTATGCCGCCCTGTTGATCGTGCAGCCTGATATGGTATATTTACGCCTTGCTTTCGCTGTTCCTATATCAGTTTGATTTACAATATACAAACCAAGAAAAAAATATCAGCACCTGCGAAAAAATTTTAATCGCAGGCGCTGATTTCGTGGTATCAGCCCAGTGGAACATGGTTGTTTGCTGTTTTTTCAATCAAAAAATAACAGGGAGAGGCTCCAGTCGGAACCTCTCCCTGTCATCGTTATTTTGCGGTTACATGGCTCAGACACGCTGTGCCGAAGCCATCTGGTTCAAAGGTGTTCAGCCCAGCTCCCGATACAGGAAAGTCACGGCCTGAGCGCGGGACACAACCACATCGGGGCTGAAGGTATTGCCGCCGGTACCGTTGGTGATCCCGTTGGCAATGGCCCAGGTCACAGCATCCGCATAGTAGGCGTCGGTAGCCACATCGCCAAAGTTGCTGCCAGACACCACCGGGGAACCGGCAGCCCGCCACTGGAAGGTGACAGCCTGAGCACGGGTCACATCCATGTCAGGGCTGAAGGTGGTGGCGCTGGTGCCGTTGGTCACGCCGTTGGCCACAGCCCACAGCACGGCGTCATAGTAGTAGTCGCTGGTGCTCACATCGGCGAAGGGGTTGGTGCCGGTGGCCTTGGGGGAGCCGTGGGCTCTCCACAGGAAGGTCACCATCTGAGCACGAGACACGGCCATATTGGGGCCAAAGGTGGTGGCGCTGGTGCCATTGGTCACACCATTCTCCACAGCCCACAGCACGGCATCATAGTAGTAGTCGCTGGTGCTCACATCAGAGAAGGGGTTGTCGGGTTCAACGACGATCTCCTGGAAGGAGACCTCAACCTCCACGGCAGAAGCGGGCATGGTAAAGGTGTACTTGCCGTTGCCCTTATCGGTCAGCTTCACGGTGTCGCCGTCCTTGTCGGTAACAGTCAGTTTAGCCAGCTCATAGCCTTCATCGGGAGTGACAGTGATGGTCACCGTGGTACCCTTGGAGGCTCTGGTGGGGCTGACCTTAATGGTGCCGTTGCTGACCTTAGAGGGAGTGCTGATGGCATAGGTAGTCACACTGGAGCCACCGCCACTGCTGGGACGGGTGTAGGTGTATTCCTGGGTGGCACCGTTGTCAATGGTCATGGTCTGACCGTTCAGGGTCACAGTAATGCTGCTGCCGGTGCTGTTCTTCACCGTGATGGTGCGGCTGCTGCCGGACACGGTAGCAGTCAGGTTGCCATCATCATTAAAGACCTCAACAACATCGTTGTCAACGGCTGCATTGACAGCCTCCTGGAAGCTGGCGTAGCCAATACCGTTCACCTCAGCCACGGCCTCGTTGGTCAGGGAGAATGTGAAGGGGCTAAAACCGTGGGTGGAAGTGAAAGTGACCTTGCCAGTGCTGTCAGCGGTAGCCTCATAGAAGTAGGTGCCGCCGTTGCTGGCCTGATGCTTCACATACACAGTCTGACTGGCAAAGTTGCTGGGCAGGGTCACGACGATCTCGGCGGGTGTAGTGATTTTCAGTGCCTCCGCACGCTTTACTATCACAGCATTTCCGTCAGTGTTTTCTTCTGTCTTGATGTCCACTTCCGCAGAGTTGGTGGCGGTAGAGGCGACCACCTGCATCATGGGAGTGATGTCCAGGGTGATGGAGGTAATGGCGCTGTTTTCAGCATCCTTGGAAAGCCCCGTGGCCTCGATGTTCAGATAAGTCTGGGTGTAGAGGGAGACCTTTTGCTCCTCGGTGGGGCTCAACTCTTCTTTGCCCTTGCTAATCAGGGTTTCCTTCTCTGCGGAGCTGTTCAGGCTGTTGGCAGCGGACTGGGCGGCGCTGGTGATGGTTTCATCAGCGGCCACAGAGCCGGCCACATTACCGGCAGTGTTCTTGTCCTCTGTTTCAGTAATCTTGTCCGTATTGGTTACAGGCTCCTCCACGGTGGGAATCACTGCGCCCTCGGCAGTGACGGTGATGGTGCAGGTATCCTCCATCACTACGATCTCGCCCACCTTCAGCTGCGCGGTAACGGTGGCAGTGCCCTCAGCCACTCCGGTAACGGTCTTGCCGCTTACAGTTGCAGCCTCCACGTTGTTGGAGGTAGTTACCAGGGTTACGCCCTCCGGCGCTGTGATGTTTGCAAGGTCATAAGTGCCGCCTTCACTCAGACTGGCATCCTTCAGAGAAAGGTCATAGCCGATGACGTTGCCCCAATCTCTGCTATCCAGCATGTCTTTATGCCGTTCTACCATTGATACGGGGCAGTATACCGTAACCTGCTGCCGAACCGGAGTGCTATCATAGATATTCTTGATGCCAGCCCCTGTAATATTGAAATCTGTCGGCATCATTACAAAGGTGCAGGTTCTACCATGGGTAGGAAATGCATCAGTGCCAATAGAAACGACACTTGCAGGTACAACAGTGTAGGTGAGCCCGCTGGACCCAAATGCAGAAGGTCCAATGGCCGTTGTTCCTTCCGGTATCTGGATGGAAGTTAAAGCGTCAGCATCCCAAAAAGCAGATTCCCCAATCTCACGCAAATTTTCCGGAAGTGTCACCGTTTCCAGCGCAAAACAATTCCAAAATGTGCGATCCTGAATCACCGACAATTGATCAGGCAGTGCAACGGATTTCAAAGCGGAACAGCCAGTGAAAGCACCTCTGCCCAATTCCATCAATGTACTGGGAAGCTGGATGGTTTCCAGTTTATTTGCCCCCGAGAAGGCGGCTCCGCCAATGGCGGTGACGCCTTCAGGGATCACCATATTTGTCAATCCTGTGCAGCTTAAAAAAGCATAATCTTCAATTGTTTGCAGACTGCCAGGCAGTGTAATGGAGGTCAGATTGCTACAGCCCTTAAACATATTCTCAGTTATCACAGTGCGTGTACTGTTCTCCGGGAAAGTAACGGCTGTAATCGTGGTTCCCACCAGAGCGCCTTCTGCAATGGTTGTCACACTGTCAGGGATTTCGTAAGTTTTGCTTTCATAATTGAATACACGGAGCAGTTCCGTCTTGTCACCGTTATAAAGAATCCCATCCTCTGTGACAAAATACTCAGACGCACCCACATCAATATTCTTCAGACTGGTGCAGCCGCTGAATGCCGTGGCATCCATCTCGGTGACCGATGTTGGAATCTCAATTGATTCCAAGATAGAACAGTTTTTGAATGCGTTGGCGGGAATGGCAGGAATCCCGTTGGGGAGCGTAACAGAAGTTAACTTGGAGCAGCCCTCCAAAACCTTTTCAGGCAGTTCCGTCACCGTATTGGGGAATGCAATCTCCGTCAGATTCCAGCACCCCAGGAACGCCGAAGAGCCGAGCGTTGTCAGCTGGCTGCCTGCTTCAAAGACAACCTTTGTAAAATCCGTGCTGTTGAACGCGTTAGACCCAATTTCGGTGACTGTATTTGGAATGGTAAATTCTCCGGTCAGGCAGGTGTTTCTAAAGGCGCCTTTTCCGATCTTTGTCACACCGTCCAAACCTGTAACGGTTGCAAGGGGAGTATTGTAGAACGCATTTTCAGGAATCTCCGTGACCCCAGACGGAATATCAATACTCGTCAGCTTTGTACCGCAAAATGCGCCTCGCCCGATAGAGGTAAGGCCAACCGGCAAGGTGATGCTGGACAGAGAGCCAGAAGCGTTACAATAAAAACAGCTTGCCGGGATTGCTGTCAGCTTAGAGTTTTCAGCAAATGTGACAGTCGTCAAATTTGTGCAATTCTGAAATATCTTGGTTCCCAATGTCGTCACCGAAGCCGGGATATGAATGCTTTTCAGTTTGCGGGAGCCAATAAAGGCCTCAGCACCGATTGTCTCCAGCCCCTCATTCAACGTAATAGAGAATGTATTTTTACCCATATTCATGGGGCTGCCAATATAGCCGAACGCCGTCTGTCCAATGGTCTTGACGCTGGAGGGCACTGTAACAGCGCCCAAATCTACGCAGCTCCGGAAAGCATCGTTCCCGATTGCAGTTACACTGTATGACGTCGTACCGTCGGACACCGTTTCCGGGATAGTAATATCACCGGTATACAAGGTTCCATCACCCTTTTTGGTGACCGACACCGTATCAGCACCTGTCACCTCATAGGTGATTCCACCCGCATCAAAAGTCGTTCCTACATCTGCCGCCAGCGCTGTCATAGGCAACATGGTCGCCAGCAAACATAGAGCCGTCAATATGGACAATATTCGTTTTTTCATTGCTTGTACTCCTCTCGTTTACACATTTTTCAATCAGGGTACGCACCCTGGATTTTACATTGTGGATTATACCCGATATATCGGGAATATTCAAGGTCCACACCGGGAAATATAATGGAAACCACGGGTGAGGTGGTTTTTTTGATCGTTTATGACCCGCTTTGGGCAACCATGAAGCGCAGGGGGATCACAACTTATACGCTGATCAAGGACTATTCCTTCAGCCGGGGAACCCTGGACTCCCTGAAGCACAACCGGAATATCTCCACCGCCACATTGAATGATCTGTGCCGGATTCTCTCCTGCAAGGTGGACGACATTCTGGAATATATCCCTGATGAAAGCTGAAAGGCGCGTTCAGACACAATTATCCTGTGTCCAAACGCGCCTTTTTCTATATTTGGGCATAACAATAGGCAGAGAAAAGCTACTGCTCTGCTCTGCTCTGCTCTGCTCTGCTCTGCTCTGCTCTGCTCTGCTCTGCTGTCAGTATATTGCGCCTTCTCATAGGTTGTCAACCCCTGATTCTTCTGACTTTTCCACATTGTACCACAGTCCATGGTATCTGTAAAGTTTCTTTTCTAAAGCAATCAGTAGGCCAGTTCCCACAGCTGTGAATGCTGGATTATGTCGCACCATTATAAGCATGATTTGTGCGCCCCTTGATAAAAGCGCAGCTACCGCACAGAGGGACACATACACATTCTTTCGGACGAGACGAACTATGTGTTGCCTTGAAATTATGCCTTGTCATCTCTTGGTTCAGCCTCAGCTCCACTGTATCATCCAGCGGAAGATCCCTTGATAGAAGGGCTTGCTCATATCGTAAGCATGGGTTGTAGGTACGGTATCTTTAACTATGGGAAACGCCGTTTTCCCACTTTGAGACGGTTTGCCTTACCACATGCAGCTGGACGGCCAGCTCTTCCTGACTCATTCCTTTGGCTTTGCGCAGGGCTTTGATTTGCTCGTGAAGCATAGGTTCGCGCTCCTTTCCCCAGGAATCTGCACAGCTCTATGATACCCTCAGATGCCTTGCAGGGCAAGCAACAGAACTTAACAGGGGGGTGTCTAAGCCAGAAACCTCACACCCGCTGAACCAGCAGCCCATGCCGGTTGCAGTACCAGTACAGATACCCGCCCTGGCGCAGGGAAAAGCGGCAGGCGGCGCTGCCCTCGGGGTAGAGCTTGACCAGCTGCACCCGGTCTGAGGTGACATAGGCCAGGAAGGAGATGTAGTGGGTTTTCGTCATGGGGTGGGCGAGGGTGACGTAGTGCTCGTCCTCCACCTCCTCCACGGACAGATGGTGGTCCTGGTCGGGGGCCTCCGCCTCCAGCGGGGGCAGGGCCACCCCGCAGCAGCTGACCACCACTTCTCCCACGGCGTGGATGATGTTGCCGCAGATGGGGCAGACGTAAAACTTGGTCCGCAGCAGGTTGGCCGAGCGGTTGCGGTTGCGGACGGCGTCCCCCGACATCAGCTCCAGCACAGAGACCCCCAGGGCGGCGGACAGGGGGGTGAGCAGGGAGATGTCCGGCAGGCCCTTGCCCGTCTCCCACTTGGAGACGGTTTTGTGGCTCACGTCGATCTTTGCTGCCAGTTCTGCCTGGGTGAGCTTTCTGGCCTCCCGCAGCTGCTTGATGGTGCTTCCGGTTACATAGGCGTCCATAGTTGCGCTCCTTTTCTCAAACTGACGCCATGATACCAGAAGGGACGCCGGGGGGCAACCTGCGCAGCGTAGACCTCCGGCCTGGCTGGCGGGGGAAAACCGGACAGGACGCTGCCTGCCTGCTGTGGTATAATGGCCTGACAGAAGGGGTCCCCGGCGCCCCGGGGACCTGCGGTAGAAAGGACGTGAGAACATGAAACTGGACCGGCTCATCGGCATTCTCTCCCTCCTGCTCCAGCGGGAGAAGGTCACTGCGCCGGAGCTGGCGGAACGGTTCGAGGTCTCCCGGCGGACCATCCAGCGGGACATCGACACCCTGTGCCGGGCGGGC
>ERZ791934.2276-NODE-2276-length-13032-cov-3.229252_pt1 | contig 13032 bp, 8 predicted proteins | sample MGYA00510125_ERZ791934 | MGnify/ENA primary metagenome ERZ791934 (study PRJEB30046, sample SAMN00993240) | human gut metagenome | study: EMG produced TPA metagenomics assembly of the A metagenome-wide association study of gut microbiota in type 2...
GTCCTCTCCGTTTTTGCCGTGAAGAACCGGAACGATTACATCAATGGGAAGTACCTGCACACCGTCACCGTTCATTACCACGATTCCACGGGTAACCCGGTCGGGGCTGAGGAAGGCGGGCTTGCAGCCGGGGTCCTTTTCCCAGCTTCCATCGGCCAGCGCATCAACGGGGCCGGGATACAGCAGCCATCGGCCGTCCTTGGTAATGCCCAGAGCAGTGATGTTGTATTTTTCCCCGTCCAGCTGACGGAGGATATAACTGGCAGACCGGAGGGAAACCTCATGCTCAGAAGAGCATCCGCCAAACAATACGGCAACATTTTTTTTCATAAGAAAATCCACAACCTTTCCTGTGTTCAAAATGGTCGCTTTTCTAAAGTTTAATCATACCACACCCGCCGCGCTGACGCAACCGACAGAATGGCGAAAACCAGTGCGGCCCTTGACTTTTTTCTGATGGTTCTGTAGGAGCGGAGAAGAAAAAGGGAAAATTTCAGAAGATGGAAGGAGATTTACGGGAATTTTACAAAAGTGCAGCAGGAAACTATACACAGTAAGTGTACAATACACTCTATTTGAAACAATGAGAGAAAACAGAATTTATGTACAGCTGTGAGGTGTTTGATTTATGGAGGAAAGAGCGGCATCGTCTTCCAGAAAAGAAAGGTTCCGATTTTACCTGATTTATACGGGAGTATTTGCAGTCGTTTCTTTATTGGTATATGCTCCCTTCTGGATGTCTGGAAAAACCATGGTCTGGAGAACAGATGGATTAGCGCAGCATTATAATGCATTTGTTTATCTGGGGATTTATTTGCGCGATATTTTGCGAACTCTGATTACCCAACATCAACTGGTGTTGCCCATGTGGGAGTTTGGGCTTGGTTATGGAGGGGATATTATTACAACACTTCAATATTATGTGTTGGGCGATCCCTTTGCGCTGGTTTCCACTGTAACACCTTCGGCTTTTGCTGGAGAAGTGTATAGCTTGCTGATTGTACTGCGGGTTTTTCTGGCTGGCGCTTTTTTCTGTGCTTTTTCGCGAAAGATGGAATGCAAGCCCTTGCCGTCTATTTGTGCCGCGTTGGCTTATTGCTTCTGCGGATATGCGATTTATGGTGCTGTTAGGCACCCTTATTTTACCAACCCTATGATCTGGCTTCCGCTGCTGCTTTTGGGAGCAGAAAAAATTTTGAGAAAAGAACGCCCTGTACTTTTTATAATGATGGTGTTTATCGCCGCAGTGAGTAACTTTTATTTCTTCTATGTGTTGGTGCTGCTGACGGTCCTATATGTGATTTTTCGTTATTTTTGTCTGTATCAGGAAAACCGTTGGAAAAATCTTCTGCTTTGTTTTTTGAAATTCATGGGAACCGCATTGCTGGGAGTTGCTATGGCAGCCGTATTGTTTTTACCGGCGGTATTGTCCTTTCTCTCCAGTTCCCGCTCTGATACCCAGTACCTGTTCCCGTTATTTTATAACAGGGCTTTTTATGAAAAGGTATTGGGAGCATTTGTTTCCAATACATCTCCAGGTGGATGGACGTGGTATGGCTTTTCCCCTGTTGTTCTGTTGGGAGTGGGAGGCCTTTTTCTGAAACGCAAACAGGAAGGATGGCTAAAAGGACTCATTGTTTTTTTACTGTTGGCTTCACTTCTTCCCATAGCAGGATATGTTTTTAATGGTTTTGGATATGTATCCAATCGATGGATGTTTGGTTTCGCCTTTTTTTGCGCTTTTGCGCTGGCAAAATCTCTTCCGGTATATCAGAGCCTTTCTACAAGGCAAAAATGGGCACTTGGAACGGGAGTGTCCTTATATACAGTTTTATGTTTGTTGTTAGATCGTTCCCGGACACAATCCGCTATGGCAGGCTGTATGATTCTGTGTTTATCGCTCCTGTTTTTCCTGGGAGCTTCTACAATTCCCAAAATCAGATTGGGACATTTTTCTCCTTCGCGCCGCCGAGTGATTCAGACAGGTGCATTGGCACTGACGATTCTGGGAATCCTGAATGTCAGTTTTCATCAGTACTCTCTGACAGAAGGGGATTATGCAGGACAATTTCAGGGAAGATATGAGACGATGGTGCGTTTGGAAGAAAGCCGTGCAGCTGTGTGGGATCAAATCGAAGAGGAAGACTTTTACCGTATTGATGAAACGGCTTCCGGAAGCACACAGATTCCCAATTATCCGATTTTTGCCGGTCAGAGTACAACGATGGCGTATTGGAGTCTGATTAATCCGGATATAGCACCATACGTGATGTTCCATTCCGCTTATTCAGATCTTTCTCATAAAATCCGCGGCCTTCAATCCAGAACGATGCTTCAACCTTTTGCTGCTGTAAAATATTTCGTTTGTGAAGCAGGTCAGGAGAAACAGGTACCTTACGGATATACATTTGTGGGACAGGAAGAAACCTATGACGGAAAAACAGTAAAACTGTATCAGACGGAAAACAGCCTTCCGCTTGGGTATACATGCGATAGCTGGGTTTCAGCGAAAGACTGTGAATCAATGGATTTTGCTCAGCGGCAACAGGCGATGTTGCAGGGAGCCATTATAGAGAATGAAGAGAATGGATCTGGTTTGGAAAAAGCACAGTTGACTTTTCAACAGGAGGAACCGGAGTTTACGGTAAAATGTGGAGAAGGTACAGTGTATGAACCGGGGAAAATTACCGTAAAAAAAGCAAATACTTCTCTTACCCTTACATTTTCGGCTCCTGGCAGCCGGGAGCTTTATCTCCAGTTGATGGGGTTGGAATTTGAAAGTCACAGCCCCTATGAATATTATACCCAGGATCAATGGGATTCCCTGTATCGATATGATAAAAACAGGATTCAGTACCAGTGGAAATACTGGTCTCCTGCAAAATCTTCGATCATTACAGCAGCTTCTGCTGGAGTCTCCGCTTCGGCCAGTTATTATACCCCGTATTATGACTGGACCCAGGGGCGCAGTGACTTTCTGCTCAATCTTTGTTATTCCGAAGAGTCCCGCCAGACGATGACGGTCACATTTTCAGAGCCTGGTGTATATACTTTTGACAGTATGAAGGTAATCTGTCAGCCAATGGATGACTTTGAAACGCGAATTTCGGATATGAAGGAAGATGTACTGGAAAATACGGCAATTGGAGTCAACACAATTACGGGAAATATTTCTCTGGAGAAAGAGAAAATGCTCTGTTTCTCGGTTCCTTATTCCAATGGCTGGACTTTGCTGGTGGATGGTCAGGAAACGGAACTGTTCAGAACAAATTTGATTTTTATGGGAACAGTACTTTCAGAAGGAGAGCATCGTATTGAACTTCGTTATGAAACACCCTGGCTAAAAGCAGGAGCGCTGATTTCCTGTGTGGCGTTTGGGCTGTTTTTGCTGATGGAACTCCTGATTTTCTTGAAACGCCGTCGCTTTAGATGAGAAAAATTGGGATTTCTTATGCTGGAATACAGAAAAAAAAGAAAGTGTTATTGTGAACTTGTCATCAATTAACGAAAAAATTACCACGCTGTGTTTTTAGGGCTTTTGTGTTTGCTTCCCTGAATTCAAAATGATATAATATAAACAATTGCAGAAGTGATTATTTTTGATGTGAAAGGAAAAGGGAGAGGCTTATAATGGAAAAAATATCTGTAATTGTGCCCTGTTACAACGAGGAAGAGTCCATTCCGCTGTTTTATGATGAAATCAAGCGAGTTCGCGGTCTGATGACAGACTATGCTTTTGAGGTGATTTTTGTAGACGACGGTTCTCGGGACAGAAGTTTGGAGTTAATGCGGGAGCTGGCGGAAAAGGATGAAGAGATTCGCTATATTTCCTTTTCCCGCAATTTTGGCAAAGAAGCTGCCATGTATGCCGGTCTGAAAAATGCAGCAGGTGACTATGTGGTGATGATGGATGTGGATCTGCAGGATCCGCCGGCATTGCTGCCTGAAATGGTTCGCTGCATCAAGGAAGAAGGCTATGATTCTGTTGCCACCCGCCGAGTAGACCGTAAAGGTGAACCGCCTATCCGTTCCTTTTTTGCACGCCGTTTTTATCAGCTGATGAACTGCATTTCCAAGACCGAACTGACAGACGGTGCTCGGGATTATCGACTGATGAATCGGAAGTTTGTGGACTCTCTGCTGGAGTTGAGTGAGTATAACCGTTTTTCCAAGGGCCTGTTCGGTTGGGTCGGCTATAAAACCAAGTGGCTGCCCTATGAAAATACCGAGCGGGTTGCCGGCGAGACAAAGTGGAGTTTCTGGAAGCTGCTGAAATACAGCATTGACGGAATTGTGGCGTTTTCCACTGCGCCTTTGTCCATTGCTATGGTAATGGGAATCCTGTTTGCGTTTCTGGCATTTTTGATGGTAATCTTTATTGTGGTGCGTACAGCCATGTTTGGTGATCCGGTCAGTGGTTGGCCGTCCATGGTGTGTCTGATGCTGTTTGTCGGTGGTATCCAATTGATATGTGTGGGAATTTTGGGAACTTATCTTTCCAAAACCTATCTGGAAGTGAAGAACCGTCCGATTTATATTGCCAAGGAAACTAATATTGACATGGACAAAAAGGTAGGGTGAAAGAGAGAAAGATATGAGGCAAGCTGTTTCGTCCGCTTTGAAAGAGAGAACGCGGTTTTACTTTTTGTATACCCTGCTTTTCGGTCTGTTTTCCATTGCACTTTTTTCTCCTTTTCTGGTAACAGGAAAATCTTTGATTTGGCAGACAGACGGTTTGGCACAGCATTTTAATGCCTTTGTCTATCTGGGAACCTGGATGCGGGAAATCCTCAAAAATCTGATTTTTGAACATCAGTTCATTATCCCTATGTGGGAATTCAGTATTGGCTATGGTGCGGATGTGCTGACAACCTTGCAGTACTATGTATTAGGAGATCCCGTTGCCCTTTTTTCAGTGGTGACTCCTTCTGCTTATGCGGAAGAAATGTATTGCCTGCTGATCCTTTTCCGCTTGTACCTTGCAGGAATTGCTTTTTGTGCCTTTTGTCGGAAAATGGAATGTGGTCGCGCTGCCTCTCTCTGCGGCGCTTTTGCTTATGCGTTCTGTTCATTTTCCATTTATGCCGCAGTACGTCATCCGTATTTTGCCAGCCCCATGATCTATCTGCCGCTGATTTTGCTGGGTGCGGAGAAAATTCTGCGCAAAGAAAAGCCTATGTTTTATGTGGCAATGATTTTTGTGGCTGCAATCAGCAATTTCTACTTTTTTTATATGCTGGTTCTTCTTACAGTTCTGTATGTGGCATTTCGATTCTTTTCTCTTTATAAGGAACAGGTATGGAAGAATCTCGGGATAAACCTGATCAAATTTATCGGCTTTTCTCTAGTCGGTGTCCTGATGGCCTGTATTCTGTTTTTCCCAGTCTGTATGGCTTATTTGGGAGATGCTCGTGCTTCTAGTGATTATGTGCTTAGTGCATTATATTCTAAAACATATTATGAAGCATTTTTGCGGGGCTTTATTACAGCTGTAGCTCCTGGACAATGGGCCTATTATGGAATTGCGCCTATTGCCTTTTTGGGTGTGCTGGGTTTCTTTATAACAGGAGGCAAGAAGCATCTATGGCTGAAGCTTTTTTATGTATTGCTGACAATTTTTCTATTGTTGCCCCTGGCAGGATATGTTTTTAATGGATTTGGATATGTTGCAAATCGATGGGTCTTTGCATATGCTTTTTTTGGTGCGTTTTTATTTACCTGTGCAATACCGGATTTGCTGACAATGTCGAAAAAGAAAAAAGTAATACTGACTTTGATAGTAACTATTTTTTCTTTTTTGTGTTTCTTTTTGGAAATATCCAGAGTAGAAGCTACAATGGCGTCTTGTGTGATGCTTCTCCTATCTCTTATTGTTTTTCTGGGAGCAAATTCTATTTCGGATGTTAGATGTAAATATATTCATATATCAGCTTCCAGAATTGCTCACGCAACTATACTGACCTTGGTGTTAATTGGTAGCTTTGTGAATGGCTTCTATCGGTATTCTATAGCAGAATATGATTATATTGCCGAGTTTCGGGATCGTAATGAAGCCATTGATCTATTGGATCATCAAAGAGCAAATGCACTTGATTTAATAGAAGAAACAGATTTTTACCGCGTAGATCAGACAGCAAATGGTTTGACTGTTGAACGTAATTTCTTGCTTTCTTCCGGAATTAATTCCACTAGTGGCTATTGGAGTTTACAGAATTCAAATATTGCAGAATACTTATTGCAGAATTCTTCTTATATGGATCAATGTTACATTTTTAAAGGCCTCTTATCCCGGGCACTTTTATTGCCATTTGCATCCGCATCTTACTTTGTTTGTGATGCTGGACAAGAGAAGTATGTTCCATATGGATATGAATATTTAGGGAGCAAAAAGACCTTTGAGGGAAATGAGGTAAAATTGTATCATACTGATTATTCGCTTCCTCTGGGATATACTTGTGATTCATGGATTCCTCGAGAAACATATGATGCTTTATCTATTCCCAAGAAACAGCAGGCTATGTTGCAGGGAGCAGTAGTAGAATCAGAAGATCAAGTGGCGCTGTCTGCACTTTCTCAGTCTCATCCTCAATATCGTGATGAAGATTTGACTTACTCTATGAAACCCAGTGCTTCTGTAGAAATATCTGAGCATATGTTTACAGTCAAAAAGCCAGGAGGTTCTGTTACTCTAACTTTTGAGTGTGATCCTAATGTTGAGTTATATGCGCAATTTCTGAATTTGTCTTTTGAAAGTAGAAACCGTTACACTTTTTTAACGCCTGAAGAATACGATGAATATACTCGTTATGAGCAATATAAAATCGAACGTTCGATGAAGTTTTGGACAGAAGCAGATACCGCGAAGATTCAAGCTTCTTGCGATGGCGTAGCGGTTACTGCAAGTTGTTTTACAGAAAAGAGTGCATATACTCATGGCCGCACGGATTATCTGCTCAATCTGAATTATTCTGATAAAAAACGGACCACTATAAAACTGACTTTTGATCAGCCGGGAATCTATACTTTTGACAAACTCTCGGTGGTTAGTCAGCCAGTGGATTTTCTGAAGGAGCAGACGGATGCCATGAAGGAAGATGTACTGGAAGAGGTTGAGATTCTGCCTAATACCATTACTGGAAAAATTTCTCTGGACGAAGAGAAACTGCTGTGTTTGTCAGTTCCATACTCCAAAGGTTGGACGGCTTTTGTGGATGGCAAAGAACAGGAACTGCTCAAGACTAATGTAATGTATATGGGACTTCCGCTTTCTGCTGGCGAACATACCATTGAGTTGCGGTATACAACACCTTATTTAAAAGAGGGAATTCTTCTCAGCGGTATTGGATTTATAGCCTTTTTGACAATTATTGTGGTATATGCGGTCAGAAAGAAAAAGTCGGCGTAACGCATTGCGTTTACAGGAAAGGATCAAGAAATGTTTCAAAAACTGACATCTGTTATCGATCAGAAATTATTGAAATTTATTGTAGTAGGCGTCATCAATACGCTGGTTGGAATGGCCATTATGTTTGGCCTTTACAATCTGGCCCACTGTTCCTATTGGGTTTCTTCCGCTGCCAATTACATTCTAACCAGTATTCTCAGTTATTTCCTGAACAAGTATTTCACCTTTCAGAATCAGGAAAAATCCCTTAAACAGGTGGTGCGGTTTATCATCAATATTGCGGTGTGCTATGTGGTTGCCTATGGCATTGCAAAGCCGCTGGTGCTTGCGGTATTTGCAGGACTGGGAGAACAGCTCCAGACCAATATCGCCATGCTGGCCGGTATGGTGCTGTTTACCGGCCTCAACTATCTGGGACAGCGTTTCTTCGCTTTTAAGGAAGAGTCCGGAAAATCGGAAAAATAAGAATTGGCCTTTTACTCGAACCCCTGTAGCGCAATTGCGTTACAGGGGTTTTGTGAATAAGAGACAAATTTCTATGAACGAAACACAAAAACCACTGGAGTTTACCGGAAATCAGCAATATAATAAAATCAGTTAAAAAAGACGGTTCTATAACCCATAATCATTTTGAAAGGACGGTTGCTTATGGACATTCGTAAACTGGTATCGGAAATGACTCTGGAGGAAAAAGCCGGCCTGTGTTCCGGCGATGATTTCTGGCATCTGAAAGCTGTCGAGCGGCTGGGCATTCCCCGCGTCATGGTTTCCGACGGCCCTCATGGTCTGAGAAAACAGGACCAGTCCGCCGATCATCTGGGAATCAACGACAGTATTAAAGCAGTGTGTTTTCCCAGTGGTTCCTGTTCGGCCTGTTCCTTTGACCGTGACCTGCTGTTTCAGATTGGCCAGGCGCTGGGCAACGAGTGTCAGGCGGAGGATGTTTCCGTGATTCTGGGACCGGCCGCCAACGCCAAGCGTTCGCCTTTGTGCGGCAGAAACTTTGAATACTTCTCCGAAGACCCCTATCTGACGGGACAAATGGCCGCCAGCCACATCAAGGGCGTACAGAGCAAACAGGTGGGTACCAGCCTGAAGCATTTTGCCGCCAACAATCAGGAATACCGCCGGATGTCCTCCAGTTCTGAAATTGACGAGCGAACCCTGCGGGAAATTTATCTGGCAGGTTTTGAGACAGCCGTAAAGGAAGGAAAGCCCTGGACGGTCATGTGTTCTTATAACCGCATCAATGGTGTGTTTGCTTCCGAAAACCACCGGCTGCTCACGGAAATTTTGCGGGATGAGTGGGGCTTCGACGGGTTTGTGGTCAGCGACTGGGGAGCCGTCAACCAGCGGGTGCAGGGTGTTCTGGCCGGACTGGATCTGGAAATGCCCTCCAGCGGCGGCGCCAATGATGTGAAAATCGTGGAAGCGGTGAAAAATGGAACCCTGCCCGAGGAAACTCTGGACAAGGCTGTGGAGAATATTCTGCGGATTGTGTTCCGGTATCTGGAAAACCGGGACCCCTCTGCTGTTTTTGACAAGGAAAAAGATCACGAAATTGCCTGCAAAGCCGCTCGGGAGAGCATGGTGCTGCTGAAAAATGACGGCATTCTCCCTCTGGAAAAGGGAAAGAAAATTGCCTTCATTGGAAAATTCGCCCAGAAGCCCCGGTATCAGGGCGGCGGCAGCTCCCATATCAATTCCTATACTGTGACAAGTGCACTGGAAAACGCCGCGAATATGGCGCAAATCCTCTATGCACAGGGCTATGACACTAAGGAAGACAAGGTAGACGAAACGCTGATGGCGCAGGCAATCGACGCGGCCAAACGGTCGGAAATCGCCGTGATTTTCGCCGGCCTGCCCGATACCTTTGAGTCTGAGGGCTATGACCGCAGCCATATGCGGATGCCCGATTGTCAGAATCGGCTGATTGAAGAAGTCTGCAAGGTGCAGCCCAATACAGTGGTGGTGCTCCACAACGGTTCCCCGGTGGAAATGCCGTGGGTTCATGAAGTGCGGGCCATACTGGAAGTGTACCTGGGCGGACAGGCGGTAGGCCGTGCCACGGCAGAAGTGCTCTTTGGCGATGCCAACCCCTGCGGTAAGCTGGCAGAGACTTTCCCGCTGAAACTCAGCGACAATCCCTCTTATCTGTATTACTTCGGAGAGGGAGACCGGGTGGAATACCGCGAGGGCGTTTTTGTGGGCTATCGGTATTATGATAAAAAGGAAATGCCGGTGCTGTTCCCCTTCGGACACGGCCTCTCCTATACTACGTTCGACTATAGCAACCTGAAATGCAGCGCAGACCGGATTCTGGATACGGATACGCTGACCGTAACGGTGGATGTGACCAACACCGGAAACCGTGCCGGAAAAGAGATTGTCCAGTTGTATGTGCAGGACGACGAGAGCACGGTGATTCGTCCCCTCCGGGAACTGAAAGGCTTTGAAAAAGTTGCATTGGAGCCCGGCGAAACCAAGACGGTTTCCTTTACGCTGGACAAGCGGGCCTTTGCCTATTACAATACGGATATTTCCGACTGGCATGTGGAGAGCGGGACGTTTACCATTTATGCGGCTCGTTCGTCCCGTGACCTGGTGCTGCGTGCACAGGTCTATGTCCAGTCCACGGTTCGGCTGCCGGGAAAATTCCACCAAAATAGCACCATCGGCGACCTGATGGCCGATGAAAAGGGTCGGGAAATCGTGCAGGAGCTGATGGAAAAGACAGGATTCGGAAAACAGGACGACAGCGACCAGTCTCTGGGAGAGAGCACGGCGGATATGAGCGCCGCTATGACAAGGGATATGCCGCTGCGCTCCATTCTCAGCTTTAGTGACGGCGCTTTTACTCCGGAGATGCTGGAGGACGTCCTGCGCCGGCTGAACGGATAAGCTTTTGAAAATCAAACGGGGCGTGCTGCGGCACGCTCCGTTTTTTACAAAAAGCGGACAGTGGACAGAGCGGGGCAAAGAGGTTATAATAGCAATACTGCGGAGTGCCGGAAACAGGAAGGCGCTCCCATTGTAACCACGGCGCGGTTTTACGCCGAAATCCAGGAGGGAATGGCATGGAGCTTTATGAAAATTTGACGCTGGATGAAGAGCGCGCACTGTATCATGTGGAAAACGCGCAGATCCGGTCCTGTGTATTTGACGGACCGGCAGACGGGGAATCGGCTTTGAAGGAATGCCGCAACATTCAGGTGGAGAACTGTGATTTCCGCCTTCGGTACCCCTTCTGGCACTGCACCGGCGCGGTGGTGGAAAACAGCCGGATGACGGAAGGCTGCCGGGCGGCCTTGTGGTATGACCGGGACGTGACGCTGAAACACTGTGAAATGAACGGCATCAAGGCCCTGCGGGAATGCGACGAGAGCACGGTGGAGGACTGCCGGATTGTATCGCCGGAATTTGGATGGCTGTGCCGGGGACTGATAGTCCGAAACACGGAATTGACATCCGAATATCCCTTCTTTCAGTGCCGGAATGTGGAAATGGACGGATTGACCCTCCACGGAAAGTATTCCTTTCAGTATGTGGAAAATATGGTGATCCGCAACTCGGTGCTGGATACCAAGGACGCTTTCTGGCACAGCCGGAACGTGACGGTCTATGACAGTGTGGTGAAGGGAGAGTACCTGGCCTGGTATTCTCAGTCGCTGCGGCTGGTGCGGTGTAAGATTATCGGAACCCAGCCTTTGTGTTATGCTCGGGATCTGGTGCTGGAGGACTGTGAAATGGTAGATTGCGACCTTTCCTTCGAGTACAGCGACGTGCAGGCCACGGTGCGGGGAGAAATCACCAGTGTGAAGAATCCCAGAAGCGGCCGTATCTGTGCCGGTTCAGTGGGCGAAGTGATTCTCGATGAGTTCCGGGACCCGGAACACCGCTGTGAGATTGTGACGGGGGAGAACCGGTAAAGTTTCCCCCGGAAACAGGCGCGGCGGTTGCCCTTGTATGGGAAAGATGGTATAATAACCTCAATTCCACTGTGAAAGGAGGCGGGCCGGATGGATGTACGTCCGGGAGATATTCTGCAAATGAAAAAAAGCCACCCCTGCGGCAGCAAGACCTTTCTGGTTCTGCGCTCCGGAATGGACTTTAAAATCCGCTGTACCGGCTGCGGCCATGAAGTCATGGTGCCTCGGCTGAAATGCGAAAAGAATATCAAAAAGATTCTCCGGGAAGAAAAGCCCGAGGAGTTGTAGTGTTTCCGCAAAAAACTGAAAGATCAGGGGGCTATCAAAAACGCCCTAATTTTGCGGAAAGGATTTTATCATGTTTGAAAAATTGGAGATTTTCTGTAAGCGGCTGGAAGAAATCAACCAGAAGCTGTGCGACCCGTCGGTGCTGGCGGATACAGCTCAGTACACTGGCCTGCTGAAAGAGAGCAGCAGTATCACCCCCATTGTGGAAAAATACCGGCAGTACCGAGCTGCCATGCAGCAGGAAGCCGATGCCCTGGAAATGCTTTCGGAAAATGATAAGGAGCTTCACCAGCTGGCACAGGAAGAGCTGGCGCAGGCACGTTCTGATATTGAAGTTTTTACGGAAGAATTAAAGCTGCTGCTTCTGCCCAAAGACCCCAACGATGAGCGAAGCGTCATTGTGGAGATTCGCGGCGGAGCCGGAGGAGAGGAAGCGGCTCTGTTTTCCGCCGTGCTGTACCGGATGTACTCCATGTATGCGGAGTCCCGCCGGTGGCAGACAGAGCTTCTCAATGTAAACGAAACAGAGCTGGGCGGTTTCAAGGAAATCAGCTTTATGATTCACGGAGAGGGTGCCTACTCCCGATTGAAGTATGAAAGCGGCGTTCACCGTGTCCAGCGGGTTCCCGAAACAGAAACACAGGGACGCATCCATACCAGTACTGCCACCGTGGCCGTGCTGCCGGAAGTGGACGATGTGGAAATTGAGATCAATCCCAAGGATTTGCAGATTGATACATTCCGTTCCAGCGGCGCCGGTGGACAGCATATCAACAAGACGTCCTCCGCTATCCGGATTACCCATCTGCCCACCGGCATGGTGGTGGAGTGTCAGGACGAACGGAGCCAGTATAAGAACAAAGACAAGGCGATGAAGGTGCTGCGCTCCCGGCTGTATGAGCAGGAGCAGCAGAAACAGGACGCGGAAGTGGCGGCCCGTCGGAAAAGTCAGGTGGGCACCGGCGACCGTTCCGAGCGCATCCGTACCTATAATTATCCCCAGGGCCGTATGACCGACCACCGGATTGGATTGACCCTTTACCGGCTGGACGACCTGCTCAACGGCGATCTGGATCAGGTCATTGACCCGCTGATTACCGCCGACCGGGCGGAGCAGCTGCGGGAAAGCACCGAAGAAGAATAGTCGTCCAGAGAGCTAAAAAGGAAGTAAAGACATGAAAACGATCAGATTACAGGCGGATCATCCCGCCGATATTATCCGGGCAGGAGAAATTCTGCGTCAGGGCGGTCTGGTGGGAATTCCCACGGAAACCGTGTATGGACTGGCGGCGGATGCCCTCAACGGGGAGGCGGTGGCGAAAATTTTTAAAGCCAAAGGCCGCCCCATGGATAACCCGCTGATTGTCCACATTTCGGAGATCAGCCAGTGGAAAAAGCTGGTTCGGG
>ERZ791934.2280-NODE-2280-length-13001-cov-3.400124_pt1 | contig 13001 bp, 14 predicted proteins | sample MGYA00510125_ERZ791934 | MGnify/ENA primary metagenome ERZ791934 (study PRJEB30046, sample SAMN00993240) | human gut metagenome | study: EMG produced TPA metagenomics assembly of the A metagenome-wide association study of gut microbiota in type 2...
AATTGTCGATGAACAACTAATTTCATTTAAAACTGCATGATGTATCGCTCTCAATTTCTTCACCTCAATCTCTATTTCTGAATATCCCAAAGATCCGACAACTTCATATTTTTCATAGTACCCTAAACTGAATTTTATCTGCTCAACTCTAAAAAATATTCTCGGTTATCAAAATGACGAACTCCATCAACATGGGAAACTATACCATCTCTTTCATAAACGAAGCCAAGCTTTTCAAGCACCTTTGCAGAAGCAAGGTTTTCCTTTGCATGACTGCCAGCAATTCGTTTTATACCCAAATTGGCGGCTGCAAAACTGAGTATTGCCTGCATCGCTTCGGTGGTATATCCGTGATTCCAATGCGTTCTCATGATGTTATATCCGATTTGAAAATGTTGCCATCGTTCTTCCCAAATTAACCCACCAGAACCAAAAAGCTGCTCTGTTTCTTTCAATACAAATCCCCAAATGTAATTGTCATTTGGTAGAATATTTCCTATATCATCCTGTTTCCACTCAATTTCTTTCAGCCATTCAATTGTATCATCAATCGAATGGTGAGGAAGCCAACTTACATATTCTGCTACTTCCGCATCGCCCGTCCACCCATAATAAGCGATATCCGCATCTTCAAGTGTAAGCGGACGGAGAAACAAACGTTCTGTTTCTATAATATTTATCATCTCGGCACCCCTACAAATTCGAATTTGAATCGCAATTACATGTCAACGATTTTTCTAACGGTGTTCGCAGTTCTTATGGTCAGCTTGTCGCTGATCGCTGCACTTGCCGTCTTAGACCACCAATTCGTTTTTTGATACTCTTTTCGATGAAAAGACCAGAATATCGTTTCTTTGTAATCTTTTATCTTTTCCAATCCTTCCTTGGGCTCACCGATTTCATCAAATACATCAGAGAACACAGCCGGCGGCATCATAAAAATCAGATTATCATAGATTTCTTGATTGTCATCTCCCCACCAGTCCGGGGCATTGAGCAGTATATCTCTCAGTCTTTCCTGAGGGATAACAAATACAGGAATTTCAAAACCAAACTGTTCGTTTATCATTGTTTCAATCTGTTTTTTCAGCTTTTCTACGTCCTCTTTATCACTGGAAAAAATCACATTGCCGCTGTTCAGATATGTTTTAACCTCTTCAAAACCGAGTTCTTCGAATCCCTTTTTTAACTCCGCCATTGGAATTTTATTCTTTCCGCCTACATTGATCCCTCTTAACAATGCAACATATCTTTTCATATCCACAAACACCTCTTTCGACTTCTGAACGCTATTTTTTTCTTTTATGTCCGTAATATATTGCAACGGCGGCACACAGGTTCGCCGCACCTATTGCTATCCACAAAGCAAAGTTCATCCGAACACCCCTCATTCCGTAAACAGTTTTATTTCGGAAAACATCTTGTGCAGCTTATGCTCATCAAAAGGCAGATACTCAGCCACGGTAAAGCCGACCACGTCGGATTCCTCTGTGATAACCTTCAGTACCCCGGCTGCACTTTCCATCGTCATCTTCCCGCCGCCGGAACCATCGCCTGTCAGCTCTGGGTTGGCAAAGTAAGTCGAATGAAAGAAATGCTCATCTAAGACATCGATATCAAAATGAACTAATATGTGATCAAAACGGTCCATGAACGATCTGATTTCCTCCTCGGGCACAGATGCATTGTCCTGCACTTTGTAGTCTACGCCCATGTCTCTTAAAAAGTTCTCCTGATAGTCATGCAGCGGCTGCAGGCCTACATACATGATTTCATTCGGTTCAAAGCTTTTGTTCTTCATCTGCTCGCGAAGCTGTGACGCTCCATGTCCCAAAAGGGAGCCCAGCACCATGGCGTGAGCGTTGGGATAGCCGTCTTCTGTGGTGGACACGTCAGGATGGGCGTCGATCCAGACGATCCCTATATTTTCGTACACACCGTGGAGATAATCAAAAGGCGCAAGGGACACTAAACAATTTCCGCCGATGGTGATGATCTTGTCTGGCTTTTCTTTTTCTATTTTCACCTGGGCATCTGTGATTCCTGCAAGAACCTCATCCTCCGCAAAAATGCCGTTGCTGACGGTTTTCTCTTCACCGTCCGGAGGTGCAATTGACACCTGAATCAGAGGCTGGTTTTGATTTTCCGGCAAAATATACCGCAGCAGATTTGCTCCAAAGTAATAGGTTTCCAGTCCTCCGCTGACATGGTCCGGATACAATAATCTGATGGTTTTCATTTTCGATTCCTCCTGTTTCAATACAGATAAAAGGTTTATTCCATGCGCTCAGCATATAAATCAAAATTAACATGCCACTTGCCGTCATCTTTTACGACCACATCCTGCCAATGAAAACGCTTGTCCTCGATTTTGGCAAAGACCCATTTTCTTCTATCGTCCTCCGTATTCGTAAGGACGATTCTGTCACCCTGCTTTCTTGCCTCAAACCGCATGATTTTTCCGGTAAAGCAATATGCCACATCCCAGCCTCGTGTGTCAGGGTTAAAAACGCGCAGTGTTGTTCCATATTCAAAACCGGGCAGGACGATCACATCCTGTATCGCCATCCCTTCCAGCACCCATGAAAAATGCCATTCGCCTTTTCGCACAACGGAAGTGGTGTTGTCGATATAGTCGATTTTCCAGCTCCCGATCAGTTTCCCGAAAAAGTTGCATTCTTCGGGCAGTTCTTTATTCTTTCTTTCGCTTGTCAATGCTTCGATAAAGTTCTTCTTAGATGCATTCCTCCTCATATACAAAAGCGGATATGGATTTCCCTGTTCATCCTTTTCCGTTCTTTTATACACTTCAAACCCCATGTGTTCATAAAAGCCTTTTGCCAGGGGATTTTGTTCGTTCACCGCTAAATCGTCGATGGAATATTGCTCTATGCCGTATGTGAGAAGCGCTCTGCCTAAGCCTCTGCCCCTCTCCTCGTCAGATAGGAACAGCATCTCCAGGTGCTGTTCTGCAATCCCCATAAAGCCCACAGGGACTTGGTCATCATTTTCTATGATAATCAAGTGAGGGATTTCACTTAGCGCCTGCGGCACATATTTTTTGATATCCTCGATTTCAGCCTCTGACAAAAACAAATGTGTCGCCTTGACTGCGCTTTCCCACACACTTAACAGTTGTTCAATCAATGATGAATTTCTGTCCTTTACTTCAATTATCTTCATTTTCAATCCTCCATATCTTTTTCACCAGGCCGGTTTTCTCCATGGCTTCAGCCTCATAAAGGGCATCGTCTGCGATTTTAAACAGCCGTTCCAGACGCTCATCAATCCCTATACCATATTCAGTTGTTCGCTTATATCACGTCCACTGTACATTATCATTACGATACGCACAATTTGTTCTTCCGTGTAAGGAATATATAAAGCAACATAGTTATCTATCGGGAAAATACGTATACCTCTGCTATACCACGGCTCTTTTTCATAACGACGATATCTTTCCGGCAGTTCATTAAGGGAATGAATTGCTGTCCACAAACGATTCACTTGTTTCTCTGCATTTTTAGAAGAACCTAAGTCAAGTGCAATATAGAGAAAAATATTTCTTAAATCTCTGTCCGCCCTTTCTGTCAATTCAATCTGAAATTTCATATTTTAAAATCCTTACGCATTTCGGCAACAGCCTGCTCTAAGGGTTTCGTGCGTCCTGCCAAAATATCCGCATATCCCTTTTCAATTTCTTCATTTAGTTCTTCCTCTGTAAGTGCAGCCATATTAAGCGGCATTTCATAAGGAAGTCTGACCTCAAAGGGCAGTCCTTTTTTCAATACAATCTGTTTAAAAAACATATCAATCGCATTAGAAGTCGGAATACCAAGAGCAGCCAAAATTGCTTCCGCCTGTTCTTTTAAGTCCGGATCAATCCTTGCGTATACGCTTGCTGATTTTGCCATATAAATAACTCCTTTCACCAAAACACTTTTCTTCTTTCTGTGTTCATTATACTATTTTGTATTGATATAAGCAATACAATCTTTCGTGTATAATATTTTCACACATCTAATACCCATGAAAACAAAGCACCCTGCGTTCCCACAAGGTGCTTTCGCTCCATTATATGAATAATCCTCTTATTTATCTATTTTCTTTACCAGGCCGTTCTTCCCCATGGCTTTGGCCTCATAAAGGGCGTCGTCTGCAATTTTAAACAGCCGCTCCAGACTCTCATTCTTCTTTTTTGCGATGACTGCGCCCATGCTGCAGGATATCTTAAAGTTCTCTTCGTCTAAGGTCAAACTCTCAAGCAGCTTTAAAATCTCCTCGCATTTTCGCTCAATGATTTCATCGTCAAAGACGTTCTTCATCAGGACCACAAACTCATCGCCGCCAAAGCGGCCCACGATATCGTTGCCTCTAAAGGCCTCGTGCAAGATTTCTCCCACTTGATTTAACAAGCGGTCACCAACCTGGTGTCCGTACTTGTCGTTAACCTTCTTAAAATTATCCAAGTCGATAATCAGCAGCGCACAATGTGTGTTGTCAATCCTGGTCAGCAGATAGCGGCCGATTTGCGTCAGTGCAGTGGATTTGTTCAGCACCCCTGTTAAAGAATCCGTCATGGATAAACGCCTGTACGTCAGCTTATCGTAATTATCTTTACATCTCAATCTGAGAATGATGGCAGTCACCAGCATGCCAAAAGAGAGACCTGCTAACGAATAGAAAATATCTGCGGAAATAAGTACAGAATCTTTCACCATAAAAAGTGCAATGATGTATTCCACCTCTACGAGTATCATCGTCAAATAGATTCGAAAAAGGCTCAATACGAACGCTGCCGGCGTCACTACAAACAAAAGCGGAATAAAGGAGCTCAAAGTTTCCGGTTCGTAGAATACGTCGATTTTGATGATACATGTTGCAATCAGCAGCATATATACCATACAGATGTTTGCCACCATTTTGTCGTTTTTGTAGTGTATCGATTTCAGCTTTGTCGCTAAAAATATAAAGCCCACATTGATAATCGCCACTTGGAAGTGCTCCTGCTTCAGCACCCACGTCGGCAAGAGAATTTTGGCAAAAATCAATAATGTAATCTCTATGACAATGGTAAAAATGCAGATCCATATCAGTAACTGTAAATTTGTATTTGAAATTTCCTCCTTTGCAGTTGAAAAATATTTCCTCCTGATTTCCTTATTTTCTCTCAACACACATAACATTTTATTCATACCCAATTTGTAACGATCAGATCCTTTCTATCTCTTTTTCCTTTCCAAGAGACAGATGCACTCTGTATGTTTTGTTCCCGGAAAGTTGTCAAAGCATTTGACATATCTGACTGCGTAGCCTTCGTAAATGAATTGCTGCAGATTGATAGCCAAGGTCTTGGGGTTACAGGAAATATAGATGATCTGATCCACGCCGTAGCTGACAATCTTGTCTACTGCCTTGGTATTCATACCAACCCGCGGTGGGTCAACCACGATTACATCAGGTTTTTCTTCTCGTTCTTTCAGCACTTCAAAGACGTCGCCAGCGATGAAATTGCAATTTTCCAGACCATTCAGCCTCGCATTTTCTTTCGCGGCCTCTACGGCCTCTTCCACAAGCTCGATGCCCAGTACCTCTTTTGCCTTTAAGGCAAGCACTTGGCTGATGGTTCCTGTACCGCAATACAGGTCGAAGACGGATTTGCCTGCAAAGTCTTCGACCAGCGCTAAAGCTTCACTGTAGAGTCGTTCTACTGCCTCGACGTTGGTCTGAAAAAACGAAAATGCACTGACCTTAAACTGCAGGCCCAATATATTTTCCATGTAATAATCTTTTCCCCAAAGAATTTTCAGCTCTTCACAGGTCACTTTGTCGGCGATATTGTCATTCAAAGTTCTCAGAATTCCTCCGATATTATTCGTAAGTGGCAATTCTAACAACCCATTCACGTAAGCTTCTTCATCAAAACCTTCCTCACTTGAGGTAACGATGTTGACTAAAAGCTCACCGGTTCTGATTCCTTTTCTGACAATCAGATGCCGCAAAAGGCCTGTATGAGATTTCTTATGATAATGTTTATAACCCATCTCAACTGCAAAGTCTAGGGAAAACCGTAGGATTTTGTTGAAGTCCTCATCGACCAACTGGCAGTGGTCTACCGTGACAATTGACATGAAATTTTTCTTCTTATGCATACCCAGGCAAATCGGCCCATCCTTTACAAAATCGCCAAATGTATACTCCATCTTATTCCTGTATCTGTATCGATGTTCCTCAGAACAGCCCTCGATTCCATCAAAAATATCAGGATGAATGTCCTTTTCTGCAAAAATATTTTTTACTTCAGCCTCTTTGACAGCCAGTTGTTCTTCGTAAGGTACCCCTTGATAAATGCACCCTCCGCAAAATTCGTCGTGCTGACAGATATTAAAATTTTCCATACTTATCGTAAAACTCCTTTTTGAATTCTAAAAATCGATCTTCTTCTATTGCGGTTCTGATATTTTCCATCATCTTCAGCAGAAAATGGAGATTGTGATTGGACAGCAGCATAGCAGACAACATCTCGTCAGCTTTGAAGAGATGACGCAAATATGCTTTTGAATAATTCTTACAGGTATAGCAGTCGCATTCTGCATCCAGTGGTGCAAAGTCTTTTTCAAATTTGGCATTTTTGATGTTCACACGTCCATGACTGGTCATAGCCAGACCGTGGCGGGCAATTCTAGTCGGCAGGACACAGTCGAACATGTCGACTCCCCGTTCGACTCCTTCGAAGAGATAGTCCGGGCTGCCGACGCCCATCAGATATCTGGCTTTATCCGCAGGCAAATAATCGACGCAATCGTCAAGTACCTCTAACATCAGGTCCTTCGGCTCACCTACAGATAGGCCGCCGATGGCGTAACCTGGTAAATCCAGTTCGACGATTTCTTCTGCGCTCTGTCTGCGCAGATCCTTATACATACCGCCCTGCATGATGCCGAAAAGGGACTGCCGTTCAACATCCTTATGTGCGGCTTTACATCGTGCCAGCCATCTGGTCGTGCGTTCCAGAGAATCTTTGACATATTTTCTGTCTGCTGGATATGGTGCGCACTCGTCAAAGGCCATCATGATATCTGACCCCAGAGCGTTCTGTATTTCTATCGCCTTTTCTGGTGTCAGCATATGCCTCGATCCGTCGATATGGCTTTGAAACTTTACGCCCTCTTCTGTAATCTTACGCAGCTTCCCGAGAGAAAAAACCTGAAATCCGCCGCTGTCAGTGAGAATCGCCTTGTCCCAATTCATGAACTTGTGAAGACCTCCCGCTTCCCTAATCAGCTCATGTCCCGGTCGTAAATATAAATGGTAGGTATTTGACAGGATAATATTAGCCCCCATCTCCGCAACCTGTTCCGGCCGCATGGCCTTTACTGTAGCCTGGGTGCCCACCGGCATAAATACCGGCGTCTGGATATCGCCGTGGGGGGTGTGAACGATACCCCTGCGAGCCTTCGTCCTGCTATCGGTTTTCAGCAGCTCATAAGTAACCGCATGTTTCATAAAATAACCTCTCTATTCAAAATATTATTTTTGCAATAATTAACGGTACGTCATCTTAACTTTGACGTACCGTATATCTGTCATAAATTATACAATTTTGAGTCTCTAAAGTCAATATACGCCCCGATGCTTTTCCAGCAAACCTTCATATTCCTGTTGCAGACCGTAATACGTATGCAGAATAGGGCTGCAGTTTGTCGCAACTTCTGCTAAAATCTCATCAAAGTGTTCTTCTAAAATGGAGACAATTTCTCTGTTGATTTTTCCCGTCTCTGCCTGCTCTTGTAAGATGGATAAGGTCTTATCTTTTGAATAGGCTTCCTTGTAGCTGCGCGTACCTAACAGTGCGCTGACGATATCGGCGATTGCCACCACCTGCTCCTCCATGGACAGTTCTTTTTCTGTAAGTCCTCTCGGATAGCCGCTGCCGTCCAGTTTTTCATGATGACGAACAGCAATCTTTGTGATATCTGGAGCAATGGTGCCGCCCAGTATGTCTTCTGTAATACTGACATGGGAGCGCATGATTTTCATCGCCTGGGGGCTTAGTTTTCCCGGAAACTCTAAAATCTCAACCGGGATACCGATTTTCCCTAAGTCGTGGAGCAATGCCCCATAATAAATGCGCTGCACCTGGTCGTCAGACATGCCTATGATACGAGCTGTATTGGTACTGATACTGGTCGTCGTAATAGTATGGGTTACCGTATGCTGGCTGCGAAAATCAATCGCATAAATCATCATTTTCAAGTAATCTTCGCACTCTTGGCTGCTTAAATTTACCTGCGGCAGTATCGATTTTGGGGCATATTCTTTATTCAGATTCTCGAGGATAGGGTCGTGCCGCTGTGTCTCTAAAAACAGTTCTACGATTTCTTCCCGAAAACGTCTGCCCCGATTCCTTATCAGATAACTGTCAAGGGCCTCTTCGTCCGGTTGATAGAGCCAGAACATATCCACTCTGTCAGCTATATTTATAATCTGAGAAACTGTGGCAATTTTCTCTTCCACACCTTTCAGGCTTATCGCCGAAACGTGATGATAGAGAATGGCCTGCGCCCAATCCTTTAGTGGAGAAAAATGATAGAGAAACAGATATCCGTAAATGGAATGCTCCCAGATGTCCTGTGTCTCAAACTTTGCCATTTCGTTGATTTCTTCTGTCTTATAGGCTCCTACGTCGTGGAGCAGTGCAAGAAAGCAAATATCCTGCTTCTCTTTCTCTGTGAAAGTCCCATCTATATCCAGCATCCGTGAAACCAGATAAGCCACTCTTTTTCCATGGTCCACCAATCGGGGATCCACATGATTTAAGGTTCTCTGAATCAGTCCGCTTATATTATTGCTGTTTACCACTGAAGCCATCTTACTTTTTGCCCTCGCTATCTACAATTTAGACATATTTTATCATGCTAATTACAGTAAGTAAACAAAAACCTGCTCAAAGAGACCCGTATAAACTTTATATCATTCTTTTAAAAATCACTGAGATATCAAGATGTCAGTTAGAAATATGCATCTCATTTACTGTTAAAAAACAGCATCTGCCTGAAGACAGATGCTGCCTGTTATTCTGCAAAACATATTGTTTAATATTGATCCATCGCCTCTAATAACTGGCGAATATTTTTCTTACCAAACATAGGCTCCCCGTCATTGATGACCAAACACGGTACACTCATGACCTGATATCGGTCCTTTAAATCTGGAAAATGATTCAGGTCATAAACTTCTGCCGCAACAAATTCACTTTCTGCAGCAATACGTTGAGCTGCCGTTACCAGTTCCGGACACATCGTACAGGATAAGGAAATCATGATTTTCAGGTTCATAGGTTTTTCAATGGCCTGAATCGCCTCTTCTACTTCCTGGTCCAGAGCCTGTCCTGGTCCTGCCGCATTGTACAGTCCCAGCACAAAAGATGTGAATTCATGGCCGCCAGGTACGCCGTGGAAGGCGAGTCCGGTCTCCCTTCCGTCCTCCAGGCAGATTTTCACGAAAGGATAAGACGGATCTGTTCCCTGTTTTTCTATCTTTACAGAAAGTTTATCTGTCAAAGCAGAGAGAACCTCCATGTATTTTTGCAGTTCAGCAGAGATCGGCCGGTTGTCCAGATACAGTTTCAAAATCAAAGATCGCTGCATCTTTTCAAAGACGGCATTGAGCTGCTTTAGCATATCAGCCGTAAACAAGCTTTCGCCATCAGATAAATGTACTTCTTCCGTATCACGTTCCTCTGGCATCTTAGAAATAGGCGGCTGTGGAGCAATCCCTGTCTTCTTTTGCATGGCTGTTGCATAATGCTCCAGTTCTGTAGCTGCCAGGGCACCTTCACCAACTGCCGTTACCACCTGCCTCAGGCTTTTTACACAGATATCTCCGGCTGCGTAAAGGCCATCAATATTCGTTTTCTGGCGTCCATCTGTGAGCACATAACCATGTTCATCCAGTTCTGCAAGACCGCGCACCAGTTCCGTTGCCGGCTCATATCCGGCAAAGACGAATAGACCAAAAGTTTCTCCTGCCGGCGGTCTATATTCTGTTACTTCATCAGTTTTAAGGCTTCGATACCGCAGATAACGAAGCACTGTATCGCCGGAAACTTCTTCTACTTCCACATTCGGCAAGATAGTAATCTTTTCATGATTACGAGCCATGTCTGCCGTCGCCTTGGCACATGTAAAGTCGTCGCTTCTCATTAAAATGGTCACATGGCGTGCATATCTGGCTAAAAAAACACTTTCCTCTGCAGCCGCATACCCGCCGCCGATGACAAAGACTTCCTTGTCAGTAAAAAATTCACCATCGCAGGTAGCACAGTAGGCGACGCCATGTCCGCGGAATGCCTCTTCCCCTGAAAATCCCGCCAGCCTTGGTTTTGCCCCAGCTGCTAGTAGGACGCAGAAACAGGACAATTCTCCTCTGCTGGTCTTGACTGTCTTTATATCGCCGGAAAGTAATAATTCTTCTGCTTCGGCCATTAAGAATTCAACGCCAAAGTTATCTGCCTGCAGGCGCATGGTTTCTGTCAATTCCGGACCACTGGTCTTTTCTACCCCTGGATAATTGACAACATCTAAAGTCGTGGCAATTTGCCCGCCAAATTGTTCTTTTTCTACGACGATGACTCTGTGACGAGCTCTTGCTAAATAAAGGGCGGCGGTCAGTCCCGCAGGACCTCCGCCGATGATAACTACGTCATAGAAGTTTTCTTTCCTTTGATCGTTCATAAGCTTACAGCTGCCCCACCAGATCCAGGCTCGGCTTCAAAGTTTCCGCTCCTGGCTGCCATTTTGCCGGACAAACCTCATCCCCATGCTCGTGAACAAACTGGCTGGCTTGTACTCTGCGCAGCAGTTCGTCAGCATTACGTCCCACACTGCCTGCAGTAACTTCGTAGGCTACAATCTTACCCTCTGGATTGACGATAAAGCTGCCCCTTTCAGCCACACCGTCAGCTTCAATATATACTTCAAAATCTTTAGATAGGGCGTGAGTTGGATCCGCCAGCATCGGATATTGAATTTTTTTGATTTTTTCAGATACATCGTGCCACGCTTTGTGAACAAAATGCGTATCACAGGACACTGCATAAATCTCACAGCCGATGTTCTGAAACTCTGCATATTTATCTGCCAAATCTTCCAATTCTGTCGGACAGATAAAAGTGAAATCTGCCGGATAGAAGAAAAATACGCTCCATTTGCCTAAAATCTCTTCCTTTGTAACTGCTCTGAAATCACCATTTTGAAATGCTTGTACAGCAAAATCATTTATTTCTTTGTTAATCATTGACATAAATCAAATCCCCTTTTACTTTTTTTTAATCATCGAAGTTAGTATAACCTAACTCACGTATTTTATTATATTTTTTCAAGTCATTTTTGTCAATATCATATTCAGAAAAGGAAGAATTTACATAACGCTTTCTCTTCCACTCTAACAGCGCCGAATCGATAATGACTGCTACAGACACTGCATTATATCACAGCGCCCGACTACTGGATTTAGAATCCTGATATTTCTATTTTTCCGCGTTGCGAAAGAATACCTTTGCTGCCCCTGAAAATTCTTCTGCATTTGTAAGCATTGCCGGATGACCGCCTGTAGGAAATACTAATTGTTTTCCGCCAGGTATCTTTGTCTGCAGGTTTCCGTAAGTTTTTTTGATATCCATGACCCCTACAAATTCATCATCCTCCAAACTGACTGTTAATAATACTGGTATCTTCAATTGAGATAAATCCTGATGAAAAAAATGTTGAATCATCTGATGATGTCTGACGATGACATCGGTATCGTTATCAACCACCTTTTCCCAATCTTCACCATGACAGTATTCCCATAACTGACGTACAAATTTTTTCTTCTTCGTTTCCTCCCGCGCATGGGCAATGTTTGTTGTCCAAGCCTCTAGGGACTTCTCCCCTTCAAAACTATCAGCTATCACGCTGCAGACCAAATCTGGACGTTCTAGTGCCACGTTCAAAGCTGCTAAAGCGCATCCGCTGGTGCCGATGAGATTGACTCTGCCATAGCGGCAGCTGGTGAGCAGCTCAATAACCTGCATCGCCTGGTCATACCAAAAATCAGTTGGAAACTGTTCCAATCTGTCAGAGCGACCATGTCCTAAAAAATCAATGAGAATCACCTTATAGTCCTCCTTGTACAGGTCGATAATTCCTTGAAACATCTTTGATGAAACGCTGTTACCATGTAGCAGCAGCAATGGGATGCCTCTGCCGATTTCCTCGTAATAGATTTTTTTATCTGCATAATAAAAGTAAGCCATTCTGATTCCTCCTTTATCTTTGATAGAATTCATTATAACAGGAGACCCGCGGCTGCAATACCTCACCTTCTTTCTTACATTAAAAATGTGCCGTGAATCACGGCACATTTTCATTCTATTTTTCTTTTACGCAATATTCTCTGGATGCTTTTTTCCACCAAAAAATATTTATCGGATAACTGCTTTACGCTCATACCACTCTGGAAATCCTGGCAAATCTGCGCGTTGCGGGCAGCTAAAATCCCTCTAGTATCTGTATTTTCACCCCAGCACTTTTTGCTTGACTTCTTTTTAGGAATGTAGATGACTTCGCCCTCTACATATTCCTGTATCTGTTCTAAAAGCTCTGCAGGTAATGCATGAATCGATTTTCGACAGCTCATTATGCGCCTCCCAATTTTGTTTTATTAGGATTAGCAAAGGCTATTTGGATTCATAATTTAAAGCGGCGCCTGCCTCCAATAGACGCAGAAGACAACCGACACTGTTATATCGTAGTTAAATTATACTGCACAATCAGCCTTCGCTATGCACAATTTCTCATTCCCATACTAAGGCTCCTTTCACAATCTGATGACCCTATTATAGCATACTTTTCATATTTTGTATTTTAAATCAGGTTATTTCCCATTATACAGTTTATCTGCACTTCGGGCTTCTTGATCCGCCAGATCCTTCCTCTATAAATAATCATGAAGCGTTG
>ERZ791934.2290-NODE-2290-length-12950-cov-3.000000_pt1 | contig 12950 bp, 9 predicted proteins | sample MGYA00510125_ERZ791934 | MGnify/ENA primary metagenome ERZ791934 (study PRJEB30046, sample SAMN00993240) | human gut metagenome | study: EMG produced TPA metagenomics assembly of the A metagenome-wide association study of gut microbiota in type 2...
AACGCTGGGTTCGATACCGTGCGGCATCAAACCCAGCGTTTTCAGCTGGCGGAGAAGGAGGGATTCGAACCCTCGAGACCCTTTTGGGGCCTACACGATTTCCAATCGTGCGCGCTCGACCAAACTACGCGACTTCTCCGTGTTTGCTCTCCAAAGCAGAGGATAAAAATGTCTTGTCAAAGGCGACGATAGCCATTATAACAGGTTTCCGTCAGAAGTCAAGAGGGAAGATGAAATTTTGGAAAAAATTTTCGCCCGGCGCGGGGACCGGGCGAATCTGGGTTCACAGATAGAAATTGTGGTCGCCGATGGTGCAGTAAAGGGTCCTGCTCTGATCGGCCCAGGAAACCATAGAGGTAACGTTGAAGTACAGGCTCTCGCCAGCTTCCCTGACCCCGTCAAGACAAAGTTTGGCGGCGATGACGCTCTCTTCGTCGGGCTCGCGATAGATGGTGCCGTTGGACACCGGGGAGAACTGCCCAGGGGCAAAAATCACGTCCTTGATGGTGTTGGGGAAAGCTTCGTGCGCCACCCGGTTGAGGATGACGGTTCCCACGGCGATGCGCCCTTTCATGGGCTGGTTGCCGGATTCGGAATAGATGGCACGGGAGAGCCAATAAAGGTCCTCCTCCTCGTAGGTGCCAGCCGCAGCGGGTTGTCCAGACTTGACCAGAGTGAGGGTGCCGTCCTGCTCGTTTGTGGTCAGCGAGCAGCCCAGAGCCTCAGCCAGGGTCTCCGCAGGCAACATCAGAGTACCTTCTTGCAGCACCACCAGGTGGGGGACGTAGAAATAGCGGTCGTTGACCATGAAATAGGCGGTGTCGGCGGAGGCTTCCAGGCGCAGGGAATCCCCCGTGGCGGACAGATGTCCGTCGGTTAAGTCGGTTTTCACCTCGGGATAGAGGGCATTGAGCACCGGCACGACAGAAAGATAAAGAGTGTTTTCAATGGTGGCCGTGGTAGGTGGCTGCTGGGCGGAACTTTCGATGGCAGAGACTTGGGGAGAGGAAGCCGCGTCGTCGGCGATGAGCGAGGCGGACGTCTGCACAAGTTCCAGCGCGGCGGTCCCATCGGCAGAGGGGGACGTTTCCACGGTGTCCACGGCGCGGTTCTCCAGGGCTAGGGCATGCAGGCAAAAAGCCAGCAGAAGTGCCACAAGAACCGCTGTACTGGGCAGATGTTTTTTCATGGCGACGGAACTCCTGTTTCCAAATGTTTAAATTTGTTACCACATTGTAACTTAACTGTAAGAAAAAATCAAGTATTTTCAAGGAAAAAAAGAGAAAAAAGGGGAAAGAGGAGTAAAAAAGGAGGGCCGAGCGGACCGGTCGCCACAAAATAAAGTGGCCACTCGGGGCTCGGCCCACAAGATTTGGCTGTTTCTGCCTAGCTTGGAGAAAAATGAGTATGCATGTATCGTATATTCGCTGGGGAATCCGTCTTAAGGCTGAGAAGCCAGCTTTTTTTGGGCCTTGGCGGTGAAACGATCGTTCTGGATCACAGCCCGTTCGTGGGTGCCCTGGCCCACCAGGCCGTGGGCATCCCGGGCGGTGACCTGAAAGACCAGCCGGCGGCCATCTGCCTCGGTCAGCTCGGCACGACAGGTGACCGACATGCCCACCGGCGTGGGGCTCAGGTGCTGGACGTTCATCAGGGTGCCGACGGTGCCCTCCCCCTGGGCCAGATAGGGGGCCACGGCAGTCCAGGCGGCCTGTTCCATGCGGGCGATCATCACGGGGGTGGCCAGCACATCCAGGGTGCCGCTGCCTACGGTCTTGGCGGTCAGGTCGGGGGTGACGGAGAAGGTGATCTCCAGAGAGAGTCCGGGCTGAAGCATAAAAACTACCTCCTTGGTGAAAAAAGATATGCATCGGCTGTGCTGCCATCCTGCAGCGGCAGGAAAGGAAGGGGGCCGATTTGGGCGCATTATAGCAGAAAATGAGAGCCAGGGGAAGAAAAAGCGAGACAAAAGCAGGAGAGAATCCGATATCCGCCAAACCGTGTCAAAAACGAACAAAAGCGGCGGGATATTTTTGGTAAAAGTAGCGCACAATGACTGTCTTGACTTTTGTTATAACGTAAGGTAGCATAAAGGAGTAAACTTGTGCGTAGCACAGACTGGTACATCATAAACGAGACAGGAGGACACATCCAATGTTTGAGCATTATGAAAATTATGATCGCTATATTCCCGATGTGATGCTGAAGAAGCATAAGAAGCACGAGGAATATCTCAACGACGTGTATGCCGGCATGACGCATGAGGAGATCTACAAGAGCAAGCTGGGTACCGTGGAAGATGCCCTGGCCATCATCGAGAGCGGCGACTGCATCGTCAACTCCATCCACGGCTGCGAGCCCCGTCTCTTCTACCGCAACCTGCATCGGATCGCCGACCGCATCGACCCCAACAACCCCGTGGAGCTGTGGTCCTGCGTGCACCGCTGGGGCCCCGAGTATGAGGTGCACACCAACCCCGAGCTGAAGGATAAGTTCCATCATCAGACCTTCTTCTATGATGGCAACTTCCGCAAGATCCATCCCTCCGGCATGAGCACCTACTTCCCTGTCAACCTGCACAACTATGGCCAGGAGCTCCATCGCTGCAAGCGTCCTAACGTGGTCGTTGTGGGTGTGTCCCCCATGGATGAGCACGGCTACTGCTGCGTCTCCTGCGACCTGCAGTGGGAGATGGAGTCCTTCTACTCCGCCGACAAGATCATCTACGAGGTCAACCCCAAGATCCCCCACCTGCCCGGCGACTGCGCCCTGCCCGTTGCCATGGCTGACGTGATCATCGAGTCCGACCTGCCCCTGTACGAGCTGCAGGATCCCCCCATCGGTGAGGCTGAGAAGGCCATCGCTGGCATGGCCGCTGAGATGGTCCACGACGGCGACTGCATCCAGCTGGGCTTCGGCGGCATCCCCAACGCCATCGGCTTCGAGCTGATGAGCCGTCACGACCTGGGCATCCACACCGAGCAGATCGGCGCCTCCATGGCCCGTATGATTCAGCGTGGCGTTGTCACCAACCGTTATAAGAACCTGGATAAGGGTTGGTCCGTGGGCGCCTTCATCATTGCCGACAACTTCACCTATGAGTATCTGAACAACCATCCCCGTGTCATGATGCGCCGCGGCCGTTACACCAACGACCCCATGGTCATTGCCCAGCAGGACAACATGGTGTCCATCAACGCCGCCCTGCAGATCGACCTGACCGGCCAGGTGGCTGCTGAGGCCATTGCCAACATCCAGTGGTCCGGCACCGGCGGCGCCACCGACTATGCCTATGGTGCTTATCACTCCAAGGGCGGCCGCGCCATGCTGTGCCAGATCTCTACCGCCAAGAAGGGCACTGTTTCCCGTATCGCCCCCATCCTGGATCCCGGCTCCATCGTCTCCGTGTCCCGGAACCTGACCGACATGGTCATCACCGAGTACGGCGTGGCCAAGCTGCGTGCCCGTACCGTCAAGCAGCGCGTGGAGAACCTGATCGCCATCGCTCACCCCGACTTCCGTGCCGAGCTGCGTAAGGAAGCCAACAAGTACATGTACTTCTAATATCCCGTACCAGACTGCGCACAGAGGACGAAGTACCTTATTTGCCAGCAAACGATCGGAATATTCAAACAGACGCGTCATTCCTCATCGGAGTGACGCGTCTGTTTTTGTATAGATGCAACGGCCTGGAGAGGCCGCGTTTTGGCGGAAGGGACCGGAGCCGTGGAGCGGTGGGATGCCGCGGCGGAGCAGACCGATTCCTCTCCTGTCAGAAGGGGTCCTTGTCATCTTACGGCATTACAGCAGGGTGTGATACCGGCGGAGGTAGCGCCCTTTCACGGCGGTTGCCAGCGCTATATATCCCATCACAAAGGCGGCGAGGACCGGGAAATAGGCCCCCGGCAGAGGCGCCAGAGCCAGGGCCTGTCCCAGGGGGGTGAAGGGGATGGCGGTGACAGCGGCGATGCCGGCGAAGGTCAGCAAGGTCACCGGCACAGCGGCCCGGCTCTGAAGGAAGGGGAGTTTGGGGGTGCGTAACATGTGAAGGACCAGGGTCTGGGTCCACATGGATTCCACGAACCAGCCGCTGTGGAACAGGGCGATAAAGAGACTCTGGGCTGCCGGGTCCGTCAACTGGGTGTAGAGTTGTCCGCCGGTAAAGAACGGGCAGAGGACAAAGTACAGCAGCAGATAGGTGCCGATGTCAAACAGAGAGCTGATTGGCCCGAACCACAGCATAAAGCGGCGGATTCCTGCGGCTTCCCAGGCTCGCGGGGCCTTGAGATACTCCTGATCCACGGTGTCCCAAGACATGGCGGTGCAGGAGATGTCATAGATCAGGTTCAGCAGGATTAAGTGGAGGGAGGCCATGGGCAGGAAAGGGAGAAAGGCGCTGGCTGCCAGCACGGAGAGCATGTTGCCAAAGTTGGAGGAAATGGTGATCTTGATGTACTTGATCATGTTGGCATAGGTCTTCCGGCCTTCTACAACGCCCCGCTGAAGCACGGTCAGGTCCTTTTCCAGCAGAACCACCGAGGCGGTTTCCTTGGCGATGTCCACGGCGGTGTCCACAGAGATGCCCACGTCCGCCTGGCGCATGGCCGGTGCGTCGTTGATACCGTCGCCCAGATGTCCCACCCGGTGGCCCCGCTCTCGGAGAACCCGGACCACCCGAGCTTTCTGGGCAGGGGAGAGCTTGGCAAAGACAGTGACCTCCTCGGCCAGAACACCCAGGGTCTGATCGTCCAGATCATCCAGGTCACTGCCCAGCAGGATGCGCTCGGCGGGCAGACCCACTTGGGAACAAATGGCCTGGGTGACCCGCTGATTGTCCCCAGTGAGAATCTTCACCTGCACGCCGTATGCCATCAGGGCTTCCAGGGCACCCTTTGCGGTGGGCTTGGGGGGGTCCAGGAAGGCCAAAAAGCCGATGAGGACCATGTCTCGCTCGTCGTCAGCGGAGAATTGACCCACAGGGGCGGGGTTTGTCTTCTGGGCCACGGCAATCACCCGCATGCCCTTTTGGTTCAGGTCAGCTGCCCGCTGGAGAATCCGCTGACGGACCTGACCGGTCAGGGGGCGGACCTGGCCATCGCACTCGGCGTAGGTGCAGCACAGGAGCATTTCTTCTACGGCCCCTTTGGTCACCAGCTGGGTTTTGCCGGATTGGTCCCGTACCACCACACTCATGCGGCGGCGCTCAAAGTCAAAGGGGATCTCGTCCACTTTGGTGTATTTCTCCCGCAGAGCCTGGGCCCCCAACTCCTCCTGCTTAGCAATGACCGACAAGTCGATGAGGTTTTTCAGGCCGGTCTGAAAGGCGCTGTTCAAAAAGGCATGGCGCAGGACCCGAGGGTCTTCCTCTCCGTCGATGTTGAGGTGGTATTCCAGCACCACCTGGTCCTGGGTGAGGGTGCCGGTCTTGTCAGTGCAGAGGATGTCCATGGCGCCCAGGTCTTGCATGGCGTTGAGCTTTTTGACGATGACCTTCTGCCGGCTCATGGCCATGGCGCCCCTGGCCAGAGAGGTGGTAACGATCATGGGCAGCATCTCCGGTGTCAGGCCCACGGCGACCGAGAGAGCAAAGAGCACCGCTTGGGTCCAGTCTCCCTTGGTAAAGCCGTTGAGCAACAGCACCACAGGGGCCATGAGCAGCATAAAGCGGATGAGCACCCAGGAGACTTCGTTCACGCCCTTTTCAAAGGCGGTTTTTGGGGGACGCTGGTCCAGGGTTTTGGCCATGCTGCCCAGGGTAGTCTCACTCCCTACGGCCAGAACGATGGCCTGCCCGCTGCCGCTGACCACGCTGGTGCCTAAGAAAGCCAAGTTGTTTCGCTCAGTCAGGGCTTGCTTTTCCAGTACGGGACCGCCTAATTTTTCCACTGGCTCGCTCTCCCCGGTCAGGGCAGATTGGCTCAGGAAGAGATCCTTGGCCCGCAGGATACGCAGGTCGGCGGGGATCATGTCTCCGGCGGACAGGAAAATCAGGTCACCAACCACCAGGTCCTCCATTGGCAGTTCCAGGACCTGGCCGCCCCGTTTCACCCGGGCGGTGGTATGGAGCATGCTCTGCAGCCGGTCGGCCACCTGTCCGCTGCGGGTTTCCTGCACAAAGCGGAGCACCCCGGAGAGAATGACCATGACGGCGATGATGGTCACCGTGGCGTAGTTTTCCTCCCCGGGCTGGACGGACAGGACGTCTGTGAACAGGCAGATCCCGCCCAGGATCAGCAGGACGACGGTAAAGGGATTGAGAAAGGCGGCATAGAGGCGTTTGGGCAGGGAGTCCCTGCCGCCGCGGGCCAGGATGTTTTCGCCATAAACCTGTCTGGCCTTTGCGGCCTGGGCAGGGGAGAAGCCGGCCTGGGGTGTGCCATATTCGGCCAGCAGGCGGGCCTCCTCCTGGGCAGAGGCCCAGAGAAGGCGGGTCTGGATGCGCTCTGCGCTTTTGCTCTCTGTCCTGGTTTTGGACAGGGGTCTTTTCATCATTTTCTTCATGATTCTGTACCTCCCAACATGAGTTTTGCGCGGTTTGGAAAGGATACAGTGCTGGGGAGAAGGATCGTGCTGCTATGCAGTGGGGCGGAGGGGGAAAGGGACGGGAAAGCCTCTGCCCTTCCTTTTTGCGATCCTATGATTTCCAGGTAAGCCTGCACTGCTGCTTTCCGCGTTCATTTCGTTCACCTCACTTTGTTTGCTTTTTCTTTCTATATCATCGCCCATAGGGCGCTGTTTTCCGAAAAAAGGGCATAAAAATACCACCGTCTATCGGACAATCCCGCAAGACGATGGTGTTTCAGGCAACACAAAGAGACCGCGGCAGGCATCGGGGCCTGGGGTCTGTCTGACGCCATCGTCTTGTGCGTGTTCCGTTCATTTGACTGCCCTCCATGGGGGGACACCTCCTTTCTAGGAAAAGAAAAAATCCCGTATGTTCGGAGAACATACGGGAGCAAAAATAAGCTTCTGCACATTCGTTTGAGCTTTGACTCTGCAGGGCGATGAAGCTGTGTTATGATACACCTTGCGTTCGATGTACCCTGTTCCAACCAACTCATGGTGTCTCCACCATTTCGCGGCAACAGCCCGTATCCCTGCGGTAGCCTTACCTACCGAACGGGGTAAAGATACCACGGATATCCCTCTCTGTCAACAGGAAATTTTCATTTCCTGCAAAAAAGTGGGGAATATGGGGGAGGGAGCGGTCAGTCGCCGTCCTCCTGCGCAATGGTGGTCTCGGCGGCCAGCAGCAGCAGGCGCTGGAATTCCTTCCGCTCCTGTGTGGTCATCCGCAGGGTCATCCGGCGAAAGGTATCGTCCGTCTGTTCCTTGACAAAGGGGTAGGCCCGCCGGGCCTTTTCTGTGGGGCGGATGTCGTAGGTCCGTTTGTCCTTGGCATTGGTGGCCCGGAGCAGAAAGTCTCGTTCCACCAGCTTTGTGACGGTTTTGGCAATCACACTCTTGTCCAAGCCCAGCCGTTTGGTGATCTCATCTTGGGTGAGCACCTCGAAGTCGCAGACGATCAGCAGAACCGCCACTTGGGCGGCGGTCAGGTCGTACTGGGCGCAGCTGTTGTTGAGCCAGATGTGAGACTTTCGATAGAGAATAGAAATGGCTTTAAACGGGCTTTCCATGATGGTTGACAGATCCGTCATAAGACTGTGCCTCCCTTTCGCTTGAGGTATGTGAGGATAGTATACTCCAAAAAGGTGGCATTTGCAACTAACTATTGACGGAAGTTTCCTAGTGTGCTATCTTAATAAGTGGCAATTGCCACTACTTTGCACGTGCTGCAACAAAGGAGGTTCCTCTTGGTATGGAAAGACCAAAGAAAATATGGAACAGAAACTTTGTCCTTCTGTTTCTCACCAACCTGCTGGTGCTGGCTGCTTTTTACGCCTCCATCCCCATCATCCCTGTCTATTGCCAGGAGATCGGGATCACGGGCTCCAAGGTGGGCATCGTCCTGACCGCCATGTCCGTGGCCACCATCCTCTTTCGTCCCGTGGCGGGCTATCTGCTGGATAATTTCAACCGCTATCGGGTCTACCTGATCTTTTTGGCCTTGTTCTGTCTGGCTTTCCCGGCCTTCCTAGCCTTTCCCATCTTTGGCCTGCTGGTGGTGGTGCGCCTGTACATGGGGGCGGTGTACTCTGTGTGTGGTTCGGCGACCATGACCCTGGCCAGCGATGTGCTGCCGCCCATGAAGATCACAGAGGGCATCAGCCGCTTTGCCTTTACCATTTCCATCGGCATGGCGGTGGGCCCCTATGTGGGCATCCAGGTGCAGAATCATCTGAACAGCAAGACCTCTTTTATGACGGTTTTTGCCATTTCGGTGGCAGCCCTGGTCTGTGTCTCCTGCTGTCGGATCAAGTACCCCAAGGTCCAGCGAAAGAAGTTTGCGCTGAAGGACTCCATCTATAAGCCGGCGCTGCCCTTCATGTGCAACATGATGTTCCTCATGATTCCCTATGGCGCTGTTATCGCCTACTCCTCCATCCTGGCCCAGGAGAAGGGGCTGACGGCGGTGATCCCTTACTTTTACATCTGCCTGGTGGCCGGCATGCTCACCTCGAAGCTCTCCACTCAGAGGATGATCGACGCCGGACGTCACCGGGTGCTGGTCTATGCCAGCCTGGTGGTGCTGGTGGTCACCATGGCCAGCTATGTCTTCCTAAATACCGGCGTCCATCTGCTCATTGCCGGTTACTTTTTTGGTCTGGGTTATGGCATTCTCCAGCCTCTCTTCCAGTCCTTTGTCACCGGCACCACCCCCACGCCCAAGCGGGGGATGGCCAACGCCACCTATCTGCTCTCCTATGATATCGGCATCGGCATCGGCGCCCTGCTCATGGGATTCATGCAGGAGACCATCGGTCTGACCACGGGCTTTGCCTTGACTGCCATCGCCTATGTGGTGGGCGGGATCGTCTACATGACCTATGTGGAAAAGTACTACCACAAGCTGAGAAGCGGCGGCAGCGTCCCGGTGCAGCCAAGGGATGGGATGGACCAGTATATGGAGCGTCAGGTGTATGCCATCGGGCAAGAGGCCACTGTGCGGGAGGCCATCACCTACTTTTCGGAGAAACACATCAGCGGTGCGCCGGTGGTTTCCGCCGGCGGCCAGGTGGTTGGGTTTCTCAGCGATGGAGATATCATGCGTTACCTGCGCACCCAGGACCATGCTTTGAGCGCCATGGACAGCTCCCTGCTTTTCCTGGAGTATCTATGGGACCCGAATGACGTCTTTGAGCAAAAGCTGGACGCCATCATGGACCTAAATGTGTTGGAGCTGGGCACCCGCAAACCCATCACCATTCCAGAGGATGCCTGCCTGGCAGACGCGTGCAGGCTGCTCAGTGAGGCGGGGGTGAAGAAGGTGCCGGTGGTAAAGGGGAATGCTGTTGTAGGCATCATCTCCCGCTCTGGAATCACCAATTACCTGATCAGGAGATATCTGGAGCGGAAAACGGCAATGGAGGAAAACGCCTTGCCGCAGTGAAAGGAAAAGAGGGGACCCTCTTCCCCTTGCCAGGACAATTTCTTTGGCATAAGGAAAAACCGCCGGTCTGGTCGTTGTGGAATGACCAGACCGGCGGTTTTTTCGCAAGATGCGTGAGGAGAGGAGGATGCTGGGCTTGACAGACGGCGTCTGCTTTGAAAGCATCCGCGGGAAGGCAAGGACTGCCGTGGGGCAGTGCCTGTCCAAGGCATCACTTGCCCAGAGCGGCGTTCTTCTCACAGGCGGCAATGACCGCGTCCATAAAGGCGGCCCGGACCCCCCGCTGCTCCAGCGTGCGCACCCCCTGAATGGTGCTGCCACCGGGGCTGCACACCTCATTTTTCAGCTGGTCAGGGTGCTTGCCGGTTTCCAAAACCATCTGGGCGGCCCCCATCAGGGTCTGGGCGGCGTACTTCACCGCATCTGCCCGGGGCAGGCCACAGGCCACGCCGCCGTCGGCCATGGCGTCCAGCATCAGGTAGACATAGGCCGGACCACAGCCGGAGACGGCTGCCCCCACGTCCATCAGGGACTCCTCGATGGGGAAGAGCAGACCGGCCTTGGCCATCAGCTGCAGAAAGCCTGCTTCCATCTCCTGGGTCACATGGGGGCTGGTCTTGTACAGCACCACGCCCTGGCCCACCGCTACGGGGGTGTTGGGCATGATGCGGATGACGGGGTACTCCTGTCCGGCCATCTGCTGGATCTGGGCGATGGTCAGTCCGGCGGCCATGGACACCAGCACCGGGGCCTGGTCCCGGCTGGCCAGGACCGGCTGGATGGCGGTGAGCATGTCCCCCATGAGATGGGGCTTGACCCCCAGGAAGAGGTACTGGCTTTCCCGGGCGGCGGTCTGGTTGTCCCCGGCGGCCAGACCCAGCTCCTGGGCCAGTTCCTTCGCCCGCTGGGGGAAGTGGTCGGCCAGGATGCCCTCCTTGGTGGTGTGGCTGACTGCCCGGGCAATGGCGCCGCCCATATTGCCGCTGCCGATGAGGCCAAAGGTATATTGCATGGAAATCACTCCTGTTCTGTTCGATGGAATTCTTTGGCAGGTGGCCGTTTGTTCACAGACTAAAAACGGCCGGAGCCTGTGCTCCCATTTCATTGTAGCACAGGCCCAGGGGGCCATACAAGGGAAAGACAGGGGGAAGAGAGGGAAAAATTCTCGTCAGAATGAAAAAAGGGATCAGAGAAAGGCCGGGGGCTTTTGTCTCCCTCTCCAAGGTTTTGCAAGCGAGGTCAATGAGGCTTGCACTGGGGGGAAAGGTACGGTAAAATTGAGACAATACAGGCGGCGCGCAAGGGGCAAGCCCCAGCCGCCACGGGGCCCTGCCCCGCGCCTGACAGGAGGCGGATTACCCCTGAGAGCGACGAATGGTCCCCGAGGATAACGGAAGTGGGGACTGAGAAATATGGATGGAACCCAAACAGAAAGGAAGCGTATCACATGGAAATCCTGCACACCGACAAAGCACCGGCGGCCATCGGCCCCTATTCTCAGGCTGTGGAAGTGGGAGGCTTTATCTTTACCTCCGGCCAGCTGGGTCTGATCCCGGACACCGGCGCCCTGGCCCACTCCATGGCCGCCCAGACGGTCCAGGCGCTGGAGAACGTCATTTCGGTGCTCAAGGCAGCGAGCCTGACGCTGGACAACGTGGTCAAGACCACCTGCTATCTGAAAAACATGGAGGACTTCTCCCTGTTCAACGAGATTTATGCCCAGTACTTCAAGGACCACAAGCCCGCCCGCTCCTGCTTCGCCGTGGCGCGCCTGCCCAAGGACGCGCTGGTGGAGATCGAGGTCATTGCGGCGAGATAATCCCTCTCAACCGGCAAAACGGCATGGCACGGCAGGCCATGCCGTTTTTCTATGGCCTACATCCCGGGGCTGCTTTACGTTCGGCCACTTGGGAGGAATGGTGCCGGGGAGAGAACATGGAAAGGAAAGGGGAGACAGACCTTGAAACTGCTCCATCTGTCCGACCTGCACATCGGTAAGCGGGTCAACGAGGTCTCCCTGCTGGAAGATCAGCGGGAGGTGTTGGATCAGATCCTCCATCTGGCGGAGAAGCACCAGGTAGACGCCTTACTGCTGGCGGGGGACTTATACGACAAACCCATCCCGCCGGCAGAAGCAGTGAGCCTGCTGGACGACTTTTTCACGGCCCTGTCCCGGCGGGGCATCCCGGTGCTGGCCATCAGCGGCAATCACGACTCTCCCGAGCGCTTGAATTTCGGCGCCCGGTTGCTGGAAGGGGAGGGCATCCATCTGGCCGCCCGGTACCAGGGCCCTCAGGAACCGGTGATCCTGCAGGATGCATACGGGCCAGTTGCCATCTATCTGCTTCCTTACCTAAAACCTGCCCTGGTGCGCCGGTTCTGCGGCGAGGAGGAGATCGTCACCTATTCCCAGGCGGTGGCCTGGGCGGTGAGCCAGTGGTCGATCCCTCCGGAACGGCGCAACGTCTTGGTGGCCCACCAGTTCGTCACCGGCGGAGTCACCTGTGAGTCGGAGGAGCTGTCGGTGGGGGGGCTGGATCAGATCCCCTGGGAGCTCTTCGCGGCCTTTGACTACGTGGCCCTGGGGCACCTCCACGGCCCACAGTTTGTGGGGCGGGAGACGGTGCGCTACAGCGGTTCCCCACTGAAGTATTCCTTCTCCGAGTGCCGACAGGAGAAGTCGGTCACGCTGGTCACCTTGGGGGAGAAGGGACAGATGACGGTGGAACCCCTGCCCCTGCATCCTACCCGGGACATGCGGGAGATTCGGGGAACTTACGAAGAGGTGACCGCCCGGTCGTTCTATGAAAACACCCCCCGGGAGGACTATCTCCACGTGATCCTCACCGACCAGGAGGATGTGCCCGAGGCGGTGGGAAAACTGCGGGTGATCTATCCCAACCTCCTCAAGCTCACCTACGACAACCTGCGCACCCAGAATACCGAGGCGGTGACCGGTGCGCAGCAGCCGGAGGAGCGCTCCCCCCTGGACCTGTTTCGGGAGTTTTACCAAATGCAGAACAACCAGCCCCTCTCTGTGGAGCAGGAGGCCTTTCTGAAAACCATGCTGGAAGAGATCTGGGAGGAGATGCCATGAGACCGTTGCAGCTTACTCTATCTGCCTTCGGACCCTATGCCGGGGAGGTTACCGTGGACTTTGCCCGCCTGGGTCAGCGGGGGCTGTATCTCATCACCGGTGACACAGGGGCCGGAAAGACCACGTTGTTTGACGGCATCACCTTTGCCCTGTACGGGCAGGCCAGCGGCGCCAACCGAGAGCCGGCCATGCTTCGCAGCAGCTTTGCCCAGGGGAACACCCCCACCTTCGCCCAGCTGACCTTCCAGCGGGGCGGGAAGGAATACACGGTACGCCGGAACCCGGAGTATCTCCGCCCGTCCAAGCGGGGGGACAAGCTGGTCAAGGAAAAGGCGGATGCCG
>ERZ791934.2293-NODE-2293-length-12915-cov-15.762597_pt1 | contig 12915 bp, 8 predicted proteins | sample MGYA00510125_ERZ791934 | MGnify/ENA primary metagenome ERZ791934 (study PRJEB30046, sample SAMN00993240) | human gut metagenome | study: EMG produced TPA metagenomics assembly of the A metagenome-wide association study of gut microbiota in type 2...
TACGGAATAGAAATTCTGCCATTGGTTTCCTGTATAAGAGAAAGCGGAAGAACCATCGCGACGGTAAGAACCGTTGAACAGATATTTACCTTTATAGTTATAGAGGATACGTGCCAGTACGGATACCGTAGAACGTTCCCATTGTGTACTACCATTGGTAGCAGTGGCTGCATCACCGATGCTTACATACCATTTGTCAGGGTTATCCGGAATGACCAGACCTACACCTTGTGTGCGTCCGGCATTCAGGTTCTCGAGTTTATTGTAATAGGTTGTGAAACCGGCGGTGGCTGTCAGGCTGTGATCACCCCATGAATTGGTGTAGGTCAACAGATAATCACTCTGCACTTTCATTTCCGTTTCTTTAGCCTGGCTGACTCCGGTCTTACCGTTACCCAATGTGGCTATATCTCCTTCGGCACTGGCGTCATATACCTGAATAATCGGTGTGTAAGTCCGTGTGCTGTTCGATGCATAATCCAGTGAGAACATGGCTTTGAACTGGAAATGTTTCAGAAAGTCCCATTGTCCATATATATTGCCCGAACCACGGTAGTTCTCCGCTTTTGTAGTGTTCGCTTTCAAGTCAACGTCCACCATCGGGTTATTCATCTGTGCTTTCTGGAATCCGGGAAGGGAGGTATATAAACCGTATTCCTTATTATATACCTCTGCCACCGGAGCTGCACGCAAGGCGGTGGCAACACTCTTTGAATCGGCCGGTAACATACGTGCACCGTTGAATTGGAAACCTACTTTGAAGTTGTCCGTTACTTTATAATCATTGCTGATGTTCAGTGTGATTTTGCTATACTTCTCATACTTGATGTTTCCTTGTTCGTAAGCATAGCCCGCACCGAGGTAGAAGCTATGTTTGTCGGAAGCACCTGTGATGCTGATGTTGTTGTTAGTGATGAATCCGGTCTGGAATATTTCATCCTGCCAGTTGGTGTTGCCTGTCCAGTCGGAAAAGTCGTATTCCGGATTACCTTCATTTCTTAATTGTTCGTTATACAGCAACTTGAAACCATCTGCATCCACCATTGCAATCTTGTTGGTAATGGCTTTAAAGCCAAATGAACCATTGATGTTTACACGGGTCTGTCCTTCTTTAGCTTTCTTGGTGGTGATGATGATGACACCGTTAGCACCACGCACACCGAAGATGGCAAGTGAAGACGGGTCTTTCAGAATTTCCATAGACTCAATGTCCTGTGGATTCAAGAAGTTGATGTTGTCATTGAACAGGCCGTCTACTACGTACAATGGCTTGTAACCATTGATGGAGTTTGTACCGCGTACACGGATTTCCGGATCGGCACCAGCCTTACCGGAGTTGATGATTTGTACTCCGGCCACTTTACCTTGCAGGGCGGACAGTGGGTTGGCAACCGGTTTGTTGGCAATCTCATCCCCTTTAATATTGGTGATAGATCCCGTCAGATCGCGTTTTTTTGCGCTACCATAGCCGATGACGACGGTTTCGGCAAGCATTTGCGAGTCTTCTTTCATTTGTACATTGATGACATTGCGGTTGCCTACCTTGATGCTTTGCTTCTCCATACCTACGTATGAGAATTCGAGGGTAGCATCTGCAGGAACTTGGATCGAGTAATCGCCATCCAGTCCGGTCACTACACCGGTGTTGGTTCCTTGTACCACTATGGATACACCAATCAACGGTTCTTTAAATGAATCGGTAACAACACCTGTTACAGTGTGTTCCTGGGAGAATGCGGCAGTGCCTATCAACAGGAAACATGCCGTCAAGAATAGATTTTTAAGCCTTAGGGCTCTCTTCATAGGAGGGTTCAGGTTTCTCTTCATTGCATTAAATTTTTATGTGAATGATATATTGCATCAAAACAATGCAAATGAAAAAAAGATTTCGAGGTCATTCAAATCCCGGTTTTTTAACACAATTCCTTTGGGTGACAGGGCTTGGAAAGATGCTGGTATTTCTTTGATAGTAAGCGTAAAAATAATATCTTTGTATTATCGTAATGGCTGTTACCGTAATGTCTGTTACGATAATAATATCAATAAGTGTGTGCTTACTTGCTAAAGGATAGTATATTATGAAGTTTTATGATCGTGAAGAAGAACAAGAATTATTAGAGAATATCCGTGCGGCTTCTCTACAAGAATCTCAAATGACAGTTTTGTTTGGGCGGAGGCGTATTGGCAAAACCCAATTGGCATTGCAATGTACCGCAGGAAGTTTGACTCTTTATTTCTTTGTTGCACGTAAGGCGGAGGCCTTGCTTTGTCAGGACTTTGTGGATGAGGCGGAAAGTAAATTAGAGTTGCCTATCGGTAACTATACATCTTTTGCCAAATTATTCCGTCATCTGTTAATCATCTCTCGCGAACGTCCCTTTAATCTTATCATTGATGAATTTCAAGACTTTCAACGTACTAATCCTTCTATTTTCAGTGAAATACAAAGGGAGTGGGATTTAAATAAAGGGACTTCAAAGATGAATCTCATAGTTAGTGGGTCTATTTATTCGTTGATGCACCAGATTTTTGAAGATCGGAAAGAGCCTCTTTTTTCCCGTGCCGGACAAATGATACACCTGAAACCATTCGAGGTAGAGGTGCTGAAAGAGATATTAGCCGATCATAATCCATCTTACCGGCCGGATGATCTTTTGGCACTCTATGCATTTAAAGGGGGAATGGCTTGGTATGTTAATCTGTTTATGACGAACAAGGCATATACCAAAGATAAAATGATTAGTCTGTTGACTCGTCCCAATTCTCCTTTCCTGAATGAAGGGAAGAACCTGCTCATTGAAGAGTTCGGGCCTGATTACTCTATTTATTTTTCTATATTAGAATGCATAGCGGGGGGAGATTATACTCGTGGAGAAATAGAGAGTCGTCTGGGGAAAGCTGAAATTGGCGGTTATTTAGCTAAGTTAGAGAAATATTATTCCCTGATAAGTAAGAAGCGTCCTATCTTCTCTAAAGAGAATTCTAAACAAGTGAGATACTGTATAGCCGATAACTTCCTTACTTTCTGGTTCCGTTTCATTTATCGCTATCAAGGATATATTGAATCGGGGGCGTTGAAACTGGTGGAAAATATAGTTCGTCGGGATTATGATGTTTTTTCAGGTAATATGTTGGAGCGTTATTTTCGTGATAAATTTATGCAGAGTGGTTTGTATACAGATATTGGTATGTATTGGAATCGGAAGGGTGAGAATGAGATTGACCTTATTACACTGAACGATTTGGATAAAACGGCCGATATTTATGAGATAAAGAGAGATGAATCCCGGTATAGTATTACTAAGTTGGAAGAAAAAGTAGCCAATCTGTTGGAGGCAGAAAGAGAACTGAAGAAATATAGTCTCAATCTGGGGAAATTGTCGCTGCAGGATATGTAGATAAGTGAGTTGACGGAAAGCAAGTCATGTCACCGAAATTGTCACCGAATGCTGTGTGCTTTTTTTGAGGTGACAGCTTGAAAACAACAAAAAACCCACTAAAATTGCAGTTTTAGTGGGTTTTTGACTATAAATACCTTGTTGGTAGTGCGGGTGATAGGACTCGAACCTACACGCCTCACGGCACCAGATCCTAAGTCTGGCGCGGCTGCCAATTACGCCACACCCGCAGTGGCTTTCTTGTTAAGCGACGGCAAAGATAGAAAGATTTTTCTTTTCAGCAAATAGTTTGGTGCAGAAAGTATTTATTGAACCACTTTTAAGAGTTCCCGTGCCCTTTCAATGATCGTATCTATCCCTTTGTCTTCATCTTCTTTTGCCATATCTACTTCCTCATCCGGATCAATGCCGAATTCGATATGTTGCTTTTTGGCATCCAAATGTGGACTGGCAGAAAAACGTACTCCCCAGCCGTTAGGAAGTTCCGAAGAAAAAGGCAAACCTGAACCACCACCGGTTTTGTCACCTACTAAAGTGACATTAGGAAAATAGCGCATAGCGTTCACGAAATCATTCGTCGCACTGTAAGAGTGGCGATTGGTGAGAAGCATTACCTTCTTCTGCCAACGAATGCTGTTGGACGGTTCCAGATAAATAGGTTCAGGATCAGAGAAATCACTGTGTCCCTTTCCTGTCTTATGCTGGATGTATCCCGTCAATACCTTTTCATTAGTGAAGCGGGAGGCAATACGTTCAGAGTAAGTAAGATTACCTCCGCCGTTATTTCGTACATCGAAAATCAGTCCGCTACATGGAGCAAGGTAGGAGAGAACTTCGTCCAGATTACCGTTGCCGACGCCATTGGAGAATGATTCGTAATAGATATACCCAATGTTGTCTTCAAGGATTTTATATTTGAGGCCACCGGCAATGCGGTAATTCTTTCCAAGATACTGCCGTTCGATGATACCCTCGTTGAAGTTGCGTGGATAATCCAGGTACCAATCCCAATAGCGACCCATATTCGAAGAACTGTACAGATTGACGTGACCATCCTTCAGTTCCGCCAGCATACTGTCAAGGACTTGAAATAACCCATCGTTGGGCATATTAGAAGTTATGAGAGGTTGGTATTTGTCATGAATGGCATTCCAGTCTATCTGTTTATAGTCAAGGAAACAATATTGCTCGTCGATGATTTTCCACAAGGCTTCGAAATTACCTTGCGGAGAGTTGTTGAACTCTTCTTCCCGAATGCAACTTGTAAACAATGGCAGCAACATGAAAAGTATTCCAAGCCACCTTAATTTAATATGATATATTTCTTTTATTTTCATTATTCTATCACCTTAACACGCTGTCGTTTTATCACTCTATTTTCTTTTCTTATCACGAATGAGAAACAACTCTTTTACAAAACCTACCATAAATACGTGCGAGTAGGTATGCATCCTTATGTCATTTACTTTTGCCTGTTGTGCATCCCAAAGATAAGCTAGGCGCATTTTTGCCCTTCCTACCGGAAAATCAACAGTTAGCATTTGCCGCAGGGATGGCTGATTGTGCAGGGAGGTGAAGTTTATCACTCCGCCCCAGTTGCCCAGCGTAAATATCTCGTAGTACGATTGTCCGTAATTCGGGCAGAACATAACGCCTGCAAAAGGAAGATTGACCTGATAGCGCAGACTGATGGGATAGTTTTTGATCCGTAAATCCCATATTGCCATTCCGGATGCATCCAGATTGATATAAGCGCGTACCTGTGCCGGATTATTGCCATTGCGCAGATTGTAGACAAAGCCACCGTTGAGGTCGATTAACCCTCCGGCAAGCAACTTGAAGTTGGAAGTAATCGGGAAGTTGTAATGCAACCCGTAATTCCAGTTGGCAAGCCCGGAGAATGTATTGTTGTTATCCGCTTTGTTGCGGGTATATCCCAAATCGGCCTGAAAGAAACTCTGTAGGGAGAGCCTGCCATCCATCCATCTGGTCATGCGCATGCTTTCGCGCGAGACGCGGAAATCAATTCCGGTGTATTCCTGGGGAGACAGATAAGTGTCGAATACATTCGTAAAACCTACGCCGTACATGGTGGCGCGAGTTACGAGGCGGCTCTGTTCCAAACCTTCCGCTGTGGCGGGAAGCTGTGCCTGCATGGCACTGCTGCATAACAGCAGTACCGTGCAGATAACCGGTATTATCGGTTTAGGTAGTTTCATGTTCCTTGCTGTCATCATTATCGGAGAACAATTTCATTTGTCCGGTCAGCTCGTCCAGTATGTCGCTTTCACTCTTTCCGTGGTCCGGGTCCAGAATTTCGGGTTCTTCCTCATTCTTGCTTTCCGGGATTTGCGGAGTTTCCGGCTGGCGGGTAGGTTCTAACTCGTTGATAGTATCCAGCGTATAGGTAGTCAGTCGCTTGCCTTTCGCCTTGAAACCTTTTACGGCGATAAATTCGTCTGCATCGACCACCAGCGGTTCGCGGAATTTGTCATGCCCGCCGAATACGACTTCCAGTCGGGGATAGTATTCATCGGTCAGCAGGATGAGGCGGTTATTCTTGTTTTCGCCCAGGTAGTTCTGCTTGCGGCTGCTTGCTTCAAAGCAGAATCGCTTGATGTACGGATACCCCTGCTGGTCGGCATCATAAAGGACTGCCGTCCACACCTTGTTCGGGTCATATTTCTCCAATACCCGTATATTGTCTTCGTAGTGGTTGTTCACATCGAAATTGCTGGTGTAGAACTCGCCGTTGTTCAGCACTATCAGGATTTGCTCGTCGCTTTGGAACTCACCGAGGTATTCTCCGCGGCTGTCGTAGTTGAGGCGCAGGACATCTTGGTCGAACCATACTTTCCGTCCGCCCAATGTGGAACCGCCGCGCTGTTTCAGGGCTATCTTATGAACCGGGTTACGGGTAAGTATATTACCCATGGCCTGACGTCCTTTGATGTTTATCTGGCTGAAATCTTCTTCGAAGATGATGCGGCGTATGCGCGGATTGGGCTTGAGCGTCACTTTGATGATTTCGGCCTCACCGTTGGGATTGGCTGTGAAATACACGATGCGTGAGTCGGGTGTGCCCTGTGTCACGTCGTATTCGCGGTCGCGCACTACGGAAGTCACGGCGAAACGCTTGATATAATGCGTGCCTTCTTTCCCGTCGCGGTAGACAACGTTGTAGATGGTACGTTTGTCGTTCTTCTTGAAGACATTGGCATAGAGTATGTTCTTGCCTACGAATTTCTTGTCTGCTACCGGAGTGATGATATAACGTCCGTCGCGGAAGAAGATGATAACATCATCGAGGTCGGAGCAGTTGGCTATGAATTCATCTTTCTTCAGGCCGGTACCGATGAAACCCTCTTCGCGGTTGATATACAGTTTTTCATTGGCTTCCACCACTTTGGTAGAGTCGATGGTGTCGAAGTTGCGTAATTCGGTACGGCGCGGGAAGGCTTTGCCGTATTTCTCTTTCAGCATGCGGAACCAGTCCACCGTATATTCCACGATATTTGCCAGGTGGCGGTCTATCTCCTCGATGTCCGCTTTCATGCGGGCAATCAGCTCTTCTGCCTTGTCGGAGTTGAACTTGAGGATACGCGCCATTTTTATCTCCATCAGCTTGAGGATATCCTCTTTGGACACCTCACGGATAAACGTGGGATAATAAGGTGTCAGACGCTCGTCGATGTGTTCGCAGGCGGCATCCATGTTCTTGGCCTGTTCAAATTCCTTATCCTTGTAGATACGTTCTTCGATGAATATTTTCTCCAGCGATGAGAAGTGCAGGCTTTCCAGTATCTCGTTCCTGCGTATTTCCAGTTCCCGGCGCAATAAGGCCAAAGTGTTGTCCACCGACTTTTTCAGTACATCGCTTACGGTGAGAAAGTGCGGTTTCTGCTCGTCGATGACGCAGCAGTTGGGCGAGATGCTGACTTCACAATCCGTAAAGGCGTAAAGTGCATCAATCGTCTTGTCCGATGATACGCCGGGTGCGAGGTGGACTAATATCTCTACGCTTCCGGAAGTAAGGTCTTCTACTTTCTTTATCTTGATTTTTCCCTTTTCGCTTGCTTTAACGATAGAATCACAGACACTGGCCACCGTTTTTCCGTAAGGTATCTCGCGGATGACGAGTGTTTTGTTATCCACCTTTTCAATCTTGGCACGTACCCGTACGGCTCCACCGCGTTCACCGTCATTGTACTTCGATACATCAATATTGCCGCCTGTCTGGAAATCGGGATAGAGCTTGAATTCTTCCTTATGCAGGTATTTTACGGATGCGTCGCAAAGTTCATTGAAGTTATGCGGTAATATTTTGGAAGAAAGCCCCACGGCGATACCTTCCACACCCTGTGCCAGCAGCAAGGGGAATTTGACGGGCAGCGTCACCGGTTCCTTGTTTCGTCCGTCGTACGACAGTTTCCATTCGGTTGTTTTGGGGTTGAACACCACATCGAGTGCAAATTTGGAAAGGCGCGCTTCGATGTAACGGGGGGCGGCTGCGCTGTCTCCCGTAAGAATATTCCCCCAGTTTCCCTGGCAGTCGATGAGCAAATCCTTCTGGCCGAGTTGCACCAGTGCGTCACCGATGCTGGCATCACCGTGCGGGTGAAACTGCATGGTGTGTCCCACGATGTTTGCCACCTTGTTATAGCGTCCGTCTTCCATACGCCGCATGGAGTGCAGGATACGCCGTTGCACGGGTTTCAGTCCGTCCATGATGTGGGGTACGGCACGTTCCAGGATTACGTACGAGGCATAATCCAGGAACCAGTTCTGATACATGCCGCTCAGTTGGTGCTTGACGTTTGCATCATTGGTATCCGCAGGTTTATAATCCGAATGCCCTTCGCTCCCCTTCGGGAGTTCTTTATCCAAATCATCTTTTGTTCCTTCAAAGTCTTCGCTCATATTTGTTCGGGAGTTGTCTATTCATGAATAACCGCCGGTTGGGCAGTTGCAGGCAAAAATACGAAATATATTCCATTAAAAGAAAGACTGTATGTGAGTTTTTAAATAGCTTTTATTATATAGAGAGTCTCAGTTATATGGATTTATAAAAAACAATTTGTTTCAAATACGAATCCATATAACTGAGACTCTTTTTTTATGTTATAGTTTTTGTGTATTTAGGCTTGTAGTGTTAATCAATTTATTTTAATGGTTACGGAAATTCCATTTGGAGTTATCGCTGTTCATATCGAATTTACCAAGTGATGGAGTGCTATCTCCTATGGACACTAATACTAGTTCTTCATTTGCCCTAGAAACTTTTTTAGGCATGATACGGTAGGTACCATCAGTGAGTTGTTCTATCTTCCATAGTTGTTCGGGAGCGCCGGTAAACTCAGGGACAGTTGTAACTTCAGCATCTGCTGTGGCAGCCAATGCACGGTTGGTTCCTTCAATCACTATTTTGTAGTAAGGTCCTCCTAAATATCCGCCGGCATCAGGTACAGCAGTAATTGTCCACTTCTGGTGGGGGCGGAACATATAATCACCGATTCTTACATCAATGTTACCTTGTGGCCATGTGTCGATTACATCTTCTAAAGTTTGCGACTTCAAAGGCAGAATAGGTTCGTCACTTTTTTCCCAAAAACGGTGTCTGCCTCCTTCCATACGTACGAAATCAACACTAAGTTCAAGAGCGTATCCTCTACGTTCGGATTCAATTTCGTATGTACCTTCCTTGAATACTTCACCTGCTACCGGCCATTCGTTTTTCCATAGAAGCGGGCGTATGGCAAGTACACTACGGCCACCACGGTCGAAATCGGCTTCAAAATGACATGACATCTTTTCTACTCCGTCAGTTTCGATGAAACGCCCGAAGTGTCCTGGACCGGTCTGGCGGTTTCCTGCAGCGAGTACCATCTTTCCGCCTCCTTCCAGCATATCTCTGCCCATATTGTCGATGTAGGGGCCTGTGACTTTGCGTGAGCGACCTACTACGATGTTATATGTAGAGTTGGGGCCATCGCAGCAAGTGCCGTGTGTACCAAGCAAATAGTACCAGCTGTTACGGTATATCAGGTCGGTTGCCTCGCAGTCGATAGCGATGTTGATAGGTTCATTGCCTTCCATTCGTTTGCCGGTAGTAGGGTCGAGTTCGACCAGCCGGATAAAACCGAAGTAGGTACCGTAAGATAGCCACAGACGTCCGTCAGTAGGGTCAAGCAACAGTCCGGCATCGATAGCATCACAGTCTTCATTGTCTTCGGACGAAGCGACAGCAATAGCTTCTGTATATTTGAAATCGGGCGAATTAGGGTCTAATGTCTTGTTCCACATGGTAAGTACCGTACCGCGATGACTGCCCCCAAGACCTCCTCCGGTGGCGCTGTAAGCAATCAGGTAACGGTCACCTATTTTCACGGCATCGGGAGCTGCACCTCTTCCGGGTCTTACTCCACCGCTATTCCACGTCCATCCGTCCTCGGAGATCAGGCCGCCTCCACCTGTACCGAAGGTGTAATATTTGCCTTCGCATTCCATAATGGTGGAAGGATCGTGTATATAAGGTTCTCCGATTTGTGCGGTTGCTTTTTCAGATATCAGCAAGGATAACAGGGTTGCAACACTCAAGAATATAGTTTTTGTTTTCATGATTATTTATAACTGATAGTAATGTTTTTAACAGGAGCCCCCTTTTCGTCAAGGAGGCGGATACAAAAATCGCTCATTCCGGGTCCGTTGATAACGGCTCCCCGGATAATATTCTTTCCTTTTTTTAAGGTCAGCCGCTTGGACAGGCAATCGTCTTTTACCATACGGCGGTCACCGGATAAAATGACAACTTCTTCACCATTCAGCCACCACATGGAGGCGGAATTTGAACCGACCGATATTCTGACATTCGGTATGTCCTCCGGGCAATTGATAACAGTGACAGCCCAAAACAGTACGCCGTATATTTGTTTTTGAAGACTAGATGCAAAACGGAACAGCTTTACATTAAACAATTTACTGTCGAGAGCGTGCCAGGTTAGTTCCTGTTTACCGACTTTTACTTTGTCGCCGTTTTTGGGTAATACGGTGAATTGTCCGGGAAAATATTCGGTAGTAAAGGTCTTACGGATATAACTGTCCGTAAATACCGTGTTACTGCGGTTAGGCTTGTCGATAGGTTCGAGTAATAGCCAACGGCGGATAAAACCATCATCATCGGGTGATATGACATCGGTAGTACCCGGCGAAAAATAGGTGGCCAAACGAGAGGCGGTTTCTTTGTTCTGTGCATACCCCTGCACACTCATTAGAGTGGCGAAGCAAATCGCCAACCATACTCTGTAATAAGGATTTTTCATTGTTATGGTGTGTTTCTCAATAATACATAATTATTTAAATAGTAGTGGAGCAAATTCTTTCAGGCATCTGCGCCAAGTGAGAAATTCATGGGCAGTACCCGGAGATTCGTAATAGATGTTGTTGATACCGGCAGCTTTCAAACCATCGCTGAGTTTTTTGGTTCTTTCGGGATGTTCTTCCGAACCGATACCCAGGAAAAATACGTGGATGTTATCATTGAATGCCTTGCGGTCTTTGAAGATTCCGTTATAAGTTGTGTCTATATTCTTCAAGTCGATATTGCCTGCTCCACTGAAGCCACCGATATAAGCAAACTTGTCAGGGTTATTCAGCGTGGTGTTAAAAGTGAGAAGACCACCCCAGGAAAGTCCGGCCATTGCACGGTTGTCCCGGTCTGTCAATGTCCGGAAATTAGATTCAATGTGCGGAATGATTTCATGTATCAAAATGGCCGGGAATTGGGCACCGAATTTTGCTCTGGCATCGGCAAGGCTTTCGCCCGGCTTGTTTTTAAATACTTCGATATTGCCGTTGTCCATTACTACGATCATGGGTTTGGCCTTACCTTCGGCAATCAGATTATCCATGATGAAGTTCATCTTACCTTGGTTGGCCCAGCTTGTCTCATTTTCTCCCATACCGTGCTGCAGGTACAGTACCGGGTACTTTTTGGAAGGATTCTTATCATACTCTGCGGGTGTGTAGACGAGGCATCTACGCCATTCTTTACGAATGTCGGAATAATACCAGCTTTGGCTTATTAAACCGTGAGGTACATTCTTGATAGAATAATAGTCTACTCCCTTTTCTGGAATCTCAATACCGCTAACCCATTTGCCCATGCCGAAGAAGGGTTTGCCATTGGGGTCGGCTGTACTTACCCCGTCTACTATTATCTGATAGTAATGGAAACCGACGACCTCAGGCTTTTCCGAAACAAGCGACCAGTATCCATCTGCTTCTTTGGTCATTTCACCCCGGAAGCTGATTTCTACTTTTTTTGCGTTGGGAGCAAAAACTCTGAAATGTACTCGCCGGTCTTCACCTATCCGGGGGTATTCCGCGCCATTGATATTATGTTCATTAGGTACTGTACCCGCAGGAAATTCTTCTTGTTGGGCATACATAGTTAAGGGAAACACCGCTAAAAATAGAAAAATAAAGTTCAATGCGTTTTTCATAATTTGAATGTTTAAAATAATATATATTGATTACCTATTTTCACTATCATTTGAATAGAAGCGGGGCGAATTGATATAGGCTTTCGCGCCATACAGGCCAGGTATGTCCGCCCGGAGTTTCGAAGTATGTATATTTGATGCCTATCTGGTCGAAGCGTTTCATCATTATCTGGCAATTGTTGTAAGCTATGTCTTCTTTACCTCCCATGGAAATCCAAAATTGTTTTAGCTTCGTATTATAGTCGTCTTTTTTATTTTGTAGCATTTTATAATATTTTTCGGTGTCGTTACCCCCTCCAAAAGGAGTAGGATTAGCCCACCAACCGGAACTAAATACTCCTAAGTAGGCAAAATAGTCGAGGTTGGGGATGCCTGCGTTTAAAGTTTGGATACCTCCCATAGAGAGTCCTGCCAATGCACGGTTGTTACGGTTGGCTTTTACACGGAAATTTTTTTCTATGAATGGAATGCATTCTTTAAGAAGTTCGTTTTCGAAATCGTTAGTGTTGCCGTCTGTCATGACGATAATCATAGGTTCTGCTTTCCCTTTTGCTATTAAATTGTCCATGATGATGTCGGTACGTCCTTGATTAGACCAGCCGCGTTCATCTTCACCCCCACCGTGTTGCAGATAGAGTACAGGGTAAGATTGCGTAGATGTATCGTAGCCGGGAGGACAATATACGAACATACGCCTCCAGTTATTGGCTGTTTTGGAGAAATATCGTTTTATACGGATATCCCCGTGTGGCACATTTGCTATATGGAAACGTGTATCACCATCCGGGTAAGGTATTTCCACGCCACTTGCCATCATACTACATCCGTAGAAAGATTCGCTGGCAGGATCGGCAACGGATACTCCGTTAATAATGAGAAAATAGTAGTGAAAACCTTGTGTAAGCGAGTCGGTAATACAACTCCATTCGCCATTAGTATTGCGTACGAGGTCGTATTTACGACCCTTAATTCCGCAACACTATTATAAAATATTTTTTTTAAGTACCTGAGCAACA
>ERZ791934.2301-NODE-2301-length-12878-cov-3.328784_pt1 | contig 12878 bp, 14 predicted proteins | sample MGYA00510125_ERZ791934 | MGnify/ENA primary metagenome ERZ791934 (study PRJEB30046, sample SAMN00993240) | human gut metagenome | study: EMG produced TPA metagenomics assembly of the A metagenome-wide association study of gut microbiota in type 2...
TGAATCCCCTGATCCACCAGCTTTTTCCCCTGGCCTGCCACTTCAAGGCAAGTCGCCTCGTCAAAGCCTGTCTTTTTATCGCCTGCAAGAGCCTCTCCGCTCAGTTTTAGCAATACTCTTTTCATGGTATGAACTCCTTCTCCCGAGCCGTTTCCCCCGGCCCGTATTCTATCTTTTATTATATCTGGATCACTACCTTGTGTCAATTTGCATTTTCCACCGGAATCCGGACACACTTTAACGGAACGCTCCGCCTTTTTGTTTTTCCGACTATTCTTCTGTCAATGCAGCAAAGGAAGTATCCGCAAAAAACGTGTCCGCACTGTACAGATACAGAACCTCATTGATTTCTTCTGTATCCATCAACTCCTGAATATCACCATAATAATACCGCGGATCCACCACTACGATCTCCCTGTAGTACGGAGCCAGAAACGGGAGGAAACAGTTGGCGTAAGAATCCTTGAATACAAGCAGACGCTTGTTTTCTGTCGTTGGTGTCTTGATCTTTAACAAGCCATGGTTTCCGCCGAAAAAGACTTCGTACGCATTTTTTTGATCCAGCTTATCGGTATTATAAAAGCTGCCCGTCTTTTTCTGCTCATCCGTATATTCCACAATGGACGAAACCTGTTCCTGTGTCGTATTTTCATTCTTCTTCGGAAGAAATACATCTATTTTCTCTTTCATACCCGTTCGACAGCCGCTCTTTGCGGAAAGCGTCCCCTGGAACTGATCCGTCACCGGGATCTTTTCATATGTCAGAGCGGACGTGTCAAGCTCGGCAAGCTCGGCAAATTTCTGGAATGCAAGATATGCAGCGGACGTCGTCCAGTGGTGATCCGTCTTATAATATAGCTGCTGTTCCGTGTTTTTCCGAAACGTACTTTCTACGTCCACTGTCGTCAATCCTGCCCCTGTCAGTGTCTGGTATGCCTGATCGATATAGGAACCCTGATCCGCTGTCAGAGCCAAAGCCGGAAGCTTGTCCTTTAAAATCTCGGAAGCTGTCGGAACAATCATTACATAATGGTGGATGTCCTTATAAGACTTCTGAAATTTCTCCATTGCTTTCAATGTCTGGTTCACTACCGACTGCTGCGGACGGTCAAATTTTTCAATCAGATAGCCGCTCTTTCCGATATAAACTCCGTTTTCTTCTACTTTCCCGAGAAGACGGTCAAATCCAGTCTTCAATTTGATCCAGGAATCCCGAAACACAAACTGATCGTTAAAGTATTCCTGATATTGCTGTGCATAACTTCCATTCCCCACGGCTTCTGCTGTCAGCTCCGGCTTCTGCGCCAGCTCTCTGTTCTCCGTCTCCGAAATCTTCTTCGTCCCGGAAAAGAGATTGACAAGGGAAAGAATAAGAACCAAAATGGCAAACATAAATCCCACAAAATATGCAGTTGGAAATGCTGGTTTCTTCATGTCTGACACCTCCCTTAAAACTGCATGTACAGGAACGGCTGGTAGGAATTAAATACCAGTCCTCCAATACTGAGTAAAAATAAAATCAGATATACAACAACCGTGGTGATTGCGGAAGACTCCACAAACCGCTCGGAAAACTTTTTCAAAACCGGTCTCGCTGAAAGAATACAGACTGCAAACAGGAGAAATCCTGTCTTTAAATAGTAGCCTGCTGTCAGGTCAATGAAAGAAGAGGCACCAAATCCAAGTAATGCTCCAAGGATTTTGCCCACTGCATCCAGGGATGAGTTCATAAAAATCAACCATCCGAACATTACAAGAAGCATGGTATATAGATTGGCCGCCCATCCCGGAAGTCTTGAAAGCAGGTTCTTCCATACATATTTCTCAAAAATCAGAATGACACCGTAATAAAGTCCCCAGAGCGGAAAATTAAACGTTCCACCGTGCCAGATTCCTGTCAGACACCAAACAATCAGAATATTTCTGAGATGTCCGGGAACAGATACACGGTTCCCCCCAAGCGGAATATAAACATAATCCCGGAACCATGAACTCAACGACATGTGCCACCTTCTCCAGAACTCTGTCACACTTTTTGCAATATACGGATAATCAAAGTTCTCCTGAAAATCAAATCCAAGCATCTTGCCGACCCCGATTGCCATATCCGAGTAACCGGAAAAATCGAAGAAAATCTGCATCGTATAGGCAAACAGATAAATCCAAGCCGTCATCATAGACATCGGCGTCCCTGCATCCTGAATCTGAGAAATCATCATAGAGAGTTGATCTGCCAGGAGCACCTTCTTTGCCAGTCCCAGAATAAAACGCCTCGCTCCTTCTCCAAGTCTGGACATGTAGACATTGTGTGTATATAAATCTTCCCGAATATCCGCATACCGGACAATCGGCCCTGCGGACATACAGGCAAACAACGACGCATAAGCAAGAAACGCAATCGGATCCCTCTCCGGCTCACATTTCTTCTTGTAAACATCAATAATATAAGAAAGATTCTTAAAGGAATAGAACGAAAGACCGATCGGCAGCGACAAAGCGGACGTAGAAAATCCGGTTCCAAGCCACTCATTGACAGCCCCGCTTAAAAAACCATAGTACTTAAAGAATCCCAGAATAAACACGTCTATCACGACAACGAATACAAGGGATGGAACCGCACTTTGGTTCCTCTTTCTCTTTCTTCCGATATCGATACCCATCATATAATGCAGTACCGCGCTAAACAGCATGAGCACCACATATACCGGCTCACCCCAGGCATAGAAAAAAATACTGGAAAGGGCAAGCACGACATTTTTCCATTTCCCAGGTACAACATAAAACAAAATCAAAACGACCGGAAGAAACGCAAATATAAAATTCAGACTGTTTAAAAGCATGTCATTTTCCCTCCACCAATTATTTTATCGCACTTTCAAAAGCGGCTTTCCAGTCGTCCGCCCTGTCTCCAGCCATATAGATCACATAGACTCCCTCCGTCTGTGCGTACGCCTTCTTCAACTGTGCGCTCTGCGTGACCCCATATCCTTCAAAACTCTCCAGTTGATTATCCAGGCGGGTATCCACAGCCTCCCCGAACTGCTCGGCATCATGGGCACTCTTGGCTTTCAGAACAAGGAGCTCATCCACTGCCATCGGTGACTCCTCGTATTTTTCCATATCTACAGGTTTTGCCTTGCGGTAGATAGATCGGAATAGAAATATCCATCACACTCCTTACCATCTATTCCAAAGTATCTCCGCAGATCCTTGTCTTTTCCCTCATCCATTCCATCCAGAAGCTTTGCACTTTCAAACTCCTTGTGCATTGCGCCAATGGATACGTCCTTTGCGTATCCCCTCATACAGAGAATTCCCAGATATACAAGAAGAAATGCGGCAAAGCAGACTTTGATAATCATCCCGTTCCAATCTCTTCTTTTCTTTTTCATAAGTTAAAGCCCCGCCTTTTCTACAATATAAGATAGCCACTGTTCATAGTAGGCCTTTTTCATATGGATTCCGTCCTGCTCATAAAGGCTACTGTCAGCCTCTACAATGAAACAACTGTCGATGTAAAGATATCCCTCATCTTCACACATCTTCTGAATTGCCTCATTATACTGCGGCTGCTTCTCGCGGCCGGCTTTTTCCTTTATGCTTGCTTCCGTCATCGGAAGAATGGAATTCACACAGATCATCGTATCCGGAAGCGCGTCCTTAATCTTCCGGATCTGAGACTTATATTTTTCAATAAATCCATCGATGTCGGAATTATACATCTGCAAATCATTGCAGCCAAACTCCATAATGACAGTAGACGGTTTCATAGAGATGACTTTTTCGATCAGCTCATCAATCCCGTTGACAGAAGCTCCACGCTTATAAACAACAGATCCTGCATCCAGTATCCCATACACATCCAGTGCCTCAGAGAAAGAATCTCCCACGACCAGAACACCTTCAAAGGCCTTCTTGAGCGTCGCACTGTCAAGCTCCACAACTCCATATTGATTTCGCTTAGATGCATCAATCTCCGTCTTTTGATTTGCTCCTTCCAGAGCCTCCCATTGCTTCTCTGTATCGGAGATATCTACTTGCTCCAGTTTTTCCAGTTGCTTACGATTCTTCTTATATTCGTCCGGGCGGCTTTTCTTTATCTGAACACAGACAATGATCCCGATTATAATGGCAATCACACAAAGAGCCACAATCAGGATCCGTCGTCTTAAAATTTTTTCTCTTGCACTTTTCATGTATTTATCCCCTTAGTATTGTCGTAAACTCTATTTGTATTATAAGAGGTTTCTCCCTCTTTCGCAACACAAGGATTGGAAATAACGCTCCAGCGCTTCCAGATTCTCATCCGAGTGTTCGATCTCCCTGGCGTAGCGCCAACTAGACTCCCAAACATCCGCTTTTTCTAATCTTCCCCCCTGTCGAAGCCATCTTGCCATACACAGGTCATAAATCATAGCAGTACTATAGATACCAAAGCTGACTTTCGTATCGATCCTACCGTCATAAACTGCTCCGCAAAAATAGGTATAGAAGAAAAACATCATCAAATTCTCCCCGTACTGTTCCCACTTCTTAAACAGAAAAGATTCCACAATCTTCCGGTAGGATGCCTCTCCATCCTTATAGAGAATTTCAGCCACTTTAGAAAGCTCGTCTTCCCAGCTCTGATGCAGAAATTCCATCCGAAGAAGCTCGTCCAAAAACCTTGTCCTTTCTATGAATTCCAGACTGTCTCCTGAACAGGCGGCACTTTGAATCTCTGCAAGCCTCCCATCAACCGCAAACAGATTTCCCTCCTCCAGCGCCCTCTGGCATACCTGCCCCGCTATCAGACATCGTTCCATGCGGACAGAAACAGGCTCCTTCCGGTTCTGTACGGTCGCGAACAGCCAATCCCGGATCTCGTTTAATATCGAATACATCAGGAAGTCAAAGTTCTCATCCGGTTCCGGCTCCTTCTCTTTTGTCTCTTCGCTTAGGAAGATAAGCGGCTCCGTACATTCCAAAATAATCCTGGCCGCTTCCGGACAAGAAAGGGACAGGGAAAGCTCCCTCACATTCTCAAACTCCTCCGTATGTCTTGGATACTCCCGACAGGTTCGGCAAAGAAACTCCTCTCCCATCTCCTCGTAGAGATCACAGAGCTTCTCCTCATTCAGGAAGCTGCACCTCCTGTCAAACTGCAAGAACGCACCCTCCTCCCAGTCAATGGATGTCAACATCCGGTTTCCAAATCCACCCTCGATGCTGCTGTACTTTTCAAGAGATTCCTCATCAATCAGAATCTGCCATCCAGCGCAGCAGGTGTCCGGGCATCGGTCTGCAATACAGTGAAATTGATCGTAAAAATGTGGCTTGATATAAAGCATACGTTCCCCTCTTTTTACTTTATTCGACATTTATTTATCTTACCGGATTTCTGACCCATTGTAAAGCTTTGACAGGAAAAACCGGGTGCAACTTTTGTCACACCCGGTAACTTCAAATCGTTCTCTATGCCTGCGGTCCTGCACTGACAAGTGCTTTTCCCGCTTCGTTTCCTTCGTATTTCTGGAAATTTCGGATAAATCTCTGTGCAAGATCCTTTGCCTTTGTCTCCCATTCTGAAACATCTGCATAGGTATCTCTCGGATCCAAAATATTGGTATCTACACCCGGAAGCTCTGTCGGTACTTCAATATTAAAGTACGGAATCTTCTTTGTCGGTGCGTTCAGAATATCACCGTTTAAAATTGCGTCAATGATACCACGTGTATCTTTAATTGAGATACGCTTTCCTGTGCCGTTCCATCCGGTATTGACAAGGTATGCCTTCGCTCCGCTCTGCTCCATTCTCTTAACAAGCTCTTCCGCATATTTTGTCGGATGCAGCTCCAGGAATGCCTGTCCGAAACATGCGGAAAAGGTCGGCGTCGGCTCCGTGATACCACGCTCTGTACCCGCAAGCTTTGCCGTAAATCCGGAAAGGAAGTAATACTGTGTCTGTTCCGGAGTCAAAATGGAAACCGGAGGAAGTACACCAAACGCATCTGCTGACAGGAAGATTACTTCCTTTGCTGCCGGCGCTGCGGAGACCGGACGTACAATCTTCTCAATGTGATCGATCGGATAAGAAACACGAGTATTTTCTGTCACACTCTTATCCGCAAAATCAATCTTACCCTCTGCATCAAGAGTAACATTCTCAAGAAGCGCATTTCTCTTGATCGCATTGTAAATATCCGGCTCGGATTCCTTGTCCAGATTGATGACCTTCGCATAGCATCCACCTTCAAAATTGAAGATTCCATTATCATCCCATCCATGCTCGTCGTCACCGATCAAAAGACGCTTAGGATCGGTAGAAAGAGTTGTCTTTCCTGTTCCGGAAAGTCCGAAGAAAATCGCTGTATTTTCACCATTCATATCTGTATTTGCAGAACAATGCATGGAGGCAATTCCCTTAAGCGGCAGATAGTAATTCATCATGGAGAACATCCCTTTTTTCATCTCTCCGCCGTACCATGTGTTGACAATAACCTGCTCACGGCTTGTGATATTAAACATAACGGCCGTCTCAGAATTCAGCCCAAGCTCTTTATAATTTTCCACTTTCGCCTTGGACGCATTATATACGATGAAATCTGGCTCGAACTCTTCAAGCTCCTCTTTCGTAGGCTGGATAAACATATTGGTAACGAAATGTGCCTGCCATGCAACTTCCATAATGAAGCGGATCGCCATACGGGTATCCTTGTTTGCTCCGCAGAATGCGTCCACAACGTAAAGCTTCTTTCCAGAAAGCTCATCCAGGGCAATCTTCTTTACTGTCTCCCACGCTTCCTGTGTAGCAGGATGATTATCATTTTTATATTCGTCAGAGGTCCACCATACTGTATCTTTGGAATTCTCATCAATTACAATGAACTTGTCTTTCGGGGAACGCCCGGTGTACTCACCAGTCATAACATTGACTGCGCCAAGCTCGCTCACCTGTCCTTTTTCAAACCCTTCCAGACCCGGTTTTGTCTCCTCTTCGAATAGCAATTCATAAGAAGGATTATGCACAATCTCTGTGGTTCCAGTAATGCCGTACTTGCTTAAATTCATTTCTGCCATCTTACATCAAACCTCTTTTCTTTCATTTTTTGCGGGAAATCTTATCCAACGACTCCCTTTTACCATTATACATGATAAGTCAATGAAATCAACTAAAAATTTTTCTATTTTAACGCAGGAAAGCGCGTTTTATCGATATGCACAGATTTTGCCCGAAAAATGATTTGATATTTAGTCATTTTTTTAACAATCCATGCCATCCTCCTAAAATTCTCTGCTCACACACTTTCTTCTGAAATCATCTTATAGGTGATTTTCCTGGCAGATCCATGCAAGCAACGCTTCGCAGCCTTCTCTTACGTCCCGGTATGTAGTATCAAAATCACCTGTATACCACGGATCCGCAATATCCTCGCCTTTACGCTCCGTGAAATCCAGGAGCCGGAATACCTTTCTCTCCGGATCGCTGTTTCCGATAATCCGTCCAATATTACGAATATTCCAGGAATCCATTCCAATGATATAGTCAAATGCATCGTAATCTTCTCTTCTCATCTGACGTGCCCGGTGATCCCCACACGGGATCCCGACTTCCTTTAATTTATGGCGAGTGCCGTGGTGAACCGGATTGCCAATCTCCTCCCGGCTGGTAGCGGCAGAATCAATGTAAAATGAATCAGTTAAGTTTATTTTATGAACCATGTCCTGAAAAACGTACTGGGACATAGTACTACGACAAATATTGCCGTGGCAGATGAATAGTATTTTAATCATATCTCAAAAACTCCTTATATTTGCTGTATTTCCTTGATTTATCGGCTTTTCCTGTCGTCTATTGGTATCCTCTGTTCTTGGCATATCTTTTACCTCAAAAGTAGTAAATTAAGAGAGATTATGCCATTTTACTACTCGACTTTTGTCATCCGTTCCAACTCCTCTTTCGCATCATCGTAACCGATGTGCGTATAGGTATTCATTGTCACTCCAATATCAGAATGTCCCATAAGGTATTGGAGCGTTTTCGGATTCATACCGCTTTTTGCCATGTTAAAACAAAATGTATGCCTACATACATGAGGTGTAACTTTAGGCATCTGCACTTTGTAGATACTGTTGTACTTCTTGCAAATATGTTGAAAGTATTTCTCCCAATGCAGAGCTACCATCGGCATATCATTTTTATCCAGATACAGGAATCCACATTTACCATCTATCATAGGCTCAGTTTTCACTTTCTTCCTGTTTTCGATAATTCGCTGAAAACAAGCATATACCTCGTCTGACATAGGAATTTCTCTTGTACCGCTTGTGGTCTTTGTGTTCTCAATCACATACTCCATATTCCTTTTTCTCTGTAATTGATGGTTGACATTGATTTTTCTATTCTGCATATCAATGTCATTCAGCGTTAATCCTACAAATTCAGAAATCCGAAGCCCTGTTTAAAATAAAATATAGATTCCATCATAGTATCTGCAAAAATGCTTGTCCTGTGCTACAAATTCAAGGAAAGCTCGCTCCTGTTTTCTTGTAATAGCTTCTCTTGTCACGCTGTCATTCACGACAACGGTGGCAAGCTGAAACTCAAACGGATTCTTGCGTATCAAATCATCGTCAACTGCCATCTGGAATGCAGGTCTTATAACACCCCTTATAGAATGAATGGAACTGTAACCTCTCCCATCTCGCTGCATTTTGATAAGCCAGCATTTTGCGTCCGACAGTTTCACCTTGTCGATTCGCTTCTTACCAAACACTTCTTTTTTTATAATATTAACTACAAATTTATAGTTGGCTTCTGTATTGTGCCGCACGCCTGTTTTCTGTAAGAAATACTTTTTCACCAGTTCCAGAACGGTCATTTCTCCACCACGGGGAACTATCTCATCATCAATATCTTTCAATATCAGTTTTTCTTTCTCTCTTAATGAAATATCATCCCTTTTTCCCTGTGGTGTCTTATCCGTCTTTTCCAGTTTCCAACTGTACACAAACTGCTGTTTTCCTGTGGCATCAATGTATTTGAATGCGTATCGTCCGTCTTGACGTTGGCTCTCTCCGTTGCGGAGAATACGATTTTTGCTGTCCCTTCTTTTTCCGCTCATATTCATGCTCCTTTCATACAAAAAGAGCCCCGTCACGATATAGCGTAGTATATCATAGGCGAAGCCCTTTTTCCATCTTAAAAATAAAAGTAACATTTAAAATAAAGTATCCTTTGTATTCATCCGCAAGGCTACCTGCATTGTAATTTATTCAAAAATATTCAAATAGCCGTTAAACCCTCTAAAAAACTTCAAACTGTTTTCTCTTGATTAAAAACTTCACCCCATTCTGAATAATAAATCCTGTATCTATATTATCTGCAACAATCTTTCTTAATTTCTTTTCTCCTATATTAAAATAGACAGATGCCTCATCAATCGTAAGACAGAATTTATCTTTTATTTCAACCTGTGTCTGCTCTATCATTGCTTTTCCTTCATAAATTTAAAGCAGATTACTATGGGAAATTTTAATACTAATGACAAGAGCCTTATCAACCCTTGCCATTGCATTGTCAGGTATTTTACCTATCTAATTCCTAAGTCGCTGTTTATCAATTGTTCGTATCTGTTCAAGTAGAATAACAGAATCCCTGTCAAGTCCTTCAACATTTTTTACTTCAGTATGTGTTGGTAATTTTGCTTTTGTCTGTGTTTTCCCCGTAATTGCCGCCACAATAACCGTAGGGCTGTGTTTATTGCCTATGTCGTTTGAAATGATAAGTACAGGTCGTTTACCTCCTTGCTCCGAACCGATAACGGGATTTAAGTCTGCGTAGTAAATATCGCCACGCTTAATCGTTTTTTCCATTGTGTTTGACCTCCTATCTAAATTTAGGCAGGAGTGTTCCACCTATGTAGGCAGCCAAACACAAGGAAGTATTTAGGTCGGGAGAGCATAAAACAAAACTCTGTTTCCATAAGTCGCCTTGTGTTTGGCTTTATGATAGAAGCATCTCTATTTGTCCTCGACACCCCGAAGATGCAATGCGTTGTATCACGCAGGGAAGTCACCAAACGGTCAGCAGCGAACTGACGCCACGGGAGTTTCACCCCCAACTGTCTCGTTCTGACAGAGCCGCCCTCATTGCCTGCGGTGGACTGGCTACCACTCGGACTGTGACTGGACGGGAGTATCATTATCCTCTTTGTGGGTTACGGCGAAATCGGGAGCTGCCCGATATTTTGAGTCGGTAACGAATGGCTCACCACCTTTCATATCGCTCACTGCTTTTTAGCAAGTCTTGGCGTACCGCTGCACACGCTTATGCTCATCACAATCACAAAGAGAAAATATTTGGCGAATGATTATTCGGTTGTCAAGGAGCCATCCCGTTTTCGCCACACAAAGGAAAACAGGTGAAGGGGGAGTGATGCCCCTTCACCTGTTTGCTCACTAAAAAAGAATTCGTGTAGTGTAAAATTTAAAAAGTCCCAAAATCTTTTTTCAACTTCTCAATAGCAATATCAACACTAAATTTGACTGCTCTTTTCGTACAGCCCTCTATGGCTGCAATTTGCTCATAGGTCATTTCACCGAAAAAGTACAGTAACAATCTACGCCGTTGTACTTCGGGCAGTTTTTCGATTACTCTATGTAACAACTCGTATTCCATATTTCTTGATACTTCTTCCTCAATACTTTCCGGCTTGCAGAACGCACGTTCATTCAATGACGCTTCTGTCAGCTCCGAATGTTCAATATGCCTACTTAGCTTGTTGAAATATGATATATCCTCAAGCTCAAAGCGATTAAACAACTCATACAGTACTTCATCAATCTCAATGCTCTGCAATGCACCTCGACTGTCCTTAAACGAGAGGTAATAACGCCCGTCTAAAATAATCAATGTATATGGATTGTACTTGTCCTTTTTACGATTTTGATGCTTTTCATCCATTGTCTGTTCCTCCTATCAATCTGAAATTTGAAAAATCCAGATTGATAGGGCGGCGAACGGCAACCAACGCCAGAAGCTGACTTATTCTGCGTTCCAGTAAAAAAGGCACAAAAAAATCCGCAAAGATTTTGTAATCTAAGCGGATATAAGAATATTCAATTCTATAATATAGAAATATAACCTCTATTTTTCGGCTATACGAGTACCGTAAGCACGCAAGGATTTTTTTAACGAGATGTCCTTGCAGATTGCTGAAGTATTATATGTAATTGCCGCTTCTGATAAGCAGCAGTGCCGTCATTTCAGACCAACACATAAAAACCCTCCAAACCTTAAACGGGTTTAGAGGGTCAAATTTTCATCTGAGCGTAACAAAACAGCCCACCCAAAACACCGTTTTTTTATTAGGTGGGCTATCTTACCTACAGATTCTCTTTCAAAATACGAGTTTTAATCTATATTTTCTTTTCTACATTTATAACCTTTTGAACCCAATCACGATAAAACGCTTCTTCATGTGATACTAATATTACTGTACCTTCAAATTCTAAAAGTGCAGTTCTTAACGCCTCCTTCGCCAGTGTATCAAGATGATTTGTCGGCTCATCCATAATTAGGAAGTTACATGGTTTCATCATAAGCAAACATATTTTAACTTTTGCCTGTTCACCACCACTTAAAGTAGATACACTCCTTGAAACATGCTCTTCCTTCACACCACATCTGGCTAGATGACGTCTAATCTCTTTTGTATTTAATTTTGGATATTTATCTGCTACTATTTGAAGTGGGGTTTTATCAGGATTTTCCCATTTTAAATCTTGCTCATAATAACCAATTTTAACTTGTTCTGAAAACTGGAAATCTCCAGATATACGAGGAATATCTTTTACTAATGTCTTTAACAAGGTAGATTTACCGATTCCATTAAAACCAGTTATAACTATTTTTTGACCTCCATCAACAGAAAAATTTAATTTTGGAAGTAAAGAATAGTAGTATCCAACTTCAAGATTTGTTATAGTAAGAGCATTTTGAGCCGATATTTCAATTTCTGAAAATTGAATATTTGGTTTTCCTGTAAAACTAGGAGGAGCTATTCTTTCTATTTTATCCAATTGTTTTTGTCTTCCTCTTGCAATTTTTGAATTTACTCCAGCTTTATTTTTACGTATAAATGTTTCTTCTTTTTCTATTTTCTTTTGTTGTGCTTGATACCTTCTAATATAATCTTCTCTTAAACGTGATTTTTGTTTAAGGAACTCTGAATATTTTCCATGATATTTCTTAATCATGCCAAATTCTATATCAAGAATACCTGTAGAAATTTTTTCTAAAAAATCAAAATCGTGGGAAACTACAATAAATGCCCCATTAAATGTATTTAAATAATTTGAGAGCCATTCAACATGTTCTTTATCTAAAAAGTTTGTTGGTTCGTCTAATAATAGAACATCATGGTTAGAAAGTAGTAATTTTGCTAAAATTACCTTTGCCCTTTGACCACCACTAAGCTCTCTAACAACACGATTCATTCCTATTGAATCTAATCCAAGACCATTTGCTATTTTATTTATTTCATTATCTATAGAATAGAAATTATTTGCTATTAGTTGTTCCTGATAATCTGATGCTTTGATTAGATATTGCTCATTTTCAGATATAGCACTTTTTTGATAGAGTAAATTCATTTCCTTTTCTATAAAGTTCCTCAAATGCAGTGTGTAAATAGAGTGATATTGTTGTATCTCTATTGATTTCTGCATATTGGTCTAAATGGCCTATATTGATATTAGGTTGCCACTTGATTTCTCCTGAATCTGGAACAACTTCTCCCAATAAAATTTTAATTAATGTACTTTTACCTGTACCATTTTGGCCAACTACACCTATATGTTCACCTTTGAATAAATCAAAGTTAGCTTTCTCATAC
>ERZ791934.2304-NODE-2304-length-12840-cov-66.867032_pt1 | contig 12840 bp, 10 predicted proteins | sample MGYA00510125_ERZ791934 | MGnify/ENA primary metagenome ERZ791934 (study PRJEB30046, sample SAMN00993240) | human gut metagenome | study: EMG produced TPA metagenomics assembly of the A metagenome-wide association study of gut microbiota in type 2...
CGGCCATGTGCTGTATGTGGACGGCGGCATCCTCGCCTACATCGGCAAGCAGCCGAAATGAAAGATAATAAAATCATAATTGAATTGTTTGGAAAGTACACTGCCTTTAAATGACTAAATCTCCTCAAACATTTTCTTCATCTCAAAATCCGAAAGGCCCCCTCGCTGAGCCTGTTCCCTGATGTCCTGCGCTCTGGCGACCAGAGCATTCCATTCATCGGTTGAGATCTTCCCGCGTGCCTTCCGCTTTTTCAAACGGTTGTAAGTGTTTTCGTATTCGATCTGCACCAGAGTCTTGCTGTCCCGGTCCGCCTGCTTGTTGTGCGCGCCGACCTGCCTGCAGGTGCGCTTCGTTTCTCCCGGCGTGATCCGGGTGCAGTACCGCACATCGTATCCGTTCTGCAGCAGGAAGAACTTCCTGCAGTTGTGACAGCGGCGCGGAACATTTCCGTGCATCAGGCCACGGAAGAGATCCATGTGGAGAAAATCGGCCAGGCTGGAGAAAACAACACGCTCCGCAAGGATGTACTTTTCCGGATGCACAGGGTCCGGCATCGTCACATATTCCGTCATGGCCGGGCGGCTCTGCAGGAACTCAAAAGTGGGATAGGGCGGCAGTGCGGCACGCAGGGCCTCCTGTGCGGCGGCATCGGAAAAGAACCGGTAAACACCCACTGCATAATGCTCCGCGTTCCTGCGCCGCAGCGGTTCGAAATAGAAGTCCAGCATCGTGGAAACATAGCTCCGGAAGCACAGAAGTTCATCCGGCAGCCGGAACAGCTTCCCGAAGAAGGAGCTGAGGGCTTCGTTTTCCGGCGTCCCCGGCGTCACGGCTTTCTGGAACTCTTCCGGCGCACTCCGGCACAGCTCCTCCAGCATCGTCCCGTATGTATCCCTGTCAATATTCAAAAGAGAAAACAGCGGAAGCGGATACACATGCTTCAAAGCCCTGTTCAACTGGCGCTGCACGGCAGCGGCCAGCGCGGGGCTTTTTTCTTTGTCCCGGGCAAAAAGGGAGTCCCGCACGATGGAAAAAAGCCTGACGGCTTCATCATGCAGCGCAAGCAGCTCCTCCACAGGATGATCCAGCAGTTCGCAGGAAATCTGCCCCAGCGGCAGCTGGTTTTGTTCGATCATCACCGTGCCGCCGTAGAACTGTACAGTGAATTCCTGGATGCTGTTTTCTGTTTCAATGAGCCGTTTTGTTTCCATCTGACCACCTGTCCCCGATGCACTTTTTTAATGTCCCCGTCTTTCTTTGAAAGTATTGCGGACGGGAAGACTTCTTGCTAGAATGAGTGTACCCGACAGGGATGCGAAAATCAACCGGAAGGGGAATGCTATGCACAAACAAACAGGAACCCCAGGAGGTATTGATGGCCGGTAGGCTCAGAACGATCGACGCCCGCACATTGGCGGATGCAGTATTGGAACCGCCGGGGTATGCGGTGAAAGACCTGCTGGTGCAGGGCCTGCACATCCTTGCGGGAGCGCCAAAGACAGGAAAGAGCTGGCTGGCGCTGTGGCTGTGCCAGCAGGTGGCAGGCGGAGAAAAGGTCTGGGGATATCCGACACAGCAGGGGACGGTGCTCTATCTGTGCCTGGAGGATAGCTATCACAGACTGCAGGACAGGCTGCTGGACATCACGGAGGACCCATCGGAAAACTTGTATCTGGCCACACATGCGGGAACTCTGGCGGATGGCTTGGCCGGACAGATCGAAACCTTCGTCCGGGAACACGGGAGGGTGTCGCTGATCGTCATCGATACGCTGCAGAAAGTGCGGGAAACTTGTACGGACAATACCTATGCGAGGGACTATGCCGACCTGGCGCGGCTCAAAGAGCTGGCCGACCGCTGCAGGACCACTGTGCTGCTGGTCCACCATCTGCGCAAGCAGTATGACAGCGACCCGTTGAACAGGGTGTCCGGAACAGCGGGCATGAGTGGGGCCGCGGACGGGACTTTCATCCTGCAGCGTGAGGACAGGAGTTCAAACTATGGAACGTTGTTCTGTACGGGTCGGGACATTGAATCGAAAGAATTAAAACTGCAGTTCGATCCAATGTCTCACATCTGGGAATGCAGAGAAGATGAAGAAACAGCGCGGAGTGCAGACGAAGAAGTGATCGGGATTGTAATTGATTGGCTGCACGACGAAAAGCAGTTCGAAGGCACGGCATCGGAGCTGTTGGAAATTCTCCATGACGCTCTGCCCTGCGAGCTCCGTCCCAACATTCTCAGCCGCTGGCTGAACAAGCACAAGGGAATGCTGAAAGCAAACGGCGTGAGTTACACGCTCAGGCGCACACGCGACAGCAGGACGATCTGTCTGAGCTGTGACGGTAATGACGCAAATGACGATATTTCTTGGAGCGGGGCGGCGTCCAAAATACCGTCACCATCGTCACAACCGTCACAGGCCGCGGCTTTGCCCGGTGTTTCGCACCAAAGACCGGGGACGGGAAGATGCCCGCCTCTGCCCTGAAAAGGCCTTACAGGGCCGCTGTGGCCGGGATGCGGCGAAGCCGGGCTCCGCCGGAAGCCCGGTGAGTAATTGGGCGGGTCTCCATGGGGCCAATCGAAAAAGATAGCAGGAGAAAGGAAGACACCGCTTTCGCGGCGTCTTGGGGATACATCAGCCCGCAGTGCGGGCTGAGCGTGGTACCCGAGTGACACCAAAATGGGGGTGTGGTACCAATTGAGCGCACCAAAACAGCGAAAAAGAGCCGGATTTCGGCAGTGTACCGCGGTTTCCCCGTGACACCAAACCGGCTGAAAAGCCGGTACCATGCAAAAAAGGAAAGGATGGATGCGATGTACAGATTTCATCAGGAAAAGAGGATAAAGCCCGGCCTGGCCATCACGCAAAGGCATATCCGTTTGTGCGACGGGCATCTCCGGGCAGCGGGTGTGAGTTCGCGCAATGAATTTGTAGAGAAAGCGATCGAGTGCTATGCGGGCTGGCTCGACGTCAGGCAAAACCCGGAGTTCTTTCGGGAACTCTTTGAGCCGGATATCGGCCGATAAGGAGTTTCCCTATTGGCCAGTCTGAAACAGCTGGATGAGCGGCGGTACAAAATCACGGTCTCAAACGGGTACCGGCCGGATGGAAGAAAGGTGTGTAAAGCAAGGACGCTCCATGTTCCGAAAAAGATCCCCCGGCGCTCGGTGCTTCAGTATGTGATGCATGCAGCGGAAGAATTGGAAAAGGAATTCAAGTACGGTTATGCGGAGGATGGAGAAAAGACATTTGAGGCGTATGCACGCGGATGGCTTGAAAGGCAGATGCATTACGCGCCCAGTACGCTCGCCGGGTACCGGCAGATGCTGGAACGGGTGTATGGAGAGATCGGACAGATCCGTCTGAAAGAGCTTCGTCCGATAACGATAGAGTATCTTTTGGAGCGGCTCCGAAAACAGCCGGGGCCAAGCGGCAGGAAACTGGGCGAGACGACGGTGCAAAAATATTGGGGCGTGGTTTCGGTGGTGCTGAATGATGCGAAGAGAAATCAGATCATTGCGTACAATCCCGCACAGTGCATTGGAAAGCCAGAAGCGAAGTATAGGGAGCAAAAGATCCCTACAGACAAAGAAGCCAAACGTTTTCTCGGATTGCTGGAGCAGGCGCCCATCCTCTACCGAAGCTATTTTACATTGATGATGCTTACAGGAATGAGGCGCGGAGAACTGTGCGCGCTGCGGTGGAAGGATATCCGGCGGGAATGCATCGTAGTGTCGCGGAGCAGGGGCTGTGTTCGGGGAGCGGGTCTGCTGGAGGGTCCGACAAAGAATGGAAAGCCAAGGCTCATAGCGGTCAGCAGGACGATGTCCGGAGTGCTGGATGCATTGAGGCAGTGGCACTTGGAAACGCAGGGAGAGATCATCGAGGATGCGCTGCTGTTTGTCAATGAGAATGGTTCGGCTCCGGACCCCCGCCACGTTCACACACTGGCTGAGGCGGTTCTACGACAGGAATGGATTCAGCAGAGAATTTCATGTACACACGCTGCGGCACTATGCGATCACGACGATGCTTGCAGAGGGGATAAGCAAGCAGACGGTCGCGGAGATCGCGGGGCATGCGAGCACGGATTTTCTGGAAAGGACCTACTGCCACCCACAGATGGAGAGCAGGATGCTTGCGGCGGAACGGCTGTCAAACGTATTGTTTCCATCATAGTATTGAATGAAAGCGGCAGCGCCGGTGTGAGACATACCGGCGCTGCCGCTTTTGTGTTGGTAATGCCATATCTCGTTTTCTGCAATGTCAAAGCGCCTAAATTCAGGGATGGCTTTTTCGAGGCTATCAGACAGAATTGAATCGTCCTCCTTAACTTTCGCTAAGGTGAGAATGTTTTGGGGATATATGGAGTCAGCGAATTTTTGTTTGCGCATATCGTTGTAGGCATTGCACAAAGGCAGTCTGTCCTCTCAACTCGGGTAGTCTACCACCGCCAATAAATAGAAGGCCTGAGGCTATTGCTTTTTGTCGTAATATTGCCGTATTTCGTCAGACTTTAAAGTTTTGATAACACATGGGATATCTCCCATGTCTTTTATTCTATGGCAGACGTTGCTTTTGAACAACTCAAAGGAAATGGTGTTTTACGAAGGTTTGATTCCTTTTATGGAATCAATAATTTAGAGCCTATCCATAAATTAATGAAGTAAAGAGAATTGGCGTTTCAACAGATTGGACACGATGGGATGGCGATGGCGGGAGTTCGTGGTGGCTTTGTAAGCTTTTTGTGCATAGAGTAGGATTCCTACGGCTTTCATCAGCCGATGGATCTTCTCACGTGAGCAGGAATGGTGAGCCTTCAGCATGTGATACAGGCTGTTCAGGCCCAGCGCGGGGCATTTCCCATTTGAGGACAGATATCCGCTTCTGCAGCTGGGCAATCTGCCGTTCCATCTTGGTATTTTGTGTAACCCAGTCTTTGATGAGTGTGTCGATTGTTTCCCCGTTCGCGCGCATCTTTTTCACCCGCAGCAACTCCCTGTACTACCGTGCTGATGGCAGAATACCAAATTACTCGCAAACTGCTTTGGCTTGTGCCATCGCCTTTACGGGAGCACGGTAAAGTTTGAAGATTAAAGTTACGTGATAAACTCTTTTCACCAGCCGTCCAAGCAAATGGATTTGCAATTTCAATCCTCAGAAGGCGACATAGATAAAACGGCAACAGCGGTATCGTTCAGCGTGGTGCTGGCTCGTTAGGACAACATAGGGCCTTGTGCGCACAATAAAGGCTCCTTTATTTCGTGGAAAGATATTTATTGTGGGTGTGGTTCGTGGCTGTATTTTTTATCGGGTGCGATAGTCGTCACTAAAAAGACCGCGATTTTTTATTTTATTGATAATATTTTTTCCGTTTTTATTGATTTTTTTTGCTTTTATCGCTATAATAATTATCGTAATGAGAATTAATCGTGGTTTTAGTTCTCGTTTTTGTCCGTATTTCAATATCTAAAGGAGGTCACACATGAAAAAGTTACTTGCACTATTTTTGTCTCTTGTTTTGTTGCTCTCTGCCTGCAGTTCAGTTTCTGGTTCAGTCTCCGGTCCGGGTAACAGTCAGAGCAGTGAGGACACGGAGCCCGGCACAAAAGGCAAGCTAAGCATCCTGTACATGTCCGGTCCCTATGCGGATTCAGCTCGCGCCATGGCGGAGGAGTTCACGGAAAAGACTGGCTATGAGGTAGAAGTGAACGATGTACCCTTCGCTTCATTCCACGAGACTGCTATGCTGGACTTTGCCAGCCAGGCTGGCAGCTACGACGTAGTAGCAGTGAACCTGTCTTGGCTGGGCGAGTTCGCACCTCATCTGGAACCGCTTGATTCCTATGTTGAGGCCAGTGACATAGACACCGGAGACTTTATTCCCAGTGTGCTGGATGCCTGCCGCTGGGATGGAGTTCTATATGGTTTTCCAAAAGCACCTACCCCTAATATGATGGCCTACCGTACCGACCTTATTGAAACGCCTCCCACTACGTATGAAGAATATATGGAGATGGCCGCCAGGTTCAACGACCCGGCTAACGGCATGTATGGAATCTCTATTCCCGGAAAGAAAGAGCAATATGCTGTGCTGTACCTAGTGCGCAGCTGGGCTATGGGGGCCGACGTGGCCGACGCTGACTGGAACGTTATCGTAGACGGCGACGTCGGTCGTAAAGCAATGGAGCAGTTGGGAGAGGTAACCAAGTACTCGGATCCGGCTGGCCTGTCCTGGGGTCTGGAGGAGAGCATCAACGCTTTTATCCAGGGCAAAGCGGTTTTCTGCGAGGCCTGGCCCACTCTGGGTATCATCCAGAAAGCGGACGACCCGGAGCAATCCAAAATCGTGGGGAATTGGGCCATAGCACCCTTCCCGGAAGAAGCCACTGGCATGAAGCAGATGAGCATCTGGTGTGTGGCAGTGTCCAAATATTCTCAAAACAAGGAGGCCGCCTTTGAGTGGCTGAAGGAGTATTCAAGCCCTGAGCATCAGACGCAGTTCTATGAGGAATTTGGTGTGCTGCCCAGCTTGACCTCTTTCTGGGAACAACCGGAGGTGAAGGATTCGGTGATTGGCCCCTTGGGCGAGGGACTCAAAAAATGTTTGCCCAAGTGGCGTGTGCCTGTATCTGCCGAGTTGGACACCATCATGGCCAATGCGGTCAGTTCGTACATGTCCGGTCAGATGAGCCTGGATGAGGCCATGAGCTTTTTCAGCACGGAAATGAAAAAGGCCTTGCAGAACAACCCGCCTCCCGAGGGCAGTAAGAACACCAATGCTATCGCCATAAGCGAGGCGCTGGGCAAATAGCTGCGGGTTGCACGCGCTCCCTGTGGACCCTGCCCTGTGCTGGGTGCACGGGGAGCTTTCTTTAAAGTTGATCGGGAGGTGTATCTACATGAAGCACGGCCAACAAAGGCTACGCGCCGGGGCGGCACAAAGCCTGAGCGACCGCGTCACCACATGGCTGTTTCTGCTGCCGGCCTTGGCTGTGGTAGTAGTGGCGGTGGTAATACCATTGGGCAATTCCTTTATTCTCAGCTTTCAGAGGGTGCGCATCAATGTGCCAGACTTTGAACCCGTTTTCTTGGGGCTGGAGAACTACCGGCGTATGTTCAGCGACCCGTTGTTCATCCGTAGTGTGCAGAACACGATGCTGTTCGCCTTTGTAACAGTGTTTTTTGAGTTGGTCTTGGGTGTGATGTTTGCAATGATGCTCTCGGGTGACGGGCGAGGAGCGCGCATCATGCGTTCAATCATGCTTGTCCCCATGATCATGGCGCCGGTAGCGGCTGGTACCATGTGGCGTATGATGCTGGACAAAAACACTGGTATCGTGAACTATCTGTTCACGTTGGTGGGGATGCCTGCAGTGGACTGGCTGGGCAATCCAGTGCTGGCTATGGTGTCCATCATGATGGTGGATATCTGGCGTATGACCCCTTGGTTCTCCATCCTGCTCATCTCAGGCATCAAGTCCATCCCCGGCGACACCATCGAGGCTGCCTTGGTGGACGGCGCCAACCGTTTGCAATGTTTTTGGAGGGTAGTGCTGCCGCAGATGGCGCGGGTGCTTTGCTTGGTGCTGATGTTGCGCCTGATCGATGCCTTTAAGGTTTTCGATATCGTGTTTGTAATGACAGGCGGGGGCCCGGGCATGGCTACCGAGATGCTGCCCAACTACATCTACTCTCAGGGACTGCGCTATTTCGATGCGGGTTACGCTGCGGCGCTGGCTCTGGTGTTCATCGCGGCTATGTCGGTGTTGTCCGGTGTATTCATGGCGGTGCGCAGGCGCATCGCGCAAGATTGAAGGGGGCTATAAGCAATGACGTCCCGCAAAAGAAGATTCGACGGAGTGAGCGGCACGCTCACCAATTTTCTGGGAAAGCCGACCAAGTGGGTGTGCGTGAGCCTGTTCGCATCACTGGTGGTGTTCCCACTGTACTGGTTGTTCACAAGCGCCATTAAATATGAGGCAGACTATCTGGCAAGTCCACCCGTGTTGGTGCCCACTCGGGCCACGCTGCAAAATTTTGTCACCATTTTCACCCAGGATGGAGTGGGCCGGGGGCTATACAACTCGCTGGTGGTCACGCTGGTGGCAACGGCACTGGCCGTGCTGTTCGGCAGCCTGGCTGCCTACGCCCTCACCCGGGGGGCCCTGGGGCGTAAGACCAGGGGCTTTTTCGCCTTTTGGTTTTTGCTGCAGAAAATGTATCCGGCCATCGCTACCGCTATTCCCATCTACCTAGTGATGCGCCAGTTGCGTTTGATCGATACCAAAACAGCCATGATTATCCTGAATACCAGCTTTAATTTCCCCATGGTCATCTGGCTGATGATGGGCTTTTTCCAAGAGGTGCCGAAAGCAATTGAGGAGTCTGGTATGATTGATGGGTGCAGCATGGCACGGCGCTTTTTTTTGCTGGTGCTGCCTGTCGTAAAGCCGGGGCTTATCGCATCTTCCATCCTTACTTTTGTTGGAACTTGGAATGAATTTTTGTTTGCGGCCATCCTCAGCGTGCGTAAGGCTAAGACCCTGCCTGCCATTATCGCGGGATTTATCACTGACCGCGGACTGGAATGGGGCCCCATGGCCGCCACCGGCGTCACGATTATCGTGCCGGTGTTCATTCTGGTATGGCTGCTGCAAAAAGACTTTGTGCAGGGGCTGACGCTGGGGTCGGTGAAAGGGTGAGATGAGAGATATGTACCTGCAAACGCTATTGCCTCAGCCTGTGCGCCAGGCCTTGCTACAGGACATCCAGGGCCATTTGCTGCAAGACGTGCTAGGCTTTTGGACTCCTCGCGCCTGCGACGTGGAGCACGGAGGCTATCATACACATTTTGACAGACAAGGGCGGCTGCTGAGCAACGAGAAAAACACCTGGCTACACGCGCGCCAGACCTGGCTGTTTGCCCGTGTGTATCAAGACCTTGTGTCCGATCCCTCTTGGCTTGCACTGGCCAGGCAGGGACGCGACTGGCTGGTGGGACACGCATATGCGGGGGGAGGGCGATGGAACTATCTGCTGAACGCCGAAGGACGGGTGCAGCAGGGTACCATCGCTCTGTACACCGATCTGTTTGTGCTCATGGCTCTGTGCGCCTATCTGCAGGCCAGCGGTCGGCAACAGGATCTGCCGCTGGTGGAAGCCACTTTTCAGGCAGCGGCCCAAAACCTGTGCAATGACCAGTTCCCAGACCTGTTTCCCCAGCAGTACCAGCCGGGGCGTATCAGCCACGGCAAGTATATGATTGCGCTAAATGCCTTTGCCTGTGCTGCCCCAGTGTTGGGCTGGAACCGATGTAAGCCACTCATTGCCTACTGCCTAGACCGTATCTTCGGAGTTCTGGCTGACCCGGTTCGCCCCACTGTATACGAGCTTCGCACCCTGCAGGGAGGCGGGGTGGATACCGAGGAGGGCCACCGACTGAACCCAGGGCATATCTTTGAAAGCATGTGGTTTGTGCTCGCGTTGCCCCCGCAGATGGTATCGCCGGACCAAAGAGATCTGGCGTTGCGCATCGTGCGTGCCACTGCTGATCAAAGCCTGGACAGGCGTTACGGAGGTGTGGTGCACATGCTGGACGACGAGGGCCATGAGGGCCGTTATGTGGACTGGGACCCCAACCGTGCCCTCAAGTGGGACGAAAAGGTATGGTGGACCCATGCCGAGGTGTTGTGTGCCCTGCTGATTCACGCGGACCAGACCGGCAGCAAGGCTTCTCTGGGTGATTTCATGGCCCTGTATACATGGTGCAAGCGTCACTTTTGGGATGAGGAATACGGAGAATGGTACGCGGTGCTGCACCGGGACGGCAAGCCGCGAATCATGGACAAGGGCGGGCTACAAAAATCCGCTTTCCATGTGCCGCGTGCACTGTACAATTGCTGCCTGCTGCTGCAGGGAAAGCCGATTTTCGGCAAAGGAGGCGAGGTATGACATACCCCAACATTCTGTTCATTCTGGCGGACGACCTGGGCTGCTGGAGCTTGGGCTACACCGGTAACCAAGATGCCATTACTCCTCATCTGGACGGCATGGCGCGCCAAGGGATGGTAATACAGAATTTTTTCTGCGCCTCGCCAGTGTGCTCGCCGGCCCGTGCTACGCTGCTCACTGGGCGTATGCCTTCGGTACATGGCGTGCTGGACTGGCTGGATGGTGGCAATATGTCTACTGCGGGCGCATTTCCAGTGGAGTATCTGCGGGAATTCCGTGGCTATACTGACTATCTGCACGAAGTGGGCTACCAGTGCGCGCTCAGCGGAAAGTGGCACTTGGGTGACAGCATGCGCCCTCAAAAGGGCTTTGGACACTGGTACGCTCATCAGTATGGCGGCGGCAGTTACCAGGATGCACCTATGATTCGTGACGGGATACCGGTGCACGAACCGGGCTATATCACTCACGCCATTACACGCGATGCGGTAGAGTTTCTGCACCGGCGCGACCCGGCCCGCCCCTTTTACCTAAGTGTGCATTACACTGCTCCTCACACGCCCTGGCTGCAGGGCCACCCTCGGCGTTACCTGGAGCTGTACCGAGACTGTACCTTCGATAGTTGCCCGATGCTCCCACGTCACCCCTGGCAAATCGATTTCGAGGAGTTCGACCAAGATCGCTTGGCCATGCTGCGCGGCTATTTTGCCGCCACCACTGCCATGGACGAGGGCGTGGGCCAATTGCTGGACACGCTGGACGAAGAGGGTCTGGCCGGTAATACGCTGGTGGTATTCACCAGTGACAACGGCTTCAATTGCGGCCATCATGGTATCTGGGGAAAAGGTAATGGTACAAATCCCATCAATATGTATGAAAGTTCCATCAAGGTGCCATTTCTGGCACGTATGCCGGGCACGGTGCCTGCCGGCACACAACTGCAGGGACTGTACAGCGCCTATGACGTGTTTCCCACGCTACTGGACTTTGCGGGCGTGTCCCACACCGAAACACACCTGCCAGGCCACAGTTTTGCGCAGCTTCTGCGCGGCGCGCCAGAACCGCCCTCCGAGGGGGAAGACGGTCCGGGCGTGGTGGTTTATGATGAATACGGTGCGGTGCGTGCGTTGCGCGGCACACGCTGGAAATATATCCGCCGCTGGCCTACCGGGCCGGACGAACTATATGATCTTCTGGATGACCCGGACGAGTGCCAAAATCTGGTTGACAAAGCTGACAGGACGCTGGTACACTGTTTACAGAAGCGCTTGGATAACTGGTTCGCGGGCAACTGCCGTCCTCAGACCGACGGTCGTTTTGCGGGGGTCACAGGTGCGGGGCAGTTGAAGGTCCATACGGCTGTCGGGTTTGAGCCCGGTTCGTTTAACCCACAATACTCTGCTTTGCGCTGAAAGGGGAGGCATACCGCTTAGCCATGAATAATCCCAAGAGCAAAAAGATACTGCGCACCATTTACTCCATGCAGGGAGTGTCGCGCCCATGTCTGCTGAAAATGAGTCGCTACACCCCTCCCACGCTGTATCGTATCATTGACGAGCTCATGAGGGACGGTTATGTGGTGGTGTCGGGTACTGGCGAGGAGAGTGGCAAGGGCCGCCCTACCGACCTGCTTTCCCTGAATGGAGATTTGGGGCAGGTGGCGGTATTGCACATTTCTCGCACCACTTTTTCCTGTGCGGTGCTGGATTTTTCCGACAGGCTGCTGGCCTGCCGCCGTCATGTCATTGAACCAAGTCTTACCCCCGAACAATGGGTTGCTACTGTACAGGCTGATCTGGCCACCATGTGCGCTCAGCTAGGCATCGCGCCCACCAGCCTGCGTGGCGTAGGGTTGGCTGCAGTGGGACCATTGGACTACAAGGAGGGGGCCATGCTAGGACCGCTTCACTTTGCCTCGCCCCGCTGGGGGCGGGTGTCCATTAAAGCACTGGCCGAACAGGCTTTGGGTTTGCCTGTGCTGCTGGACTGCAATGCACGTGCCGCTCTAATGGGGCACTATCGACGTGATTACTATGAAAAATACCGCAACTTAGCTTATGTAACCGTAGGAACAGGCATCGGATCCGGACTGATTCTGAACCGAAAGCTGGACAGCAACTCCTCAGTAATTTTGGACGGGCTGGCTCACATGATTATCGATGTGGATGGCCGCAAGTGTACCTGTGGGGAATACGGATGCCTGGAGGCATACGTTTCTACGCACGCTATTGTGGGTCAGTGCGTACAGGCGATGCGGCGGGGCTGTTTCAGCAGTATGGGAGCTTATCTGGATGAATTGCACTTTTCCCATGTGTGTCAAGCGGCGCAGGAAGGTGATGCGCTGGCGCAGGAACAGTTGCAGCAGGCGGCGACCATTCTGGCAAAAGGTATCGTGAATTATTTGCGTATGGTGAGCCTAGAAGCGGTCATCTTGGGCGGCAGCCTTATTGAACAGCTGCCTGCCTTTTTCGACACGGTATGCGATCTAGTGTCGGCCAAGGAACTAGGTGTGGCGTTGTATAAGGCCCAGGACGAGGATGCCAGCATCCTGCATGGCATTGCTGGTGAGGTGATATTACAGCAGCTATGAACAGTCCCGAGGATTCGCTAATGTGCGGATTCTTAAAACACACGCGCTTGTTCAACGTATAGAACAGGCGCGTGTGTTTTCATGAACATTTTTAAGATTTGGAAAATATTTGCATTATTTAAATATGTCTGTCCAAAAATTGAATGAAAGCGGCAGCGCCGGTGTGAGACATACCGGCGCTGCCGCTTTTGTGTTGGTAATGCCAAATGTTTTCGTTGGTATCGTAGAATAGCGGATTTGGAGCTGGCTATTGAGCACAGCTGACGGTATGCTTTGTGTCAGAAACCCAAA
>ERZ791934.2312-NODE-2312-length-12769-cov-13.181925_pt1 | contig 12769 bp, 9 predicted proteins | sample MGYA00510125_ERZ791934 | MGnify/ENA primary metagenome ERZ791934 (study PRJEB30046, sample SAMN00993240) | human gut metagenome | study: EMG produced TPA metagenomics assembly of the A metagenome-wide association study of gut microbiota in type 2...
GCGGACTCCCATGTCCCCTCCGCAATTGATTCCGCCTACTTCCCCCGGTCAGGTTATCGCCGGGGACGGAAGACTCAGGCGGAGGTTTTCGCACACCGGACAAGGTCCGCCCTCCGCACTTAACGCGTGAGACAATCAGCGGCCGCAGGCCAGCGGCGGCGTCCTCACCTGCTTAACTAAATGACACAACCGTGTGAACAGTAACTTAGCAGACGCTCATCATGCAGAGAAATATCTGAGAAAATTTCTCCTTCCCCTTGTAAAAATCAGTCAATGCGATACAATTAAATTGACTGATTTAGTGTAACAGTTCAGCCATGATGTATTCCTCGAGGTGTTTTCGCTGTTTTTTTAGCCGAAGGCTGAACTGTAACGATTTAGTCAATTTCCCTAATGGTCTAATGAAGAATTGCTCACATGGATTACCGATGTGTATATCCATGACAGTCAGAGAAGGGGAAAGCCGCTTGTTTGGAGGATATGATGCGAAACTTTTACATATGGGAAAGGTGGTTTAAGCAGATTGCTTATAAAAAAGAATAGCAGTGATGGTGAACCGTGCGGGGAAGTGATTCTGAATGCCGAAAAGCTCTCCATGCGTTACGAGACGGGGGATGTAATCGTGAACGCCCTGAAAAATGTTTCCTTTCAAATCAGGCGCGGAGAATTTATCGTGGTGCTGGGGCCTTCCGGTTCCGGTAAATCCACACTTCTGAATATAGTCGGAGGTATGGACCGCCCAACCTCCGGAGCGATGTGGTACGGTAATCAGAATGTGACGGATAAGACGCTGGATCAGCTTGCGCTTTACCGGCGTGATGTAGTCGGCTTTGTATTTCAGTTCTTTAATCTGATTCCGTCGCTTACGGCCAGGGAGAATGTGGAACTGGCGGCGTCACTTGTGAAAAGTGCGATGAAGGCGGATGAGGCGCTCGCCATGGTCGGTCTGGAGGAGCGGGCAGGTCACTTTCCGTCTCAGCTTTCCGGTGGGGAACAGCAGCGTGTTTCTGTTGCAAGGGCGGTTGTCAAAAGACCGGATTTGCTTCTCTGCGATGAGCCGACGGGCGCTCTGGACAGTAAAAACAGCATTGCGGTTGTAAAGCTGCTTTTAGACGTCAGGAAGCGGCTTAACTGTCCTGTGATGACAATCACGCATAATCCCGAGATGGCCCGTGTGGCTGACCGTATATTTCATATGAAAGACGGAGAACTGATAAGAATAGAGGACAATGAAGCGCCATGCACGGCGGAGGAACTGGACTGGTAAGCGCCGTCTTTTTATGCCGGCGGTGCGGGCAGGAACAGGCGGCCTGGCGGAGCCGGGCGGTTTAAGAGGGAGGGACGGATATGGCAGTTATTTTATTCAAAAAAATGCTCCGTGATATCCGGACCTCCCTGTCTGCCTACATACTTTGTATCCTGATTGTAGCAATCGGTCTGTGCGGATACAGTGTTCTGGGACTTTGCTATGATAACATGGTGCTGTCCAGGGATACATTTTTCAGGAATACGGATTACTGTTACGGTTTTGCAGATACGGCAGATACGGATCTCCGGGCGGCGTCCAGGCTGGAAGGGCTGGACGGAGTGTCCGCTGCAGAAGGGCGTCTCGTGCAGAATGTGGAATTGGCCGATGTGGAGGGCGAGGCTGAGCTGCACCTTGTCTCGTGGTCGGAGGGCCAGATGAACCGGCCCCTGCTCACAAGAGGAATGATGCCTGGGGAGGGAAAGCAGGAGCTGGTACTGGGGGAAAGCATGGCGAATGCCAGAGGCCTGAAACCGGGAGACACCATTAAGATTGTGGTTGCTGGAAAAAAGGTCCCGATGAAGATAACCGGAATCGGCACAACACCTGAAAATATCTATATGATCCGCGACAGGAATGAATTGTTACCAAGCCCGGAGACTTATGATGCTGCATTTGCCTCCTACCGGACCATTGCCCGGCTTCTGGGGAAGGAAAACAGGGCGAACAGCTTTCTGATACGCTTGGAAAGCGGAGTGGAATGGGAGCGTGTGGAAGATGCGGTGGAACAGCTTCTGGAGGCCTACGGACTGATTTCGGTTTATGAGGGAGCGGATCAGACCGGCGCCGCCATGGTCGGTGAGGAAATCAAACAGCTTGAAAAAATGTCCGGCGTGATTCCCTTCCTCTTTCTTTCGGTGGCGGCTGTCGTTTTATATATTACACTGAGCCGTATGACGGAGCAGCAGAGGACACAGATCGGTACGATGATGGCCCTGGGAATTTCGAAATGGCAGATTCGGTTCCACTACCTTTTATATGGAGCCGTTATCGGCGCGGCAGGAGGCATTCTCGGAACGGCGCTCGGATATATACTGGCGGATCCGATGGCAGATTATTACCGGGTGTATTTCAAGCTGCCGTCCGTCACAGCGCCTCTGTCGGCCGCATATATGCTGACGGGAACATTTGGCGCTGCCGTCTTTTGCGCGTCTGTCTCATGGATTAGCGCAGGCGCCATGTGGAAGACGGAGCCTGCCAGGGCGCTGCGTCCGGCTGCCCCCGGCGCTGTGAGAAATTCTTTTCTGGAAAAAATTCCCGGTGTTGTAAAGATACTTACAATACCGGGACTGATGGGACTCAGAAGTCTGGCCAGAAATCCCAGGAGAACCTGTTTTTCCCTGGCGGGTATGGCAGCCGCGTATATGATTACGGCGACTCTCGTATCGATGAATGCGTTGTTTGATGTTTTTATCATTGATTACTGGGAAAAGACACAAAAGCAGGACATTATGGTATATTTCAGCCATCCGGTCAGCCGTCTCGACGCGTTGGAAGCGGTCCGGGATCCCGGAATCCTGATTTCTGAGGGAATCATTGAGTTTCCGGTTACATTGGCAGGCCCGCAGGGAAAAGTTGACTGTACCCTCCAGGGAATTGATATGGATACGGAGCTGATTCATCTGTACCGTTCGGACGGACAGCGTGTAAAAGTAAAAGAAGAAGGAATCGTCCTTTCGGAACATATGGCAGGAAAGCTGGGAGTCAAACGGGGAGGTTCCGTAGAGATACGCACTGCTTACCCGGAAAAGAAAGAGACAGAAGCAGTTGTCACTGATATTATAGCGCAGTATATGGGCAGCTATGCCTACGCATCTTATCAGGGGGCGGCGGCCGTGAGCGCTTATAAAGACGGTTTTACCGGCGTTTACCTAAAAGCCTCCCGCGGTGTTCTTAAAAACCTTCGGCAGCAACTGCAGGGAAAAGGAGCTGTCTCCCTGATTCAGAGCAGGCAGGAGAGGGCCTCCCAGTACCGGGCCGTCATGAACAGTATGAGCGGGATTATGTTTTCCATGTCTCTGATGGGACTGGCAATTGGATTTGCGGTGATTTATGTCAGCTCTCTGATCCGGTATGAGGAGCTGAAACGGGAGCTTTCCGTTCTCATGCTCCTGGGGTTAAACAGCAAAGAATGCCTGGATGTATTGTCGGCAGGACAATGGGTACTGGCGGCGGGCTCTGTCATTCTTGGAATCCCGCTGTCATATCTGGCCAGCCGCCTGATATCAGCCACAATGTCCTGCGACATGTACACAATTCCCAAAGTGCTGGATGCAAATGCGCTGCTCGCTGCGGCAGGCCTCACCGCATGCTCCGCGCTTCTGGGTTCCGCGGCACTGCACCGGAAGCTTAAAAAAATACTCCCGGCAGAATTTCTGAGGGAGCGCGAATAGAGGACGGCGAAGCTGCAGCGAAGAATAAATGGAGGGCGGCTATATGAAAAAGAAATACAAAAAAATACTGGCGGCATTGATTGTGGTTATCTGCCTCGCTGTATTTGGGATTTCGCTGTTTAAGCCGGTCACGGCTAAAATGGAAGTGGTCAGATATGGGAACCTGGAAAAGAGCTTTACCGTCCAGGCAGAGTTGACGCCTGTTCACAGTATGATATTAGGCGCCCCGGCAGCAGGGAGTGTGTCGGATGTCCCTTTTAAACCGGGAAGCCAGGTAAGGGCGGGAGAAGTCCTCCTAAGGACAGAGACGGTACTGGAAATCAGTACGGATATCCAAAAAGAGCAGCTAAAGCAGCAGTTAAGTTTGGCTAAGCAGGAATATGACCGGTTATACGGTACAAACGGAGAAGCGGCGTCCTCTTACGAAGCGGCAGATCGAAGTTACCGTTTATCAAAGAAAAACTACGAGGCCGGTAAGGTCCTGGCGGATGACGGCTATCTCTCCCGGACAGAGCTGGAGATGCTTGAGCTGGAGATGGTACAGGCGCATCAGCAGTATCTTCAGGCAGGGGAGATAAATTCCGAACGTCAGAGAGATTATATGATAGAACAGATCGCTTCCTGCGAAAGACAGCTTAATACACTGAATGAGGCGGTCGGAGGCGCGGAAATCCGCATGCCTTACGATGGCATATTATGGGAAGTCTATACGGAAAGGGGAGCGTTTCTGGCTCAGAATCAGGCGGCTGTCAAGATTTACCGTGATGATGGAATGAAGCTGTCGGCCTCTGTGCTTGCAGAAGACGTCTCGGGCATTGTACCCGGAACTGTGGCAGAGGCAGTGTATCCCGACGGGACAAAAGGCCAGGTGCAGGTGACCTTTGTCGCCAGGACGGCGTCGAAGGAGCTGTCCTCCACAGGACTTGAAGAAAGCCGCTGCCAGGTGGAGCTGGAACCATGGGAAGAGGCAATGCAAGGAGTGGAATCGGGTATTTTTAATACCGGGTTCGGCGCCGGACAGCAGGCGGATGTCACCTTCCGGATAATCAAAGCGAAGGATGTGCTGACAGTTCCCGTCTCCGCAATTGTTCCGGATGGAAAAAGAGCAATCGTTTACAGAGATAAGAATGGGAAAGCAGAAGCGGTTGCCGTTAAAGCGGGACGGACGGAAAACGGGAGAACGGAAATTCTTGACGGGCTGTCGGAAGGGGATAAAATTGTTTCGGATCCATATGAGGCGGGAGTTGAGAATGGAGAACGCGTCCGGAACGGACCGGAGACGGTGTGATGAGAACGGTTGACTGTGTCTTCCGTTCCAGGGTTAACAATCAGCGGCCGCAGGCCGGTGGACGGGGCCGAGCCCCGGCGGCCCCATCTGTTTAATTGAAGGCGGTGACCTGTGCGCGGAGCGTACAGGATATCGTTAAATCTATTTTGCTTCCTTCTCCAGCACCCGTATCCCATTTAATATAATATTCTCCGTCATATAAGCAAGCTCCTCCGCACTTTCCTTCATTCCGGAACTTAACCAGTACTGAACCATTCCAATACATCCGGAAACAATAAAAGCATAGTAAGCTTCAAAAGCGTTCGAATTACGCAGCGGTTTCAGCGCCATCCAGTCTTTCAGACATTTTTCACGCACGATGTGCTTTAAACGGTTGACAAAATTCAAGTCGCCGTTTTCGCCTATCAGAATCGAGACAATGTCGGCATTATCCTGCACAAGGGGATATAGCTCGGCAAATATCAGGGAAGGCCGGGATAACAAATCCTGAGCCTGGTGGTGGTTCAGCATATCTTCCAGTTCTTTTAACAACTCATTCTCAATCTGTTCCATCAAGTCAAAGACATCTTTATAATGCAGGTAAAAGGTTCCACGATTGATGTCTGCCATATCGGCAATTTCCCTTACCGTAATATCCTGAACCTTTTTTTCCTTCAGAAGGGCGGTCAGGCATTCTCTTAAGAGCCGGCGTGTTTTCCTGATCCGCCGGTCAATAGTTTCTTCTTTTTTCTCTTCTTTCATGACGTTTCTCCTTTTTAAAAATGTTTCTTAACGGGAATTTAACAATTGTCCCTTTTTGTCTATTTTGCACAAAAATTATTGTTAATGAACATATAAGACAAAAGTGTTGTTTATTAGATTGGGAATGAAAAAATGATTATTGTATAAATCTCCACGAGTTAGTATAATGCATTATAGCTTATAAATAAACAAATGTCAATTAACATATTGAATGTTGTTTAGGAGGAATAAAGATGAATAAAATCATTATTTCCATAGGAAGGGAATTTGGCAGCGGAGGCAGGCGAATCGGTGAGCTTTTAGCAAAGGAGCTGGAGGTTCCGTGTTATGACAGGCATTTAATTGAAGAGGCGGCCTGCTGCAGCGGTTTTGAGACAAAAGAACTGGAAGAGGCTGACGAGATGAAGGCCAACCGTTTTCTTTTTAAAGTTCCTGCGAAGTCAAATCAATATACAGGATATGGAAAACCGATGAATGATACACTTTTTGCGATTCAGTCTGAACTGATTAGAAAATATGCAGATGCAGGCTCCTGCGTCATTGTAGGCAGATGTGCCGATAAGGTTTTGGAGAAGCAGGAGGGGCTGATATCCGTATTTATCTATGCGCCTCTGGAGGCCAGGGTTGAGGAAATCAGAAGGCGGTATGAGACAGACGGGGAGGAGGCTCTTTATCTTGTCCGTCAGGCCGATAAAATCAGAAGAAATTATTATAACTATTACGCTAAGAAAAAGTGGGGGGACAGAAGCAGCTACGACCTGATGATCGACAGTAGCCATTTTACGGACAGAGAAGTGGCGGCAATGATCCGGGCAGTGTCGGAAGAGAGAAAAGCCGAATGGGAAGAAAATAAATTTTCTACACCACAGGGCTGACGGCTTGCAGATACGCTTGGGCCGGGGTTACTATTCACGGCCCTGCCCCATATTCATGAAGAAAGAGTGGAAACCAGATGAATAATGAGAATAACTTATATAGAAATAAAAAGATGGATTCAGGAAAAATGAAGAAATTAAGATTGTTCCCGGGAGCGGCACTCTGCCTGGCACTAACACTTGGAATGACAGTGCCTGCAATGGCAGACAGCGGAAGCTGGCAGCAGGATAATGAAGGAAGATGGAAATACATAACTGAGAGCGGTACGGCGGCCGCGCCGGGCTGGCTGGAGGCAGACGGAAACTGGTACAGGATTGGAGAGGACGGGAACAGGCAGACGGGCTGGTTCCATGAGGGCGATGCCTGGTATTATCTGGATGAATCGGGCATTATGGCCACCGGATGGAAAAAGGTGGACGGCAAACACTATTATTTCCGCGATAACGGCACAATGCAGAACAGTACTCTGAGGAAAGATGAAACCCAGTATACGTTCAATGCGGATGGCAGCTTTGCGAGTGCCAGGCGCGAGAAAAACACGGGCGGCGGAGCTTTTCCGGTCGGCTTTTATAATACGGAGCTTCAGGCACTTGCCGACAATCTGAATGAACTGAAAGAGGATTCGTTTGACGGTGACGAGGAAGACGATTATTACGAGGACGATAAAAAGAATTATGACAAGGATGCAAGCTATGTCATAAACGGCAGGCTGCAGGAGATTGCGGAGCATCGTCTTCAAATGGCCAGGACAAAGGGCTACGGCAGCGGAAAAATACCGGATGAGGGCACACTGAGCGAGTATTTGAAAGCAATCGGCTATAACAGCGGCAGACGCATTATGGAAGTCTATCTGATGAACTGCGACGGAGCGGATGCGGCTGAGGATAAGCTGTTGAGAAACCATAACAGTGATGAAAAGAAGCGTTCCGATCGTGCGGTTTATTATAAAGAGATGGGGCTTGCCCATGAAAAGGTCAATGGAAAAGATTATTATATGGTGATTTTTATGAGGTAACGGCTGCCATTTATACGGCGCTGAATTTTCAGCAGGGCCGTGAATGCAGCAGGAAACAGACAGGAGCAGGGAAACATGAGACTGAAATTTTTGCGTGATAAAAGAAAACAGCTTGAAGAAAAAAAGGGTTCCTTTTCTCTTCCTGTATTCATCATAGAGAGAAGCCGGGCCATTGAGATTGTATTTGTGATAGCCGTGCTTCTTTCAATGCTGGCGGCTCCCTTTGTCAATATCAATTATGATCTCACACGGTATCTTCCGGACACGGTACAGTCTAAAGCCGGACTGGATCTGATGGAAGAGAAATTCGGCTATCCGGGTACCGGACGGGTTATGATTGAAGATGTAACACTGTATGAAGCTAAGCAGTATAAGGATAAGCTGGAAAAGGTTGACGGTGTGGATCAGATCATGTGGCTGGATACCGGAACGGATGTCTTTTCTTCCGACGCATTTATCAACTTCAACAGTATTGATGATTACTATAAAGACGGTTCTGCCGTCATGGATATCGTCTTTGAAAAAGGCGACACCAGCCGGAAAACCTCCAGGGCGATTGATGCGATGCAGGAAATCACCGGGGAAAAGGGCCATTATGTGGGCATGGCGGTGCAGAATAAATCGCTGGCCGAGAATGTGACGAAAGAGATGAAGCTGATACTTACTCTTGGCGTACTGATGATCTTTATTATTCTCTGCCTGACGACAAACTCCTGGTTTGAACCGGTTTTGTATCTGATTGTCATGGGAGTGGCGATACTGATCAACAAAGGAACCAACATTTTCCTGGGGGAAATCTCATTCCTGACCAACAGCGTGTCGGCCGTCCTTCAGCTTGCGGTATCGATGGATTACTCCATTTTCCTGATTCATGCGTTTACCAGGGAAAAAAATAAAGGTCTGGATCAGATGACGGCTCTGACGAATGCCATCAATGAAGCGCTGAATTCCATTTTCGCCAGCAGCCTTACAACGATCGTGGGATTCATTGTTTTGGCCTTTATGAAATTTAATATCGGATTTGACATGGGAATCGTACTGGCAAAAGGTATAATCTTCAGCCTGCTGACGGTGGTATTCTTCATGCCGGCCATGATACTGAGGCTGACGCCGATGATTGAAAAAACGGGACACCGTTCATTTATGCCGGGATTTGATAAGCTCAGCCGCGGGATTTACCGTATCCGGTACGGCGTGCTGATTTTTGTCGCAATATTCGTGATACCGGCTTATACGGCGCAGAATATGAATCGTTTTCTGTTCGGTAATGATGCGGTGGGAGCCAGTGAGGGAACAAAGGTTTACGACGACGAGCAGCTGATCAATGCCAAATTCGGCCGCAGCAATATGATGATGGCCCTGGTGCCGAACACTTCGCTGATAGATGAAAAAGCTTTTACCGACGAAGTGGAAGCACTTGCGTATACAAAATCCGTAACCTCGATGGCCGGCTCTCTTCCGGATGGTGTGCCTGAGGAATTTCTTCCAAAAAGCATTACGGAGCAGCTACATAAGAATGACTATTCCAGAATCCTGATTTACGTCAGAAGCAAGGGCGAGAGCAAGCTGGCCTATCAGTGTTCCGATGAGATTCAGGCATTGATGAAAAAATATTATCCGGAAAATTCCTACCTGGTGGGAACGACACCTTCCACCCAGGATATTGAGACGACAATCACAAAGGATTACAGCAGAGTGAATGTTCTGTCGCTGTTAGGCGTCTTCTTTGTAGTGATGTTCAGTTTCAAATCGGTGGCCATACCGGTGATCATCATGATCCCCATCGAGGTGGCGATTTTTATTAATATGGCAGTTCCCTATATTAAGGGAGATACGATGATTTTCATGGGATATATCATCGTAAGCTGTATTCAGCTCGGAGCCACGGTAGATTACGCGATTCTGACCACGAACAATTATCTGGAATGCAGGAAACAGGCGGAAAAGAGGGAGGCAGCTATCCAGGCTCTTAACATGAGCATTCCGGCTATCCTTACATCCGGCTCAATCCTGACTATAGTTGGTTATATTTTATACAACATTTCTTCGGTGGCCGCCATCGGAGATCTGGGACATCTGATAGGAAGAGGAGCGTGGATGAGCATGCTTCTGGTATGCACCCTGCTTCCGGCCTTTCTCGTGCTGTTCGACAATATCCTGATGGATAATGAGTTTGAACGGATCCGGAAATTCTTTGAGAAGCGGAGAATGAGAAGGCGGGAACGGTTCAGAAGAATGGCGGGAAAAGTGAAACCCGGAAAAAACGGCAGCGGCGAGGATAAGAAGGAGGCTTGAAGGTCATGAGACATAGAAGAAAAACAGCAGTATTAATGGCGGCAGTCACGCTGTCCATGAGTGTGGCATCGCCTGTCAGGGCGGCGGCTCCCCGTGTTCAGGTCGACGAAACGATGTATGTCAATATGGACTATTACGGAAACATGACAACGGTCAACGTAGTGAAAGGATGCAGTACCAACGGCGTGGAGCGTTATACAGATTACGGAGTCTATGACAAGGTAGTCAATATGACAGATAAGACAGAACCCGAACTGGGTGACGGAAGCGTTACCTGGCAGCTTCCGGAGGGCAGCAAACGGTTTTATTACCAGTGTACGATGCCGGACGGCACGACAGAGCTTCCGTGGACATTTGATATTTCATATAAGCTGAATGGGGTGGAGGCCGACGCGTCAAAGCTGTCCGGCGCATCCGGTCTTGTGGAAATTAATGTCAAGGCATTTGCCAACAAGGCGGCCAGGGCTTATTACAAGAATAATATGATACTGACCGTAGTAGTCCCGGTGGATATGGAAAAATGTTACAGTGTGGACGCCCCTGGCTCCCAGCTCCAGTCGGTGGGAAATAATACCGTGGTTATGTTTGCCGCCCTTCCGGGTGAAGACGGGGACTATACAGTGCGTATCGGCACCGATGATTATGAGAGTGTGGGGATTATCATGATGATGGTGCCCGGCACAATGGATGCGTTAAATAATATTAAGGATTTAAAAGAGGCGAAGGATACCTGGCGCGAGGACGGCGATAAAATGTACGACAGCATGAACCAGCTTCTGCGCTCAATGGAAGCCATGAAAATGGATGTAACCCAGGTGAAGGGAGGCTTGAATTCCCTTGATGACGCCAGAGGGCAGATAAATGGGAACAGGAAGCAGATAGAAGCTCTGTCAACCCAAGCCCTGAATGATCTGGCCTCAGTTACCGAACAGACCTCCAGGGTCATTCCATACCTGGAAACAGCCAGAAACGCGGTGACGGATATCAATGCCAATATGGATGCTATCTACAACACAATGGAGGATACCCAGGATGAGCTGGATCGGCTGTATGACAGGCTGGGAGGACTGAAGAATTCCCTGAACACGATGTCGGACAGAATCGGTAAGGGAATCACAGAGGAAGAGCAGAAGCAGCTGGCGGCTGCGATCAGTCAGCAGACAGCGGAGATACAGCAGATTCTGGAGGCTTTGGCAGGCCAGCTCGGAGGAAGTTCAGGCGCTTACGGACTGGCATCCGACGATCTGGAAAGGCTGGAGGAGAGCCTTAAGTCGGCTGATTCCTTCCGATATAACAGAAAGAAAAAACCAGCCGGTTCTGTGGGAGCAGAAAATACGGCTCCCGGCAGTGATAACACGGGTAAACCAGAAGAGACAAAACCAGAAGAAACAAAACCAGAAGAGACAAAAAAACCAACAGGCGCTGAAAATCCGTCAGGAACAGAAAGCACGTCAGGAACGGAAAGTACGTCAGGAACGGAAAGCACAGCAGGAACGGAAAATCCGGCAGGAACGGAAACCGCAGAAGGAGCCGGAAAAACGGCAGAAATGGAGAATGCATCCGTTCCGGAAACACCGGAAAATGCCGGAAAATTTTTGCCATCGAAAGATACGGATACGGAAAGCGCCCCACAGGCACAGAAGAGTGACGGGGAAGCGCAGATTCAGGCATTCGGCGCTGAGTCGGATTTGAGCGCCCTGCAGGGCGGCCCTTCCGGCCTTCCGGGAAGCGGTGGAGTGAACAATGAGAGTTTTGACGAATGGAGTGAGGAACTGGACCCATATGCCGACAATGTAGAGGAAGTACTCCAGTCACTGTCCGGAACCTCCTATCCGGCGGAAGTGGGCGCTATTCTCCAGAAAATTCAGGCCATGATCGGGGACGGCACCGCTGTGCAGCAGTCCGCGGCTCAGGTAATTGGAAAAATCAACGCCGTATGCAGTGATGTTGGGAATGTTGGACACAAAACAGCCTCCACAGTCTCAGCGCTCAGAAGCGTGACCGATGAATTGATCAATCTTCTTGACGATACGAGAGTATTAATTGACACGGCAGACAGTTATGTTCCCTCCATGCTGGATTCACTGGCGGACACACAGGAACTTCTGAACCGCCTGACCAGGGCAATGGGCAGCACACATGACATGCTGAGCCTTGTAAACACGACCATGATAGCAGCAGGTGATTCCCTTGATGCAGGTACGAAGAACAGCCTGGAGGGCCTCCGTGGGCTGCTCGATAAGAGTCTGACCACGCTCGACAGTATCACGGCGGTGAGAACGGCCAGCGAGGGCATGAAGGATACGCTGGATGAGCAATTGGATAAATACGAGGATGAAAATAATTTCCTCAATATTGATCCGGAGGCAGACAAAATTTCCTTTACTTCATCGAAAAATCCTTCGCCCCACAGCCTGCAGATTATACTCCGGACGGATGAAATCAGTGACGATGACGAGGCCACCGATATCTCCGATATGGAGGATGCGGAGGATGAGGAGGTTGGTCCGTTCACAAGAATGTGGAGGGTATTAACAAAGATCTTCCATGCGGTAGTGGATATATTTACGAACCGGTAGGGGAAAACAGGCCGTCGGCCGCCCCGTATCATATAATAACGATAACCTGCACGCTCCGCGCACAGGTCACCGCCTTCAACAGAAAAAGAAGACCAGGCAGATGGGAAAAAAGTCTGCCCGGTCTTTTCTTTAACCGGCTCAGACAGGCCCGCAGCGCCTCCGTATAACTCGGGATTTTTGTGCAGAAAGCGCACGAAAACACCTCGTGGGAGAAAACCATATGAACCAATGTCATTTAGTTAACAGTGCAATAAATTGGAGATTTAACTGAGGCCC
>ERZ791934.2320-NODE-2320-length-12733-cov-3.718331_pt1 | contig 12733 bp, 10 predicted proteins | sample MGYA00510125_ERZ791934 | MGnify/ENA primary metagenome ERZ791934 (study PRJEB30046, sample SAMN00993240) | human gut metagenome | study: EMG produced TPA metagenomics assembly of the A metagenome-wide association study of gut microbiota in type 2...
GGATATGCTTGTTTTGGTGTAGGGGCTTTAAAAATCAGTATTAACCGACAGCCCCTCGGTGACACGATCTTGTGAGGAGGATGTCACTGGGACCTCTTTCTTTTTTATACTTTATTGACAGTATAAAGGTCTACTCAGTGACAGGCAAGAGATTCAAAAATAAGTCAATTTAGGTTGGCAATAACACAGAAAGAATTAAAAAAGAAGGGGAACATATTTGTAAGACTTATATATTATAAGATGGATTATGTTGATTTAACAGGAGAGGATTGCTTACTCAGAAAATAATTAGACAAATTTGGGAAAATCACTAGCGGAATTACATCTTTTGTAAAGTTATTCAGGGGTTTAGAAAAATTACAACAAAAATAAATTTATTTATTTGGAAAGGAAGAAAATTAAATGAGAAAAAAAATAATTATCTTGCTCTCACTAATTTTAATATTATCAGCCTCAATCAATGTGTATGCCGTTGAAACACCAAATAAAGAGGTTTCACCAAAAACAATTGTTTTACTTCATGGTGGATGGCATGGGGAATGGAGCTGGTATAAGGTGAAGGATAGACTAGCAGAAAAAGGTTTTAAGATTGTCACAATAGAATTACCTGCGCATGGTAATGATATGAGTTGCTCATGGGAAACAACTATTCAAGATTACGAAAATGCGATTATTAATAAATTGGACGCATTAAATGAAAATAATGTTATTTTAGTGGGTCATGGAACAAGTGGAGCTTTAATTTCAAGAGTGGCAGAGTTAAGACCGGATCTGGTTGAAAAATTAGTATATGTTGGAGGGGTGGTTGCTAACAATAGCGAATCAATAGCCAGCATATTACTTAAAAATTATGATTCATTAGCCTTAAGAAATGCTAGGGTTAATATTATTAATGGGGAAATTTTTATTAAAAAAAATATGATAAACCAGGCTATATATAATACAATATCTGATGAGACTGATTTATCAATATGCGATATGAATGTTCAGGGAGAACCAATGCTTCCGTTGCTGTGTAAAATTGGTTTAGGTGTAAATTATCAGTCCACATACAAATATTATATAAAAACATTACAAGATAATTGTGTTACAGCAAATTTTCAGGAAAAATTAATTAAAAAAAATGATTTTGAGAAAATTTATGACATGGATAGCTGTCACATGCCGTTTATATCCAACCCAATAGAGTTTGTAGATATAATTGAAGAAATTGCGAATCAGTCAGTAGAACCACGCATGCTGAGCAGAAGTGCATCTATATCTTTTAGTGACACAAATGAAGTAATGGAAATTCAACAGGAGATTGCAAATAATACTTCTGAGACAGAAATGGATTTTAAGAAATACATGGAACTTTTTGATGAGTACCAGGATAATTAAAATAGGTAATTGTTAAATGATTTTTTCGTTTCTGTGGATAGTTATCCACAGAAACGGCTAGAGAGCCGAGGTCATTATTCAGATAAATTTCTGAAGTGACATAAAACATACGATTTTGGGCTTACACAAATAAGCCCAACGAAGTAGTATGACAATTAAATACTTTTTCAGGCAGCTAAGGGTTTTAGGCTTCTGATGTATTGTGGACAATTCATACGGTATGCGACGATCACAGTAAGCTGGCTGGCAATCCCGGCCAGAAATACATCTGCTTTTGTAGTGATGTGATTACGCGTCCTGCGCCCGGCAACACACATATTGATTTTAAAGTGGTTGATTGCCCGTTCCACAATCGTCCTGATTTTATAAAGGGATTTCCATTCGTCCGTAGCCCTCTGGATTCCCGGAAAGATGCGGAAATCCATGTTTTCGTAGGTATAGGTGGTCCTGCCCTTCTTAGCGGAGCTACAAGGTTCCGTACAGTCGCAGACCCACTGTCCTTTTACCATGTGAACCTTGGGGCAGCCCCATTTATCACGGTCAGCACGTCCTTTTTCATGACAATGTCCGAGGTACTTCATATCTAAAGAGGGGTCTTTCGGACAAGTGGGATAGCCATAAAGATTGTAACCAACTTTATCAAGGCTGTTTTCGTTCCGGGTATTATAGGGAATCAGTGCCCTGGAAAAATGGAATTCATTTTTAAGGAATCCATAGGTATCAATGGTATCAAAGGCGGAATCCCCCAAGAACGTATTTGGCTGGAAGTGGGGATGCAAGGCAAAAAAGTCAGAAAGCACCGGTTTCAAGGAGGTGGAATCCCCAATGGATTTATCTTCATCAGGAGAATCGGATTTCTTTCCTGCCGGTATTTCCGGATGCAGCTGTTTGAAATCATCATCCAAAAAAGTAATGTGCCGGATAATGCCAAGTCCATTGGTAAGGATGGCAAACTTGTCCGCATAACAGAAATGGCCATTAATGTACTGCTGTTTCGCATGGGGAGAAGATGCGGCCTGTGAAGGCATGAGACCGTAAGCCATCATGTAAGGGTCAACCTCCGGATTATCTTTATAATAGGCCTTTAATTTGCGGATGAGGGCGTTGAGGGTCTTGGGATTGTTTTCGGTGACGTAGAGTTCAATCCCGGAAGTATCAAAGGTGAGCATCTGAGCCAGTGAAGAATCAATGGCCAGACAGATGGGCTCGGTAAAATCAACAAGCTGAAGGAACATTTCTTCAATAAACGGAAGAAAATCCTGTTTGAAGCGTGTAAATAGCGGAGTATCCGGAACCTTATGGAAGCCGCAAAAATCGCGAAGTTCCTTACAGAGATTAAGAAAAAGGATAAGCAAGGAATCTGTAGGAATGGAAAAAATCTTCTGAAGGATGAGGGCAGCCAAAAAGCCGGAAAGAGGGTAAAGTCGTTTACGGCCTAAAGAGCGGTAAAAGGCATTGAAAAAAGAGTCAGGAATGAATGATTCGAGATCGAGGTGCACATCAAGAAGCTGAAAAAAGGAAGGTGCATCATCGGTAAACAAGTCTTGGCATTCAGAAAAGGTTTCCTTCAAAGAAATCTGATGGAATTTAGCAGACATAAATTTTCTCCTCCTCTTGTGTAAAGTGGTTGGTGGTACTTCTATTTTACTACAAGTGGAGAGAAAATTTATATAGAAGAAGCAAGAAAACCCAGTAAAATCAATGGGTTTGGCAATTTAACAATTGCCTAGGATAATTAAAATTATGGGAGGAAAAATATAATGCAAAACACGATAGAAAAATACAGTTTATCAGAAAAAAAACCATACTATAGTATTGTTTTTGAGGAGGACAAAGATATTGCCAACGAAGGGCATAGCATAATTATTTCGGAGCAACGAGAATTGGAAATGTTACTACTGTGTTTGGAAGATAATGTTGAGGTTCAGATGTGCAGGCAGACGGAAATTATACATAGGGAAACAGCATTTCTGCTACTAGATAAAAATTATGAGGAACTTAAACACGATCTAAGATGGACATATAAAGAATATGAAGCAGTAACCAATATGATTACTAAAATATCGATGCCGGATTATGTGGAAAATAAGTTGGCTGAGGATAATTCATATATCGAAAAAGAATATGTACATAAAAGAAGCAATAAGAATGTTTTAATATCAAGGCCAGAATCAATAGGTAAGATGTATTATTTTTTAGGACATAATAATACAAATGAAATCAACTTGGATCATCACTCGGATCATTTGGAAGGGATTATGATATTCGAAGCTGTTAGACAAGCAGGAATAGCGTCAGTGCATCTTTTAGATATTCCATTGACTGGCGCAATTATTATTACGAAATCAGTAATAGAGTATTCTAAATTTGTTGAAGAGCAGAAACCTTTTTTTATTCAAACTATTCCTGTAGTGCGCCAAAGAGGGGGGACGGGATTTTGTGTATTTAATGTTATTCAGGATGGGAAGTCTTGTGCGAAAGGGTATTTTAGCGGATTTTTATATAAAACCCAAAAAGAGTATTTGAGGATGGCAAGAAAGGTGATGTTATGAGCAGGGAAAAGTTAGTAGGCATTACGGGAGCGACTGGCGGACTCGGTCGTAGGTTAACAGAAATATTATTAAGAAAAGAGATTCGATTGCGTATCTTAGTTAGAAATATGACTAAGACAAAATGGTTCGAGGATAATGGTGTAGAAGTTATTCAGGGCGATATAACCCAAAGTTCAACACTAAAAGATTTTGTCTCTGAGTTGGATATTTGTATTCATTTAGCGGCACAGGTTAGTGATTCAGACAAAGAAAAATTGATGAAAATAAACGTGTTTGGAACCGAAAACCTATGTGATGCTATTGTGACTTATAATGAAACCTGTAGATTAATATATTGTTCCTCAATTGTTGTGAAAAACTACAGATGGTACATGAGACCTTTTTTGTCAGACTATACTATTAGTAAATATGAGGCAGAAAAAGTTATTTCAAAATTCAAAGGAAAAATAAAAGCAACAATAATTTATCCGGGATATATTTATGGAGGGTACGATAAAAATTTTTTGCCTCAAATAGTACAAATGTTACAATATCCGATTAAATTTTTTGTTAGAGGTGGAGAGAAAAATGCACCGATTATATATGTGGATGACTTATGTGAACTTTTCTACCTTTCACTGATGAATGATGTGGCTGTTGGTAAGAAATATGTAAGTTTGGAGAAGGGTACAATAGGTATACACGATGTTATCAAAATGGTAGCTGTAAATTTGGGTTATACATATCCGAATAAAGTGTATCCTAGATGGCCATTGGTTTTACTGGTGAGAACAAATTCTATCCTTCATAGATTACTAGGTATAAAAAAAATCCCATTATCAATCAGGGTAATTAATGGGTTGTCTGCAAGAGGAAAGTATTTTAATAATGCCAAGACGGATTTGGGATGGGAACAAAGAGTCTGCATTAATGATGGAATTACCAGAGCTATAGAAGCGTTAAAGAACAGGCAGGTGATTTGATTTGGAAACAATTCTATTATCAAATGATGGGCGATGTAAATGGCTTGAAAATAGGGTTTTAAAAAAGCTTCTTCCGTTAATGCAACAGGCAAACCAGACAGGTGAAAATCCCATGTATGTCATCGAAGATTGGATTAGTAATGATTCAGGTAAAGTAGGGGTAGATTTGGGATGGTTAAATAAACTTGGAATATCAGTGGTTCATACATATAAGGATATTCCGAATTCTAATTGCACTGTTGTTAACACAGGATATGATTCAATTGTTAATGAAGAGAAAGAACTTCGGAAAATGGGAGTAAAGATTTTAGATGAACCTTGCCCTTATGTGAGGCGAATTAGAAATATTTTTGAAAATATGGAGGATATATACCAGTATATATTGTTATGTGAACCAAACCATATTATTATAAAAAATTTTCAAAGTCTCTTTCCAAAAGATTTGATTTTAGTGCAAATGGGAAACTATAAAGAAAAAATCTTGAAGCAGGAAAATGGAAAACCATTGTGTTTGGTTCCATATGTAACCTTTTTACCAAAACATATTAATGAAATTTTTGATTTTCTTACAAAAACTTATCCAAATAGAGAAAATAAAGTTGAGAAGACTAGCTGTATGTGGATATCTAGTCCCTCCAGTCCTATAGTAGAGATTAATAATATTCCAGATACGGATTTGATGAATGTTGAGGACGCTTTACTCATTGCTACCCCTGGTTCTGTGAATAAATCATTGGTTTCTCTTATAGAAACTTTGGAAGGAAGAAACTTGCATGTTGTAAAAATGACAAGTCTGTTTCAATATTTGAAGTATAGCTTTAGTCATAGGAAGTCAAAAGTATTAATAGTTAGAAGTCCGATTCCTAATAATGCTGAAAAACCTATATTTGACTGTATTAGACATGGAGCATTATATGCATATATTAATTGTATATATCGTTTTGCAAAGAGTAAGAAGAAAATAGGAGAATAGGATGATTTTAGTATTAACAATAATCAATATACTGGCAGCAGTTATGCATCTTATGTATGAATTTTATTTTTGGGGTAATACAAGTATATACGCTGATTTCTTACTGGTTGAGAATTTTTTGATTGTATGTGCATTTGTGTGGTTGGCATTTGTTTTGATAAAAAGAAAAGAAAAAGGGTTAATTTTAAATTTGATTTATTGGCTGATTTTTACAATTACAGTTATCATAATAAAACCAGAATATACTACTTTGAATATTTTTGCTGAGTCTTTTTTTATAAATCAATGGTTGCTACTCTTTGTAGTAGGAATGCTTGTAATAACAATTAATGGTTTGGCATTGTATAAAAAGAAAGGATAAAACACATGAATAAATATTATTTAGGTATAGACTGTGGTTCAGTAAGTATGAAAGTTGTAATAGCAGATGATGATTATAATATTTTATGGGGAGTTTATGAGAGAACAAACGGAGCACCTGTGGAAATTTTAAAAAATATGCTAAACGTAGCGTTGAATAGTAAGAAATTAAGATCTATTAACAGTTTTAGTGGTATTTTTACTACAGGAAGCGGGCGCTTTACTATTGCAAACGCAATTGGTGGTGAACCTTTTAATGAAATATCTACTCACGGGACAGCTGGCGGTTTTTTTTATCCGGAAGCAAAAACAATTATTGAAATAGGTGGTCAGGATTCAAAACTTATTATGCTGGATAAAATGGGTAAAAAGACCGTTATTTCGGATAGTCAGATGAATGATGTATGTGCAGCTGGAACAGGTTCTTTTTTAGACCAACAGGCATATAGAATGGGGATATCTGTAGAAGAACTTTCAGAAAGAGCGTGTTATTCTACGGCGCCGGCCAAAATTTCAGGCAGATGTAGCGTGTTTGCAAAAACAGATATGATACATCTTCAACAAGATGGTACAGCTATTGAGGATATTTCATATGGTTTATGTCTTGCGGTTGTTAGAACTTATGTTGAAGATTTAGTAAAGGGTAGAATTTTAAAAGGCCCAATTTTGTTTCAAGGGGGAGTAGCAAATAATAAAGGGATAAAAAAGGCATTTATTGAAACTTTAAACTTAGAAAAAAATGATCTTTTGATACCTGAAAATTTTGACTTAATGGGTGCGATAGGTGCTATTATTTGCGGAAGAGAAAAAAAGGGAGATACAAATTTTGATAAATCGGCTATTATGGAAAAAATAAATACTTTAGATAATAAATATGCTCCTCAAAATCCTTTGCAACAATTAAAAAATGGACTGATTTATGAGCCAAAGGATATTTTCCTAATGGCTCCACAAAGTAAGGAAGAAGTTTTTTTAGGAGTTGATATCGGGTCAGTTAGTGTAAAACTAGTTGCTATAAACCGATATAATAAAATAATATTCAAATATTATGATAAAAACAATGCTAATCCCCTCCAGGCGATAAAAATTGCTTTTACAAAATTTACAGAGAGCGTTAAAAATATAAAGGTTCTGGGGGTTGGTGTCACCGGATCAGGACGAGAATATATTGGGAAATGTATAAATGCGGATGTGATTAAAAACGAGATTACGGCTCAAGCATATGGAACTAAATTTTTTATTAATGATGCAGATGTGATTGTAGAAATCGGAGGACAGGATTCTAAGTATATTCGATTGGAAAATGGACACATTAAGGATTTTGTAATGAATAAAACTTGTGCTGCTGGAACTGGTTCATTTTTAAGTGAGCAGGCAGATCGTTTAAATATAGATATAAATGAATTTTCTAGTTATGCTATGGCATCAGTTGCTCCAATTAATGTCGGATCACGATGCACAATATTTATGGAGACAGACTGTATTCATCATCAGCAAAAAGGAACACAAAAGGAAGATATCGTTGCAGGACTTAGTTATTCTATAGCAAAAAATTATTTGGAAAAAGTTGCAATGGGAAAAACATTTGATGGTAAGGTGGTTATTCAAGGAGGCATAGCATATAATAAAGCAGTCGTTGCAGCATTTTCAAATTTATTAAAAAAGGAAATCATTGTTGTGCCACATCATGAAGTTACGGGGGCTCTTGGTATGGCTTTAATTGCAAAAGATGAAATGGCAAATAAGGACTCTTGTTTTGTGGGATTTAATTTAGATAGTAGAATTAAAGAAAAACGAAACAAAATTTGTCAGGATTGTTCAAATTTTTGTAATTTAACAGTAACAGAATTCACTGATGGCAGCAATGTTATTACAGGTTCTGTTTGCGGGAAATATGAAATAAGTAAAAAAAATTTAAAAAGTATTGACTATTTCAAGCAACGTCAGAATTTGTTATTGTCCTACTATAAGGAAAATAAAGAGAGCAGTAAAGGAACTATAGGAATTCCTAGAATGCTATTATTTCATGAATTGTTCCCAATGTGGGTTACTTTTTTTCAAGAACTGGGATACAAAGTTGTATTATCAAATGAGATGTCTAAAGAAATTTATCAGAAAGCAATCTCGCGTGTGTTGGTTGACACTTGTTATCCGATAAGATGCATATATGGAATGGTTAATAATCTCTTAGAGAAAAATGTAGATTATATTTATATACCTTATGTTTTGAGCATGTATGATGATACTTATAAAACTAAATATGCACATAATTGTCAATATATACAGCAAATTCCAGATTTGATAAAAGCGTCTTTAGGAATTCAAGTATTATCTCATACACTTAAACTTAATGATTCTTATGCAAATATATCTAAGGCATTTAGGACTTTGGGTTCTAAACTTTTAATTGATGATGGATATCTTATTGATAAAGCAACATCAAAAGGAATCGAAGCACAAAAGAATTTTGAGAATTCGTGTAGACGCTTAGGTGAAAAAGCTTTGGAAGAATTAAACGGATATAAAAAAATTTTTGCTCTTATTGGACACCCATATATTATACATGATCCTTATTTTAATCTGAATATCGCTAAGAAACTTGGTAAATTAGGAATTCAAGTTTTGCCAGCGGATATTTTACCAATTGATAATTATGATCTAGGTGATGCGAAAAAAATAGATTTAAGTTGGAAATCAAATAATAGAGCAGTTAATATTGCAGAATATATATTGCAGCATAATCAAAATTCAGATAGCAAAATTCTTCCAGTTTTTATGACGCAGTTTGGTTGCGCAGCAGATTCAATGTTGACACCATATCTTCGTAATATAATGGGACGTAATCCCTACTTGGAAATCGAAGTGGACGAACATAACTCAATTGCAGGGATATTAACTAGGTGTGAGGCTTTTTGGGATAGTGTCACAAAAAGTAGTTTTATAGACGCAGGATTTATAGAAAAAGAAAATCTGGATGTTAAGCAGACTATGTTATCCGAGATTCGTAAACACGAAAAAACTATATATATATATCCTATATGTGAATCTATTGATGTTCTCCCCTATGTTATGCAAAAGCACGGAATAAGAGCCGAAATGATACCAAAAACAACAAAAGAAACCAATGAATTGGGAAAAAGATATGCGAATGAAAAACACTGTAGAACATTCCAGGTCATGGTAGGTGATTTGGTTAAACTTATTCAGCGGAAGGATTTTGAAGATAGTAAATCTGCAATACTCATGTTTGATTATGAAGAAGCGTGTAGGTTTTCTTTGTTTAAATCATTATACTATAAGGTTTTATGTGAGCAAGGGGCGAAAAAGATAGAGTTTATATCAACAACGATAGATGACCCGCTCGGCTGGTTGAAACAATTTGGTGTGAATATAGCCTTAGATATATGGACTGCATTGGTTTGCGCGGATTATCTTTACCGATATAAATTTCTTATCAGACCCTTTGAAAAGGAGGTAGGGGAAACTGATAAAATGTATGAAGAGGCAAGAAAAATATTATTTAGTGCTATTATAAAAAATAAAACGGTGCAAGGTTTCAAGGTAGCATTGGAAACATTATGTAATGTTCCTATGCAGGATAGAGATTTGATGTTTATTGGTGTTACTGGTGATGCATTTACTCGTGTGCATGAGTATGGAATGAAATCTATATTTTCGGCTGTTGAACAATTAGGCGGAGTTATTGTTATGCCTCCATCATGGAATGATTTTATTTCATATGGTTCGGATGTTAGAAGTAATAATTTGATGAAGGAAAGAAAAATAATGAGAGCTATATTTAATGAAGCATCAAGTCGTTTTATGTATATTCTTAAACAGCAGATTCAAAAGATTGCAGTTAATTACTCAAAAACGTTTTTAGAGCCGAGTAATAAAGAATTGACCATGCTATCTGAACAGTATGTTAATACTGCAGTGGCACCAGTTATTCCATCAATGTTTGTAGGGAAAACTGTTGATATGGTTACTAATAAACATGTTGATGGGTTAATAAATGCATATGGATTTAATTGTTGCCTGGGAAAAATCACGACTGCTTGTGTTAATGATTTGAGGAAAGAATATAACAATCTTCCTATGTTCAACTTTATCGATGATGGTTTGGAACAAACAAATACACAAACAAGATTAGAGTCATTTATGGAGCAGGTTCAAATGCATAAATTAATGGAGGTGGTATAAATATATGTCTATAGCATTAATTACAGGAACTACCAGCGGTATAGGTTACTCATTTTGCAATATGCTTGCTGAAAAAGGATATGACTTAGTGTTGGTATCTCGAAATTTAAATAAATTAAAAAAGCAGGAAGAAATGCTTAAGAGAAAATATGATATACAATGTTGGACTTTGGTAAAGGATTTAACTGATTTAGACGCTGCAAAGGAAGTATATGAATTTGTATGTAAAAGTAGAATAAAGATTGATTTGCTGATTAATAATGCAGGTTTTAATGAGTGCGGAAGATTTTTAGAAACTAATTTAGAGCGAGAATTAAATATTATTAATCTACAAAATCTAATCCTTACTTACTTAACAAAGGTATTTTCAAAAGCAATGAGCGAACAAGGGGGAGGGAAAATATTGAATTTGGGATCAACAGGTTCATTTGCGCCTTTTCCTTATGATGCAGTTTATGCAGCATCGAAAGCGTATGTGTTAAGTTTTTCACGTGCAATAAATTCAGAATTAAAAAAACAAGGAGTATTAGTATCTACTTTATGCCCTGGTGCTACGAATACATTGTTTGCCGAGAAAGCGAATATTGAAAAAACTATTTTATTCCGATACTTCGTAATGTCTCCAGATAAAGTGGCCCGAATTGCCTATAGAAAATTGATGAAGAATAAGAGTGTTATTGTTACTGGAATATACAATAAATTACTGGTGGTTTCCATGAAATTGTTGCCATATTGCGTTATAGAAAAAATATCACCACTCTTTTTTTCATAGATATTTGTTATTAGATGTATTCTCGTGTCAACAGTAGAAATGATATCGAGGATCTGTAGAGTAGAAGGGATTATTACAACAAAGTAAGTGACCCAACCATCTCGGATTAAAACAAACATAAGCGTGTGATTGTGTATAATAAATTGGTCCACAAGGCATCATCAGTCTCAATATGAAATTTTTACTTTGAGACTGATGGGAGCCCAATATATTATATTTTTATGGATGCACACGATATTACTGAATCTATTTTAAAAAGCTGTATTTAATATTGAGGTGAATACTAAAAGATGAATGAAAATAATAAATGCAATAATAAATGCGAATTATTAATTAGAAATGGTATTGGGAAAAAACATATACCCAATTTTTGCGGAGGTATGCATTGTTATGAGTCGGTGCTTTTTTGCGACGGAATTGAAAAAAGAGAATATGAATATTATGAACAGTGCAGAAATTGTAGCCAATTTATTCATAACAGAGCACATAACGTCTTATTCGGTATATTTTCTGTTTTGTTATTAATTTTTAGTACACCACAAGGAGCTATAAGAAGGAATATTCTCTTTAAAGAAGGTCTATCTGCAGCAATAACATGTAAAATAGAAAAAATTGCAGAGGAGGGAAATAGCACCCATTATATTGTGATAGATGATAACGAGAGCCGAGAGGTACAGGTTATAAATTTACATTATACTTGCTATGCAAAATAGGGTATGGATAAAAAGTCATTGTAAGGAAAAAACAATACTTTGGAGGCAATAAATCTTTTGCAAATTATGCCGTGAAGTAGTAAAAATTGGTTAATTACTTTGAACTTGTCACGTCAAAATGGGATATGTCTTATTATGAAAGAGGTGAAAATTTTTGAGGAAAAGTCTTTTATACGTTATAATATTGCTTTTTACTGTTCTTGTTGGCTGTGGTAGTGATAAACAAATTAAAGGACAGTCTTTATCTTTTTTTCCTGATAAAGTTGAAGTTGTGGAAGTGGCTCATTTACAAGGAACGCTTGAAAAGGAGTGGACTATTAGTGGTGATCAGTTAGAAAAGTTAAGGGGATGGTTTGATGATTTACTTTTGAAAGAGAAAGAAACGCAAAACCCTTTGACAGATATAACTGGAATAGAAAAATATACATTTGATTTTGGAAAAAAATATACGAAAATTATATATCTTATAGGAGATGGAAAGGAATATTTGCAAGTAGGTGATAAAGAATGGTATGAGATTAAAAATCCATCGATTCCTCCAGTTGATAAATAACTTTGCGATAAAAAAGGCTGTAAAGGTGAAAAGCATTTCAAGGCTTTTCACCTATTTTTATTTAAAGGGATAAATTTGTTAAAGTAGATTAATCTGTTATTTGATATAGTTAGTTAACTCCTTATATTCAATAGAAATGCATAAAAATAGTTACATGAAATAACGAAAGTATTACAACTGATATGAAAGGGAAAAATTTGTATGATAAAATGAATATTCTTGTGCGGTGAAATCGCACTTCCGGAAATCTGGAAATCAGATGTCC
>ERZ791934.2333-NODE-2333-length-12665-cov-2.825932_pt1 | contig 12665 bp, 8 predicted proteins | sample MGYA00510125_ERZ791934 | MGnify/ENA primary metagenome ERZ791934 (study PRJEB30046, sample SAMN00993240) | human gut metagenome | study: EMG produced TPA metagenomics assembly of the A metagenome-wide association study of gut microbiota in type 2...
TTCATCACGGGGGGAGAAGAAGCCGGAATCCGGATTTGCGGAGAGGGCGGGCTCCCGATCTCACGCGCCTTGGAGCGGGATATTGAATCACGCTTTGCAAAGGGAGAATTCAACCGCTGCGCAAGCGAAAATTGCCGGGATGTTTCCGATATGAGCAGCATTCAGATGATGTATCAGCAGGAACTGTGCCGAACGGCTCCTGCAGGGCTTTTGGGGCAGCAGGCACGCGTGCAGTGCGCAAACGACAGGATTACAATGCTGCTGGGGGATTGTTTGGGGCGGCTGGAGTGTAAAGAGGGGGATATGATTCTCCACGTGAACCGGCACGGCACCAAATTAAGCATCAGCACACCGGAAACGGGGCTTGTGGAATTTGACCGCCTGCTCGCGGTATGCACCCTGTATGAGCTGCAAAGCGGGCACGACGTTGCACTGCCTTACGATGCGCCCCGCCTGCTTAACACAATTGCCCAGAGCTATGAGCGCAAGGTGCTGCGCTATCTCATCAGCCCAGCAGATAACAGCGACGCGCGAGCCAGGACGGTCAGCGCCTCGCAGCTCTGGGTGCGGGATGGGCTCTTCATGGCAGTCAAGCTTCTGGCTATCATGAAAGAGCGCGGCGTTTCCCTTTCGCAGCTTTTATCAGAGCTGCCCGATTTTTCTGTTGCACGGCAGGTGGTGGAGGTGGATATCCTGCCCTCGCGTCTGGCGGATTTCTTTTCCTCTCAGGGGGAAGAGGTGACAAACGCCGAGGAGGGCATCACCCTGAGCCGGGGGGACGGGAGCCTGCTGATTACGCCTTCCCACAGCGGGAAAAAGCTCCGTTTGGTGGCGGAGGCGGCCAATATGGAAACGGCGCAGGAGCTGTGCACCCAAATCGAAAATAAACTTCGTGCTGGCATGTCACTTGACAGAAAGGACGAGGCGCGGTAAAATATTACAAATAGCGTGTGCTCCGTGCAGGAGCGATGTTGTGGAATAATTTTCTGCGGTATAGCGGATTTGTGAATGGTTGACGGGAATTGCAATTTGTGCGGCAGGAGCCGCAAACATAAAGAGAGCCGGCAGAGCTGGTTGGAAACGGCCAGAGGGAACAGACACGAGTTCACTTGTTTGCCGTGCACGATGTGATATTGTACCCTTGATTCATATCCCGCCTGCGGTATGGCACGGCGGGTTTTATAAACAGTCCAGATGGTCGGACGAGAAAACGACACAGAAAAATGGCCGTGATCGCCGAAGAGAAAACTGCCCTCTGACGTTTTATGGAATGGCAGGGGCTTCGGCTATTTTTGTCTGATTGGTTTTAAAAACGGACAAAACCGGTATGATAATGGTTTGCTTTTTCGTTCCATCCTGTGCTGCGTGAAAATATGAAATACAGAAGGAGTAGATGGAATGCCCAATCAAAAAAATGAAACGAAGGAACAAAAAACACAAAAAACCCCAAAGGATAAAATTATCGATGCCAGCGTGCGCGGCAAAAAGCCGGCCGCCGCGGAGCACCGTTATTATCAGAATCGGAAACGGCAGCAGGCGGCGAAAAAGGTTGCGCCGGTGAAAATTGCGTTTCTCGGCGGCCTCAACGAGGTCGGCAAAAATATTACGCTGTATGAATATGGCAACGATATGTTTTTGGTGGATTGCGGGCTCGCTTTCCCGGATCAGGATATGCCGGGCGTTGACCTGGTCATTCCGGATTTTACCTATCTGGAGCGCAATGCCGATAAAATCCGCGGAATCGTCATCACGCACGGGCATGAAGACCATATCGGCGGCCTTGCCTACCTGATGAAAACGCTGAATATTCCGATCTATGCCACTCGCCTGACGATCGGCCTGATTCAGGGCAAGTTTAAAGAACATGGGCTCTTAAACACGACGAGCTTAAATGTAGTCAAGCCTGGGGATCACATTTCCTTCGGCGCTTTTGATGTGGAACTGATCCACGTGAACCATTCCATTCCTGATGCGGTTGCGCTGGCGACCCGCTGCAAGGCGGGCACCATCATTCAAACGGGTGATTTTAAAATCGATACAACGCCGATTGACGGCGAGATGATTGATCTCGCCCGGTTTGCCGAAATCGGGAAGGAGGGCGTGCTCTGCCTGCTCTCCGATTCCACCAATGCGGAGCGCCCGGGCTTCACGGAAAGCGAGCGGAAGGTGGGCGAATCCTTCCAGCGTCTTTTCGCAAAGGCTGGGAACCGCCGTCTGATCGTCGCGTCGTTTGCCTCCAACGTCCACCGGGTGCAACAGATCATTGATGTGGCGCAAAGCCTTGGCCGTAAGGTGGCGCTGTCTGGCCGCAGCCTGGAAAATGTGGTGGCTATCGGCACGGAGCTCGGCTACCTCCATGTGCCGGACGGATTGCTGGTGAGCATCGATATGGTGAACCGCTATCCGGCGGATCAGATGGTCATTATCACAACCGGCAGCCAGGGCGAGCCGATGTCCGCTCTGACGCGCATGGCGTTTTCCGATCACCGCAAGGTTTCGATCTGCCCGAACGACTATGTGATTATCTCGGCCAATCCGATTCCCGGCAATGAAAAAACGGTCAGCAAGGTGGTCAATGAGCTGATGAAGCTGGGCGCGGAAGTCGTTTATGAAAAGATGTATGACGTTCATGTTTCTGGCCATGCCTGCCAGGAGGAGCAAAAGCTGATGCTCGGCATTATCAAGCCGAAATATTTTATCCCCGTCCATGGCGAGCAGAAGCATTTGCGCAAGCATGCGGGGCTGGCGCTGAGCATGGGCATGGATCCGAAAAATATCCTCATCGCTGACAATGGCGTGGAGGTTTCTCTCTCCGAAAAGGAGTTCCGCGTCAGCGGCAACGTCCCGTCCGGCCGCGTGTTTGTCGATGGCTATGGCGTGGGCGATGTGGGCAGTATTGTGTTGCGCGATAGAAAGCATCTGGCGCAGGATGGCCTGATTATCGTGGTGGCCACGATCGACAGCAAAACGGGCGAGCTGCTCTCCGGGCCGGATGTGGTATCGCGCGGCTTTGTGTATGTGCGCGAATCGGAAGAGCTGATTGAGGATGCCTGCAAGGTTGCTCAGCGCATCCTGGAGGATTGCGCCGCTCATAACGTGCATGACTGGAGCTCCATCAAGCTTAAACTGCGCGATGAGGTATCCCACCTCATGTATGAGCGCACGAAGCGCAGCCCCATGATCCTACCGATCCTGATGGAAGTGTAAATCGATGTTCGGTTCTTGTTTGGCGTTATGAAGGGGGGATTGGATGAAAAATCTCTGGAAGACGTATCCGGTGGCCGTGATTTCCCTGGGTGTATGTCTCGTTTTTGCGGGCATTACCTTTGCCTTTTCATGGCAGCTGGCTACGGTGGAGCTGCTCTTTTTACTTGGCTGTCTGGCATTTGAACTGCTGCACCTGTATTTTCATGGGCGGCGTGTCCAAAGGGCTGTGTTGCAGATTTCCAACTCCCTTTCCTTCCCCGATCAGAAGTCGGCGCAGGAATTCCCGCTGCCGATTCTGGCTGTGGACAGCGGCGGGAAGGTGCTCTGGTTTAACGAGCTTTTCCGTACGCGCGTGTTGGGCGGAAAGAAGCTGGAGGATGCCGGGGCAAGCCAATTTACCTCCGGGGTTCCGGTGGAGGAGATCGTGGCGCAGGACAGCGTCCCGGTGGAATACGACGGGCTGCGGTATACCGTTTATGCCAACCGCGTTTCCGACCAGAGCGATGCGGCCATTGTCCTCTACTATATCGATGATACCCAGCTGAAAAAGCAGGCGGAAGAATATCAATCCAGCCGCCCGGCCGTATTGCTGGTGGCAATGGACAGCCTGGATGAGATCGCCCACGGCCTGCGGGACAGCGAGAAGGCCGCCCTCACCGGCGGCGTGGAGAAGATCATTGAAACCTGGTCCTCTCAATTCGATTGCATTATGCGCAAATATGCCAACAGCCGCTATATGATGGTGGTGGAGGAGCGGGCGCTGCAAACGATGATGCAGCAGCGTTTTAATGTGCTCGACAGCGTCAGGGCCTATACATATGAAGGCCTGACCGGCGTGACGCTCTCCATCGGCGTAGGCCGAGGAGACAGCCTGCGCGAGTGCGAGGACGCCGCAAGGCAGGCGCTCGATATGGCGCTCGGCCGCGGCGGGGATCAGGCGGCGGTCAATACGCACGGCCAGTTTACCTTTTTCGGCGGCGTTTCTCAAAGCGTTGAAAAGCAAACGAAGGTGCGCACCCGGATCGTTGCATCCGCGATCGCAGAGCTTTTTGAAGGCAGCGATACCATCTTGATTATGGGCCACCGCTTCGCCGATCTGGATGCTTTGGGCGCTGCGGTTGGCGTGTGGAGCGCGGCGCGCTTTTTCAAAAAGCCGGCATATATCGTCATGTCGCGCGGTAAATCGCTTGCAAAGGCGCTGGTCGGCCAGCTCGATGAGGGCGGCATGCGGGATTTCATCATTGAGCCGGGTGACGCTTTGCAGCTGCTCGGCAAGCGCACGCTGCTTGTGGTGGTGGATACGCACCGGCCGGATTTTGTGGAATATCCGCCGCTGCTAGAAAAGGTCAAAACTGTGATCGTAATTGACCATCATCGCAAAACGGTTAACTTTATTGATAACGCGGTTATTTTTTATCATGAGCCCACGGCTTCTTCCGCATCGGAGATGGTAACGGAGCTGCTGCCCTATATGAGCAACAAGCCGTTTATCGATAAATTGCAGGCGGAAGCGCTGCTTGCGGGCATCATGCTCGACACGCGTGATTTTGTGCTGCGCACCGGGGTGCATACCTTTGAGGCAGCGGCATACCTGCGCGGGCGCGGTGCGGATACTGTGCGCGTCAAGCAGTTGTTTTCCAACAGCATGGAGGATCACCAGCTGCGTAACGCCATCACCTCGAATTTTGATACCTATCGCGGCTGCGCAATCGCAATTGCCGATATTGAGTCCGAGGATGTGCGGATCATCGCTGCGCAGGCCGCAGACGAGATGCTGAATATCAGCGGGATACAATCCTCCTATGTGCTCTACCGGACGGAGGATATCGTCAATATTTCCGCGCGCTCCATGGGCGCTATGAACGTTCAGCTGATTATGGAAACGCTTGGCGGGGGCGGTCATCAGACGATGGCGGCTGCGCAGCTGAGCAATATATCGGTCAGCGATGCCAAGGTTCGCCTGTTGCAGGTGATCGATCAATTCTATGCGCAGATCAATGCGCAGGAAGAGGCCCCACAGGAGCAGCCGGAAGAGACGCAGGACTGAACGTGCGCCGGGTGCAACCCTTGTTTTGTGATAGAAAGGATGGTTCTGAGAATGAATGTTATTTTAAAGCAGGATGTAAAAGGCCTTGGGAAAAAAGGCGAGATGGTGAAAACCTCTGATGGATATGCCCGCAATTTCCTCTTCCCCCGCGGCCTTGCCATGGAGGCGAATAAGCAGGCGATGAGCGAGCTGAAAAACCGGCAGGAGGCCGAGAATTACCGCATCGCCACAGAGACGGCCAAAGCGAAGGAAGCCGCCGCCAAGCTGGAAGGCAAAACGCTGAAGCTCACCGCTAACGCGGGTCAGAACGGCCGGCTGTTCGGCTCCGTCACCTCAAAGGAGATTGCGGAATTGATCGCCAAGGAGTTCGGCATCCAGGTCGATAAGCGCAAAATCGTGGTGGAGGATATCAAAAATTTTGGCACCTTCCCGGCGGAGATCAAGCTCTATAACGGCGTAAGCGCCAAGCTGTATGTGATGGTGGGCGAATAAAAGCCTACCAGGTCGAAGAGATACCGTTTGAAAGTGAACTCTTTCAAATGGTTCCCATTATAATAAAACAGCGTGTGAAAATGTGAAAATCAGTTTCGCACATCAGTCAGGGTAAGAAAGGAGTGGTCAGCATGGATGAGATCAACGCGCTTTCCAGCTTTGATGGCGTAAAAATGCCATTTAGCCTGGAGGCGGAGCAGGCTGTGCTGGGCTCTCTCCTGATCGATCCGGGCTGTATGCCGCAGGTGCTGATGCTGGTCAAAGGGGAATATTTCTACCTGCCGCAGCATCAGGCTATTTTCGGCATCATGGTCAATATCGACGCCATGGGCGGCAAGATTGACCCGCTGCTCGTGCTGGATCAACTGAAAAAAGATAACGTATACGACGATGCGGGCGGCAAAACTTATCTGTTCCAGCTCGCGCAGGCGGTGCCTTCCACCGCGAATGTGGAGGCGTATGCCCGTATTGTGCGGGAAAAGTTCTATATGCGCACGCTCATCAACGTTTCCCGGGAGATCATTGATTCCGCCACAACGGAAGAGGCGGAGGCGGATTTGCTGCTGGATGCCGCGGAACAGCGCATTTATGATATTCGGCAGGGGAAGAATACAGTCGGGCCCTCCCGCCTGAGCGATGTAATCGTCAATGAGGTGTATGACAGGCTCTATAAGCTGAGTTCCCCGGATCGGGAGCAGTATATGGGCTTCACCACAGGCTTTTCGGATCTGGACCGGGTCATTTCCGGCCTGAATAAATCCGACCTCATCATTGTGGGCGCCCGCCCGGCAATGGGTAAAACGAGCTTTGCGCTCAACATTGCGCGCAATGTTGCGCTCAAGGCGAAGAAAAAGGTTTTGTTTTTTTCCCTTGAGATGACCAAAGAGCAGTTAGCGCAGCGCCTGCTTTCGAGCGAGGCGCGCGTCGGCAGCCAAAAGATGCGTACCGGGCAGCTGACGGATGATGAGTGGAGCAGGCTCGGCGCGGCCACAGTTGTTTTAAATGACTGCGACCTCTATGTAGACGATACTTCCAGTATCACCGTGCCGGAGATGAAGGCTCGCGTGCGCCGCATGCGGGATGTTGACTGCGTGGTCATCGACTATCTCCAGCTCATGCAGTCCGGCAAACGCACGGAAAACCGTGTGCAGGAGGTTTCTGATATCACGCGAAACCTGAAATTGATGGCGAAAGATGTCAACGTCCCCGTTATCACGCTGGCCCAGCTCGCCCGCGGCACGGAGGGGCGCGGCAAATCACACCGCCCACAGCTCTCCGACCTGCGTGAATCCGGCTCCATTGAGCAGGATGCGGATATTGTTATGATGCTTTACCGTGAGGATTATTATAAGGATGAAAATCCGCCGGAAGAGGCAAACGCCAACATCACCGAGGTGATCGTGGCCAAAAACCGCCACGGCCCGGTGGAGACGGTGGAGCTCGGCTGGAATCCGGATTATACGATGTTTACCACCTTGGAGAGAAACCGCGATGAAATGTAGGGCTCTTGAAACAATTCAGCGTCATCATCTGCTGGCGCCCGGCGCGGCGGTCATTGCCGCCGTTTCCGGGGGCGCGGATTCGATGGCGCTGCTCTTTCTTCTGGAGGAAATTCGGGAGGAATTTTCGCTGAAACTATCCGCTGCTCACATCCATCACGGCCTGCGCGGCGCGGAGGCGGATCGGGATGAGGCGCTGGTGCGCGATACGTGCAAGCGGCTGCAAATCCCTCTTTCCACCCTGCATGCGGATGTGGCGCTGGAGGCGGAGCGGACGGGAGAAGGGATCGAGGAATGCGGCAGGCGCGTCCGTTACGCCTATCTGGAATCCCTGGACGAACAGGCGCTCATTGCAACAGCGCATACACTGGACGATCAGCTGGAAACCTTCCTGATGCATTTTGCGCGCGGCGCGGGCCTGCACGGCCTGTGCGGTATTCCGGCGAAGCGGGGGCGGATCATCCGCCCGCTGATCGACTGTACGCGGGAGGAGATCGAGGCCTATTGCGCGCAGCGCCAGATTCCTTATGTGATCGACAGCACCAACCTCTCCCATGACTATGTACGCAATCGGGTGCGGCTGGAGATTGTGCCGGTATTGCGAAGCATCAACCCCAACGTGCATGAGGCCGCGCGCCGCTGCATCGATACGTTATCCTCTGACGATGCGCTTTTGGAACGGCTTGCCTTACAATCGCTTCAAAAGCTGAAAAGGCAAAGCGGCTATCCTGCCGCGGAGCTGCTCGCACAGGAGAAAGCACTGCGCACCCGAGTCATCGCGCAAATCCTGAGGGATGAGGGATGCACCCAGCCTGCCTACTGCCATATCGCAGCGGTGGAGCAGTTGCTGGAGCAGGGGCAAGGCTATGCGCAGGTGGGTGGAGGCGTTACCGTGCGCGTCCGGCGTGGTATGCTGGAGTTTCCACAGGCGGATGCTGCGGTGAAAAGTCTGGCGGTTGCCGTCCAACCGCCGGAATGGCCTGAAGCACAGGTTTTGGAATGGGAAGGGGAGCGGCTGGCATTTTCTTTTGTTTACAAAAAAGATTTTGTAAAGATACAAAAAATTCATAAACACCAGTTGGCGAATTGCTTGGATTATGATAGAATACATGGTAACCTGATTTTGCGGCAGCGCATTGCCGGCGACCGCCTGCGCCCTGCCGGAAGGGGCTGCACCAAAACCTTTAAGAATCTGTTTCAGGAGCTGGAGGTTCCACCGGAGAAGCGAAGCGGTATGCCTGTTTTGAGCGATGCTACGGGCCCGGTGTGGGCCCCGTTTTTTGGTGTGGATGAACGGGTGGCTGTCACGGGTCAGACGGATCAAATATTAATTATCACCAGCGGGGGGATATAATCGTGCGTGACGATATCGAGAAAATTCTGCTCGACGAGGAAGCATTATCGGGCATTGTAAAAAATTTGGGCGCAAAAATCAGCGAGGATTACAAGGCGAAACGCCTGCTGATGATCAGCGTCCTCAAAGGCTCCGTCGTATTCATGGCGGATTTGATGCGTGCAATCACCATTCCCTGCCGCATCGATTTCATGGCGGTTTCCAGCTATGGTTCCGGCGTGAAAACGAGCGGCGTCGTCAAAATCGTAAAGGATTTGGATATCAATCTGGAAGGGTATGATCTGCTGATTGTGGAGGATATCCTCGACAGCGGCAAAACCCTCCACTACATACGCGAGATTTTAACCTCCCGCAATCCCAAGAGCATCCGCATCTGCACCCTGCTCGATAAGCCAGAGCGCCGCCAGGTGGATTTGGCTGCGGATTATGTGGGCGCGTGTGTGCCGGATGAGTTTGTGGTAGGCTACGGCCTTGATTATGATGAAAAATATCGCAATCTTCCGTATGTGGGTGTTTTGAAGCCCTTCGTCTATGGCGGTAAATGATTGCATTAATGAAATCTGCCGTTTTGGGCAAGATAGCTGAAGGAGTGATTGATTAACTTGGATAAGAAAAGGAACTGGCGTGTTTTCCTGCCGTATTTGTTGCTGCCGGTCGTATTGATTCTGGCGCTGTCCTTCTTTACCACAACGCAGAACCGTGTAAAGACGGAATATTATCAGATCGTCCAGTATTTCGATCAGGGCGAGGTAACCGCCTATCGTTTTAATTTAAGCAGCCGTGTATTGGAATATCAGTTGAAAGGCAGCAATGAGTGGCAAAAATACACGGTTCCCAATGCTAACCTGTTCGTAGAAGATATCCACGAATCGGTGCGCGAGTATAATAAAGCCCATCCGGATGCCCCTATTAAATATGATATGGAGGCCGGGAGTGCAAATTCCTGGTGGGTGAGCCTTCTGCCGACGGCGTTGATGATTGTGCTGCTGATCGGCGGCCTGGTCTATATGACGCGCCGTATGAATCAGACGATGACCAACGAGACGAACCGGACGATGAGCTTCGGCAAGGCGCGCGTCAAGCAGGTGAAGGATGAAAAGCGCAAAACTACCTTTGCCGACGTTGCAGGCGCGGATGAGGAGAAGGAAGAGCTCTCCGAGATCGTCGCTTTCCTCAAGGAGCCGCGCAAATTTAATGATCTGGGCGCAAGGATTCCGAAGGGCGTATTGCTCGTCGGCCCTCCCGGCACCGGTAAAACGCTGCTGGCCCGCGCGGTAGCAGGGGAAGCGAACGTGCCGTTTTTCTCGATCTCCGGCTCGGATTTCGTAGAGATGTATGTCGGCGTGGGTGCGTCCCGCGTACGTGACCTGTTTGAACAGGCCAAGAAGAATTCCCCGGCGATCATCTTCATTGATGAGATCGACGCGGTCGGCCGCCATCGCGGCGCCGGCATGGGCGGCGGGCATGATGAGCGCGAGCAGACATTGAACCAATTGCTCGTGGAGATGGATGGCTTCGGCGCAAATGAGGGTGTCATCATTATCGCGGCGACGAACCGCCCTGATATCCTTGACCCGGCGCTGCTGCGCCCCGGCCGCTTCGACCGCCAGATCGCGGTCGGCTATCCCGACATCAAGGGGCGCGAGGCGATCTTGCGCGTCCACACCAAGAATAAACCGATCGCGCCCGACGTGAACCTGCATACGATCGCCGCGTCGACCGTCGGCTTCACCGGCGCGGATCTCGAAAACCTCGCGAACGAGGCGGCGCTGCTCGCCGCCAAAAAGAACCTCCGGGCGATCACGATGACCGAGATCGAGGAGGCGACCATCAAGGTGATCGCCGGCCCCGAGAAGAAGAGCCGGGTGGTCACCGAGAAGGACAAAAAGCTCACCGCCTACCACGAGGCGGGGCACGCGGTCTGCACCTACTATCTGCCCACGCAGGACCCGGTGCACCAGATATCGATCATCCCGCGCGGCATGGCGGGCGGCTACACCCTTTCGCTGCCGGGCGAGGACAAATCCTACATGACCAAGCGGGAGATGAACGAGGAGATCGTCACCCTGCTCGGCGGGCGCGTGGCGGAGAAGCTCGTGCTCGAGGACATCTCGACCGGCGCCTCCAACGACATCGAGCGCGCCACCAAGGTCGCGCGCAACATGATCATGCGCTACGGCTTCTCGGAGAAGCTGGGGCCCATCGTCTACGGGCACGACGAAAACGAGATCTTCCTCGGCCGCGACTTCTCGAGCACTCCGAGCTACTCGGAAAACGTCGCCGCCGAGATCGACGCGGAGATCCGCGAGATCATCGACACCGCCTTCGAGCGCGCGGTCGAAATCCTCACCGAGCACATGGATCAGCTGCACCAGGTGGCGCAGTACCTCTTCGAGCACGAGAAGATGGAGGAGGACCAGTTCGCCGCGATGATGGAGGGCAGGCCGGTCCCGGAGACCTCCGGGTCCTCCTTCTACCGCGCCGCGCCCGGCCGGCAGCCTGAGCCGCCCAAGGACACCGCCCCCAAAGAGGAACCCGCCCCGGGAGGGCAGGCTCCCCCCGCGGAGCACCCGGACAATTCGCCGTTCGGGGAGGAATGGAATCACTTTTAGCGGGAGGTAAGGAAGATGCTCTTCGACAAGATCATCACGCTGTCGCTCAACCCCGTGGCGGACATCACCCTCTATGTGGACGGGTTCATCATGGGCAGCGAGAACAACGTCACCAGCGAACTGTACGATTCGGCGGGCAAGGCGGTCGACGTTTCGCGCGTGCTGCAAAGCTATGAGCTCGCGAACACCGCGCTCATCGTGGCCGGACAGGAGAACAGCAAGCGCTATTTCGAGCGCCTCAACGACGAGCATGTCCGGACGCGGGTCATCCTCGCGCCCGGTCGGATGCGCGAGAACATCAGCATCGTCACCCCGGACGGCACCTTCACCCGGCTGATCCGCAAGAGCCCCAAGATCCGCCAGCGCACGATCGACGAGCTGGAGACGGCGCTGTCGGAGGAGATCCGCCCGGCGACGCTGGTCGTGGTGGCGGGCGCGATGCCCGAAGGGGTCACCGACGACATCTTCTGCGAAATCTGCATGTTCATCAAGGAGTGCGGCGGCACGGTCGCGCTGGACACCCGCTCCGCCACTTTGGAAAACATCGCCAAGATCCAGCCGTGGGTGATCAAGCCCAACTTCGAGGAGCTGTGCATGCTCGTCGGCCGCCCGCTCGAATCGCTCGAGCAGATCAAGGCCGCCGTCAAGCAGCTTGCCGATCTCGGCGTGCGCCACGTGCTCGCGAGCATGGGCGCGGAGGGGATGGTCTACGGGGACGGCAAGGTTACATACAAGGCCGACGTCCCCGAGCTTTCGGAGATCAAATCCACCATCGGCGCGGGCGACGCGGCCCTCGCGGGCTTCATCATCGCGCACGATTACAAGTACGACCCCAAGCGCTCGCTGCAGTTCGCGGCGGCCTTCGGGACGGCCTCCTGCCTCGTGGAGGGCACGAACCCGCCCCGGCGCATCTCGGTCGCGATGGTCAATAACCAGGTATCCGTATACGAAATCTGAAAAAGAGGGCCGGAGGAATCCGGCCCTTTTCAAAGGGGAGGACAAGCAAGTGAGCAAGCTGTTGGTTGTGGTCGACTACCAGAACGATTTTGTAAACGGGAGCCTCGGGTTCCCGGGCGCGGAGGCGCTCGAGGAGCCGATCTGCCGCAAGATTGAGGAGTACAAGGCCCGCGGGGACGACGTGGCGTTCACCTTCGACACCCACGGGGAGGACTACCTGGAGACGCAGGAGGGCAAAAACCTGCCCGTCACCCACTGTGTGCGGGGGATGCCGGGCTGGGAGCTCTACGGGAGGGTGGCCGATTACTGCGACGCGCTGACCCCCTGCTTCCACAAGCCCGCCTTCGGATCGATGGCGCTGGCCTACTACGCCAAGACGCAGGGCTATGAGGAGGTCGAGCTGTGCGGGCTGGTTTCCAACATCTGCGTGATCTCCAACGCGGTGCTCGTCAAGGCCGCGCTGCCCGAGGCGCGGGTGTCGGTCGACGCGCGGTGCA
>ERZ791934.2336-NODE-2336-length-12637-cov-22.725560_pt1 | contig 12637 bp, 9 predicted proteins | sample MGYA00510125_ERZ791934 | MGnify/ENA primary metagenome ERZ791934 (study PRJEB30046, sample SAMN00993240) | human gut metagenome | study: EMG produced TPA metagenomics assembly of the A metagenome-wide association study of gut microbiota in type 2...
AAAAGACAAAAAGCACGTGACCGCACAAGCAGTCACGTGCTTTTTTGAATGGATTTTCTTACCGCTCCCTGTCTGCCCCGCGCCGGTCCCGCAGCCCCAGCAGCAGCAAGCAGGCCAGGGCGCCCAGGCACATCCCCAGCGAGAGGATGCCCAGAATGACCGCCCAGAGACCGGGCAGGCGGCCCTGATAAACCGCCGAAGCGAAGAATTCCAGGATCACATAGGCCGCCGCCAGGCTCAGCCCTATGCGGCGGCTGCCTTTGCTGGGCAGACGGAGGAACCAGCAGACCAGAAAGCCCAGCACGACGGCACCGATGAAATACAGGAAGAATTCTCCCAAGCAGCAGCGCAGGACGACCATGGGGCGCGCACCTCCTTGCCAAAGATCCGATGAGGAAACGGGGTGTGTTCACATTGAGGACCTGTGTACTCTATGCATACCACAACTTGTGGAAAATGTCAACGAAAAAGGGCGGAAACAAAGGTGGTTTGGAGAAAGCGCTGGGGCACTGCCCCGCGGCGCACCCCAGCCCTGGGAGAACAAAGCACGTGGCTTCCTGAGGAAGCCACGTGCTTTTCCGTGTGGGGACAGGATGGAATCAGGTCAGGGGCGCTGCCCGCCCGCGGTTGAGCCGCAGGATCAGCCAGTGGAGCAGACCGCCCAGGAACAGCCCCAGACAGGCCACTCCCAAGAACAGGGCCCACTGGCCGGGCAGGAGACCGGCATAGATCTTGGAGGCGAACAGCTCGCAGACCACATAGCCCACTGCGGCCAGGGTTGCCATGTGGGTGGAGCCCTTGCCCGCCATCAGCAGCAGCTGCCGGAGCACCACGCCCAGCAAGACGGCCAGCAAAAAGTACAGGGAGAACTCTCCCAAACAGCATTGGAGAACGACCATACTCAGGCACCTCGTTTCCTGAAAGACGTAAACGTCTGCGTCACATGTCGTCGACCTCGGCGGCTTGGTGCGGGGGATTGGGAAATCCCCCTTCTATGGGGAGATATACCATGTTCCAGGGGGAAAGTCAACCGGGAAAGGGGAGAAAACATTCCTTAAAATTTGTGGAAAAGGACCAAAAATCCCGACCTGCGGGGCAAAAAAAGCACAGGGGTACCCCCTGTGCTTTTTCAGCGGTTTCTCAAGGGGAACCCTCCTTCTCCTCCTGCGCTGCTTTTGCCTCCCTTTCCTCCTTCTCTTCCTTCTCCCGCAGGGTTTTCAGCCCCCAGTGGGTGCTGCTTCCCAGAAACATCCCCAGGGAAAACAGGGCCAGATACAGGGCCCACCGGCCGGCCAGCCGGCCCTCGTAGACCCAGTCGGAAATGGCCTCAAAGGTGCGGAAGGCCACGAAAAAGCCCACCATCAGGAAAGCGGTCTTCTTGGTGGACAGCCGCAGGAGGCGGCAGAGCAGAAAACCCAGGGCGATGGTTCCCAGAACACAGGGAAAGAAGGGAACGGTGAAGCAGTATTCCATGACAGTCACGATCCAGCACCTCGCTTTCGGGGAAGGGTGGGGCTCGTTTGGGGGCTTGCTGTGGGAGAGAAGTTCCCCCCTCTATAGGCAGATATAGCATATCCCAGGGGCAAAGTCAACGGAAAAGCGGGAGAAAAGACCCCCTGGAATTTGTGGAAAAGCGCGCCTATGATCTGAACCTGAATTACTTCCACAAGGACGGCAAGCTCTATGTGGACTGCCGCCGTACACTGGGTCTGTTCCTCGTGTTCATGCCCTAACTACCTCATGTGCCCATATGGGGAAGGAGTCTAAAATGTCTATTCCCGATCTCGAAACCTATTTACCCAAGGTCATTTCTTGGCGCAGGGATCTCCATATGCACCCAGAGCTAGGACTCCAAGAAGTCCGTACCTCTAACTTGATTGCAGATCTCCTAACAAAGTTCGGCCTTGATGTGCAGCGTAATTTTGCTGGTACAGCGGTTTTGGGAACACTGCATACCAATAAACCTGGCAAAACAGTTGTCCTGCGCGCAGATATGGACGCACTTCCAATCCAAGATGCCAAAGATGTACCCTACCGCTCACAAATTTCTGGTGTCTGTCATGCCTGCGGCCATGATGCCCATACTGCAAATCTTCTTGGTGTTGCGAACTATATTTCCGATCATCGCACTGAATTTTGTGGAACAATAAAGTTCTTGTTTCAGCCTGCGGAAGAACTGTTAGAAGGGGCAAAGCTTGTCTGTCAATCAGGTGTGCTGGATGGCACGGATTACATTCTGGGTCAGCATGCAGTACTGGATGTAGATGTCGGTCAAGTTCAGGTATGCTACGGCCCTTCAAACGGTGGTGGTGATGAATTTACTTTACGGCTCCATGGTGTAGGTTGCCATGGTGCACGTCCGCACACCGGTAAAGATCCTATTTTACTCGCTGCAAAAGTTATCGAGGGATTTCAACAAATTATTAGCCGTGAGCTGGATCCATTAAAGGCCGCTGTCATTTCTGTTTGTTCGGTTCAGGCCGGACAGCATGAATCAAAAAATGTCGTTCCGCAGGAGGCTGTGTTAGCTGGAACCGTGCGCACGCTGGAAGAGGATGTACGCACCTATGTTTTGACTCGGATGGAGGAAATCGTAGCTGGCCTGTGTTCTGCAAGTCGTTGTTCCTATACCTTGGAGCATGTTACAAAAGTGCCTCCCTTGACCAGCGACCAGCAGTTGACCCAATTAGTTGAGAACACCGCAGTGGAATTGGTTGGACGTGAAAACGTCCTATACCGCCCTGCTCCCACAATGGGGGTTGAGGACTTTTCTTGGTATACCAGGAATTACAATGCGTGTATGTTCTACTTTGGCGCCAGAAATGTCGAAAAAGGAATTATTACGCGGGGGCATAATCCAAAGTTTGATATTGATGAAGAATGTTTCAGGGTTGCTATGCCAATGTTTATTCTGCTTTCAAAACGGCTGATGCTGGACTAGTTATCGCATTTCCTACTAATTGACAGAGAGAGGGGAATTGTTTTGGAGCTTGAGTATTTGAAAGTCGCAAATAACCCTATTATGTGGATTTCCGTCCTTCCAGGCGTATTGTTAGTAATCGTGCAGGCGATTGTATTATCTCGAAGAGCCATTGTATCCGGAAGAAAAATGGGTATTACAGAGCGTCAGTTTAAAAGCGCGATTCGGAGTTCCGCTCTGGCCTCAATCGGTCCATCCCTAATCATTGTAACTGGAATGATTGCTTTACTCAGCTCCATGGGAGGCCCTATTGCCTGGATGCGATTAGCCTATATTGGCGCTGTCAACTTTGAGCTTTCTGCCGCTGATCGGGCCGCCTCTGCTGTCGGATGTACCTTGGGAACCTCTAACATGACTATGGAAGCATTTGCCTGCGCCGTATATACCATGGTAATCTGCTGCCTTGGCTGGATTCTTGTTTCTGCCCTTTTTGCACACAAAATGGGTGACTTGCGTGACCGGGTAGCTGGCAACAACAAAGCAAAAATGAGTGTCATCAGTGTCGCTGGCGGTATGGGCGCTTATGGCTATCAGTGCTTTAATCGCGGCATTGTTCTCGCCGGCCCCGATGCACAAACAATGACGGTTATTTTTGGTTTTGGTATTATGTTTGCCTTGGCAATCTATGGTAAAAAGAAAAACGTGGCATGGGTCAGAAAATTTGGAATGATGATCGCCATGTTTAGCGGTATGCTGCTTGGATCCTTTTTCTTGTAAGGTTAATACTTCCATCGCTTGAAAGGGGTATTTCTATGACAGAAAATAAACCAAACACTTCCTCGATTTTTCACACAGACTTCTTGCCCTTTGCCATCCGCTGGGGGCGTGGTTTAAGTCTTTTTGGAATCGTTTTAGCCTTTGGTCCATGCCTTGGATTGGCCGTTATGGGTATTTTCCCATCTGTTAGCGGTGTAATGGCTGGTATCGCCGCTCAGCTCCCCGCAGTAGTCGCTGCATATTTCTATGAACCAATCTCCTACTTTGCCATACTGGGTATTGCAGGCACTTATATGGGCTTTCTTTCGGGAAATGTAAATAACATGAGAGCTCCCTGTGCATCCATCGCTCAGAGCGCTGCTAACGTCGAAGAAGGTAGTGACGAAGGCGGTATCATAGCCACTGTTGGTATTGCTGTCTCCATTTTTATCAATATTGCCTTCCTGACAGTCGGTGTTATTGTAGGCAACTATGTTGTTAGTCTGTTGCCTCAGCATGTTTTGGATGCGTTAAATCTATTGCTCCCGGCTCTGTTTGGCGCACTCTTTGCAAATCAAATTGTAAAAAAGCCAAAGTTAGCGCTTGTCGCCCTCCCGATTACGGGTATCATGGTCCTAATGAATAAGCTTCAGCTCCTTTCCTTCCTCCCTGGCAAGCTGGTTACTCCCATCGTTATGCTTACCTGCGTCTTCGGTACAATGGGAATCGGACTATTTCTCGCCAGTAAAGGTAAAATGGATTAATTGTTATATAAAATACAGAAAGCGAGGATCAATCACACATGAAGTCCGCCTTAAAAAAGGTGTCGCTGATCCTGGCCATCTGCTTTGTAGCATTTCACCTCTACACCGCAGCGTTCGGCACTATGCCGGGCATTGCGCAGAAGTCGATCCACCTGGGCTTCCTGCTGGTGATCTTCTACATCAATGCAATGGTCGACAGCGAGAAGCGTTGGGAGCAAATTTTTCTCGGTATTATGGCACTCTTCGCCCTGGGCGGCTGTGCCTACATCACCATCCTGGATGAAAACCTGCAACTGCGCGCCGGAATTGTGTACGCCAGCGACATTCTGTTTGCCATTCTTCTGATTATCGCTATCTTTGAGGCGTGCCGCCGGAAGATGGGCAATCCCCTGGTCATCATCACCCTGGTCTTTGTGGCCTACGCCTTCCTGGGCAAGTATATTCCCGGCTTCCTCAACCAGCCCGGCATGACGCTGAAGAAGTTCACCTCTTTGGTCTATCTGACCACAGACGGTATCTTCGGCTCCCCCCTCTATGCCTCGGCCTCCTATGTGGTCCTGTTCGTCCTGCTGGGCGCTATCATGAGCGTCTCCGGCATCGGCGACTATATGACCAATCTGGCCACCTCCCTGTTCGGCCACATGCGCGGCGGCCCCGCCAAGGTGGCTGTGGTGGCCTCCGGCTTCTTTGGCTCCATCAGCGGCAGTCCCACGGCCAATGTCATCGGCACCGGCACTTTCACCATTCCTATGATGAAAAAGAACGGCTTTGAGCCCGAGTTTGCCGCGGCGGTTGAGGCCACCGCCTCCACCGGCGGAGCCATCATGCCCCCCATCATGGGCTCCACCGCCTTTATTATGGCGGAAATGCTGGGCATTCCCTATACCGCCGTGGCAAAGGCCGCCCTGATCCCTGCTATTCTCTACTTTCTGGCCGTCCTCTTTGGCGTCGATATCTATGCCGCCAAGCATGGGTTGAAGGGGATCCCCCGCTCCCAACTGCCCAAGGTACGTAGCATGCTCAAGCAGATTTACATGCTTGCCCCCCTGATCTTCCTGATCTTCTGCATGGCCGTGTTCAATATGACCATCGTGCGCTCTGGCCTGCTGACCATCATCGTCACTCTCGTCCTGGTGGAAATCAACCCCAAGACCCGTATGACCAAGGAGCAGTGGCTCCAGATTCCTGTCCAGACGGTAAAGAGCGCCGTTTCCGTCGGCATTGCCTGCGCCATGGCCGGTATTATCAGCGGTGTGATCATGGGCAGCGGCCTGGGCTACCGCATCTCCTCCATCCTGACCAGCGTGGCCGGCACCAGCATGCTGCTGCTGCTCGTTCTGACGATGGTTGTCTCCCTGATCATGGGCATGGGCGTCCCAACCACGGCGGCCTATCTGGTTCTGGCCTCCCTGGTAGCCCCCACGATGATTCAGTTGGGCATTCCCCCGCTGGCCGCCCACATGTTCATCTTCTACTTCGGCTGCATCTCCTCCATCACTCCCCCTGTGGCGCTGGCCGCCTATGCCGGCGCCGGCCTGGCCGGGTGCGATCCAAACAAGACAGGCTACAAGGCGTTCCGTCTGGCCTTCTGTTCCTTCCTCATGCCGTACTTGTTTGTCTACAATCCGGTACTGCTGATGGAGGGCGGCGTGCTGGACATCCTCTGGAGCCTGGTTACCGCGCTCATTGGCGCCTATCTGCTGGCCTCCGGCTTCGAGGGCTTCTTCTTCCGCTGGAGCCTGAAGTGGTTCGAGCGTCCGCTCATGATACTGGGCGCTGTGATGCTGATTGTGCCCGGTATGGTCACCGATTTGGTAGGTATCGCCATCATCGTGGTGGAGTTTGTCACCGAGTTCATGTTTAAGCGTTCGGAGAAGTTCGTCCCCGTTACCGTTTCCCAGTCTACCACGTGACATTTTCCCCCGGGTGAATGCCATTGGAGAGAAAAAGAAAAGGAGATATCGTTATGAAAAAGCTGTCAAAACTTATGTGTCTGTTGCTGGCAGTCGGTATGCTGATGGGAATCGCCTCCTGTAGCAGTGATGCTGGAGAGGGGGGCGGAGGCTCCTCCGGCGGTACGGAAACCGTGCGCATCAGCTGCGGGCCCCTGAACGGCTATCAGAACGTCCTGTATAATTCCATTGCCGACATGATGAACAAAGCCAACCCCGGCAAGTACAGCTTTGCTATTGAGGCCTCCACCGGCTCCGCCGAGAATGCCCGCCTGCTGGCTATGGACGAAACCGACTTCGGCACCATGGGCATGGATATGACCCTGTCCTGCTACAATGCCGAGGGCGAGTTTGAGGGCCTGCCCGCAGAGCAGATCATGCACGTGGCCACCCACTCCGGCACCGGCGCGACGGTCCACGTTATCACTTCTGCGAAGTCCGATATTAACAGCATTCCCGACCTGGCCGGCACCAAATTCGGTGTCACTGCCGGCATGATGGCCGGTTACCTGGACGATGTTCTGTGGGCCTACGATATGACCACCGATGATCTGGGCAGCGTGGTAAACCTGTCCCTGTCCGACCTGTGCACCGCCCTCCAGGACGGCAATATCGACGCCTTCCTGTACGCCACTCCCGCCCCCGGCACCAACTTTACCGACCTGGCCATGTCCTTTGGCATCAAGGTCGTCGACATCGGCCAGGAGGCCGTTGACAAGCTGATGGCCGAGAAGCCCTGGTACCACACAGTGGTTATCCCCGCCGGCACCTATGACGGCTGTGATGAGGATATCACCACCTTTGCCCAGTACACCGCTCTCTGCGCCCGTGCCGACGTGCCCGAGGAGACCGTCTACAACCTGGTCAAGACCATGATGGAGAACGCCGATGCTCTGGAAGCCGTGCATAAGAACGCCGCCGGCACCTGTCCGGAGCGCGGCATCGAAGGCGCCCTGATCCCCATGCACCCCGGCGCCGAGCGCTATTACAAAGAGGTCGGCGTGCTGGACTGATCCCCAATTCCCTTTCAAATTCCCTCCAGATTGAAGCAAGCGGTACCGCCCATCCGGGCGGTACCGCTTGCTTTTGTCCCCGCAGGAATCAATAGATCCCCGTCAGCTCCTGATAGAGATTTTTTGCATAGGAGTCAGTCATACCGCTGATGAAGTCGGTCACCAGCAGCAGCCGCAGATAGAGGCGGTACCCCTCATCCTTTCCCTCTGCGTCGGCCCGGTAGCAGGCCAGTTGATTTTCGGAGAGCAGCTTGACCAGCTTTTTCTCCGCCGCCGTGGGCCGGTATTCCTCGGGGGCGTCGTCGCCGGCATCCAGGTAGAGCACCGCCGGGACAAACCGGGACAGCAGGGTGGTGAGTATGGTCTGGGCCGCCAGCTCCAGGGTGAGAATCCCCTCCGAGTCGTAGGCAAAGCGCCCCATGGCCGCCTTCAAAATACGGATGGAGCCGCCGTGGAAGGTGCCCTCCATGATCTCCCGCCGGAACGTCCCCTCCATGATGGCGGAATAGGAGTCCGTCTGTCCGGCGCCGTAGGGGACGAAGCCGAAGGCGGCGGTATACATGAGCCAGTGGCGGGCATAGGCGATCCACCGCTGGAAGGCCGCCATGGAGCTGCTCTCCCGCTCGCGCAGGCGGGTCAGCTCGTCGATCATCTCGGCGGATTTTTTGACCTGGCCGCCGTTGAGGCCCCAGTCGTCCTTTTTCGCCTCCAGGGTGTCCCGGAAGAACCGCTCGAACTCGTCCAGGGTGAACAGGCCCTTCTTGTAGGCGTCCTCCAGATCGGCAGTGGCATAGGCGATGTCGTCCGCCGCCTCCAGAATATAGGTCAGGGGATGGCGGCAGAAGCCCTCCACCGTCCGGGTACCGGTGGCGGAGGCCAGCGCGCCGAAAAGCGCCTCCTCGGCCTTGTAGTAGCCCAGCTTGTGGAGCTTCACGTTGGCGCTGGCCTTGTCTACCCGGGTGGAATCCACCGGGTACTTGACCAGGGTGTTAAGCACGGCAGGCATGAGATCCATACCGAAGGCGCTGTCCACCCGGTACACCTTGGTCAGCAGGCGCAGGGCCTGGGCGTTGCCCTCGAAGTGGCAGAGATCGGCCTTCATCTGGCGGTCCAGCCACTGGGACAGGGGCCTGCCCTTGTAGCTCAGACGGTCCAGGTGGCTCTTGAACCAGTCGCCGATGACCACCTCGCCGAAGTGGCCGAAGGGCGGATTGCCGATGTCGTGAAGCAGTCCGGCGCACATGACGGCGTTGACCGCGTCCCGCGCCTCGTCCTCCGTCATGGCGTAGGGGGTGCCGCTCTTGTTTTTGCGGATATTGGCGGTAATCATGGTGGCAAGCTGCTTGGCCAGCGCCGAGGTCTCCATGGAGTGGGTCAGCCGGGTGCGCACAAAGTCACTCTTGTCCAGGGGAAACACCTGGGTCTTGTCCTGGAGACGGCGGAAGGGCGCGCTGTTGACAATCCGCCAGTAGTCCAGCTCAAAGTCGTTCATCGGGTATTTGGACAGGTCGTCCGGGATGTCCAGCGGTTCCTTCCGCCGGGCATACAATAGGATCTTCCATTCCATTGGTTCCCCTCCTTTTCTTTTTCTCTATGTGGCTTCGGCAAAATGGAACACCATTCCACAACGTTTTCTTTATTATAGCATAAAATCCCTCTGAAAAAACAGCGGCGGCGTGTTTGAAAACCTTCACTTTTTCAAACACGCCGTTGTAATTACATAATATACCACAGCTTTCCAGGAATAACAAGCGCTTTTGCTAGAGATATACGCTTTCTTGTTGTCAATTTTAGCTTTTTTCGACAAGTAATTTTACGGACTGAAAAAGTGAAATTTTTTAAACATGAGGCGCGATATCCCCAATATTCATAAGAGAGGAGTTTTAAAAACATGAAAAAGCGATTGTTATCCCTTATTTTGGCTCTATGTATTATAATTTCTTTTTCTCCTTCAACTCTGGCTGCAAATCTACCGGAGGTAGACGTGCGGACGGAGGGGCTTACCCCGGCGCAGCCCCAGGAGGCGCCCGCAGAGAAGCCGAGGGACGCCGGCGCGGAGCGGCGGACGATTTATGTCTCGAACGAAGGTACAGAGGAGGACGACGGCGCGACCGCCGAAACGCCGACCACGCTGGCCCGTGCAACCGAATTGGCAAACGAAGGGAAAAAACCGGTCGAAATCGTGGTCTTAGGACAGGTATCAGTAGATACCTGGACTAGCCCCACTGTAGAGACTACTCTTCGAGGCGGGGACGAGAACGCGGAGCTGCTGTTTGAGTATTGTTCGGCCTCGGATGGAGCGTACAACATCAGTCTGGCAGATGCCCTGACCATAGATGACATCAAATTTAACTGCAACTATACGGATTATTTTTTTAGCAGATATTATGGTACCTATACCATCGTTGCCAACGGTTATCCGTTGGTCATCGCCTCGGGCGTGCAGTGCAGCTATTATACCGCAGACACCATTGTTGACGGTAAAACATGTAGCACATCCAGCTGCTATGTGATTGGCAGAGGTCTGGACGAGGATATCACCGGCGGCACTCATGTGGAGATTTATACCTCCTTGCCGCTTACCTATGTATACGGCGGCGGAGTGAATGGCTCCGTGGAGAGCAATGTTTATCTGCACATTGAAAACTGCGGTAAGATTCAGCATGTGCGCGCTGGTGGTTACGCAAATAAAAAAGATGCCAAAGTCAACGGAAATATAACGTTGGACTTTATCAACTCAGTCACCGATAATCCTATCTATGGCGGCGGATATGCGCGGTCGTCCTATTCAGCGGAGGTTACTGGTTCAATTTGCATAAATCTGTCCGGACTAAATAATGGCTTTGGCAGGCCCATTTACGGCGGCGGGTATGGGAAAAACGCTCCAGTAGTAGGAAATATTAGATTTAACATTTCGAATACTAAAATGAACAATAATGCGGCCGCTATCTATGGCGGCGGGTACAACAGCGACGTAACAGGAGACATCTTTATCCATATCAAAGAAAACAGCCTTATCTCAGAGGAAACCGTCTGGGGCGGCGGAACCGGAGATTCCACCATAACAGGTGGTGTTACAATCACCGTGGATGACAGCACCGAGGTGATCGGCGAAATCCACGCCGGCGGCAATGAAGGCGCGGATGTGATCGGCAATGTCTCAATCACAGTATCCGGTGGCCCCCAATCCGCCTGCCCGACCATTTTTGCGACCGGCAAAGGGGAGGACGAGGATAACCCGGCCCAAGTTGACGGCAACGTCTCCATTACTCTGCACGGCAGCCGGGCCAACGTATACACACTGGACAAGTTTGGCGAAGTGACCTCCGACCATGCGGTTACGATTATCCTGGACGACACTGACGAGCTAAGCGGCGCAGTTCGGGGTGATTCCAAGCTGGGCCAGCACCTTTATAACTATGAGAAAAACACCCCCACCCGTACAGGAAACGGCGCCAGCGTCATCGTCAAAGGCGATTACACCTCTACCGGAATCCACGGGTTCCCTGAGGTTGTAATTGAGGACGGCGGCATCCTGCGCGAGCATCTCGCCTCCGGCGAGACGCTGTTTGACGGCGTGGAGACTGTCACCATTCAAGAGGGCGGCGCGCTGGATCTGCTGCAAAGCAACGAGATTTCCGGAAACTTCACTTGTGCAGGCACATTGAAAATGCCTGCGCCGATCAGCGCAGAAGCAGATATCTGCTATTTGACGGCGGGCGGCAATGTCACCGTGCAGGAGGGCGCGGCCTATGTCCCCACTAAGGATAACGGCGCGGCCGAAGCGGACTACGTCAAGGGCGATGTGTTCCTCAAGCAGAAGGCAGAATACCTAAAGCCGTCTGAAAAGGTTAAATTTGTCGTCTCCGATGCTGGTAATGAAGCAGGTTACTTTACGAGCGACCGCCAATTAACCGATGAGAATATCACTCATGAGTGGTATGTAGATTTAACCGAGCATGTCACCATTCGCCCGGCAGACATCACGATCTACACCGGCGGCGGCAGCTATGAGGGCGTAGTGGACGGTTCCGGAAAGCCGAGCACCGACAACGGTATGCCCGAGGCCGGATTCCGGTTTACCATTCCGGATTTGGTAAACAGTGCAATGGGCGGAACAGGCGAGGCCGCCGATCTGTCTCAGTATCTGACTTTTACTTATAGCGACGGAGCTGCCTCACGAAAGTGGACCATCAAACCCTACAGCGAAGGAGCCACCAGCACCACTGATCTGGGAGACGGCATTGCTCGATTTGTCTACCAGATGGTTCCGGCAGAGGGTCAGGACGCGGTCCGCCTCCAGTTCACGGACCCGGACACTGACGAAGTCAAGATCAGCGACGATTTTGTGGTCACAGCAGATCAGTTAAACCGCACTTACGAGATGTCAATTTATTCCGGTGGATTGAATCAGGGAAAGGTCATGGCAGAATTTAAAGATGTCCCGGGCCTTAGTAGCACTCTCACCTATCCTGTCAACATTGAACCAGGCGTCCTAACCATCCGCGGTGTGACACAGGAGAGCACCGCCCCGGTTGCGACGGAAGATGCACAGGTCAATCAGGACGCCATCACCGCGGTGGCCCCGGCGGGCGTCAAGTATTACATAAATGACAGCCAGGTGGAAATCACCGACAAGAACGCCGTCCACCTGCTGACCGACGAAGTGCTGGACGACCAGGTGCTCATCGATCACATCAGCAATGAAATCATCGGGCCTGATACCGGCATCCCCAACGGCGACTATCTCTACGAGTTCCAATACCTGGATCTGGTGGACAGCAGCAACGGCAACGCCTATGTGACCCTGGGCGACGGCCAGACGATAGATCTCTACTGGCCGGTGCCCGACGACGCCGACACCTCTGCGCCCTTCTATATCGTCCACTTTGACGCGCTCGACCGCGACTACGAGGGCGCGGCGGACGAACAACTGAAGGAGAATCCTGCGGAGAAGCTGGACGGCACACTGGTAACCCTGAACGGCAAACAGTATATCAAGTTTGCCACCGGCAGCTTCTCCCCCTTCGCGCTGGTCTATCAGAAGGAGTCCGGCGGCGGGGACCACGGCGGCGGTGGTGGCACCACCTACTACACCCTGCTCTATGAGAGCAATGGCGGCACCAAATACAAGGACGAGCGGTACCGACGCAATACTCTGGTGGAGCTGGACAAGGAGCCCGTCCGGGAGGGCTACACCTTCACCGGCTGGTACGCCGACAAGGCCCTGAC
>ERZ791934.2343-NODE-2343-length-12594-cov-10.194673_pt1 | contig 12594 bp, 14 predicted proteins | sample MGYA00510125_ERZ791934 | MGnify/ENA primary metagenome ERZ791934 (study PRJEB30046, sample SAMN00993240) | human gut metagenome | study: EMG produced TPA metagenomics assembly of the A metagenome-wide association study of gut microbiota in type 2...
AATAAAAGCAAAAAGAGGGATGCGAAAAACTCAATCGAGTTTTTTCACATCCTCTTATCTGCTACTCATATGCAATTCTAAAATAATCTAAATACGCTTTATATTTATTTTGATAAACATAATCAGTCTTCAAAAGCAAATGAAATTTCTTGATAAATTTTTCAGTCAGTGCTAATTTGGCATAATCAATGATTATATCAATACAATGGAAGTGATTTGCTGTTTCAACAACTTCACTCTTGTGAATTCTTTAAATATTCTCGCAAAGTACGCCCCGTTTCTCTTTTATAAAACTTAGAAAAATAATGAATGGAACTAAAATGGAATAAATCTGCAAGTTCTGTAAAATTCTGATCCTGCTGCTGGATATGATATTCGATTCTCCCCACCACACACTTCCGATAATATTGCATCACACTATATCCAGTCACCTGTCGGAACATTTTCTTTAATTGTGTTTCACTAAAATTAAAATGATTTACTACATCTGCAAAACTGATATTATTGTAAAGATTCTGTTCCAAGAACAAAATAATCTGCCGCACCATCTGATACTCCATCCCAAGTGATTGAAGCGGCAGTGCCTGCACCTGAGATGGACATTCTTTCTGTTTCCGATAAAGAGAAAGTAATAATTGTTCCAACAGATTTCCAATCATCTGTTTTGCACCTGGAACCTTTTCCTGTTCGAATGGATTTTCTTTCTTATAAATCAGATTTTTCCCATTTGTTTTATTGTATACTTGCTTTCCTTCATCTAATATTTGTTTAAAAATATTCCTCTCGTATATACTCAGTGTAAAAATGTGATCTCGAAACTGTTCTAGCACCTCAAGATTTCCACCAAAAGAAATGACAATAATATCACAGTCCTCGTCCACTTCATCTGTCATCACACCGGTTCTAAAATTGTGAAAAACATTGGGGTGATGAAAAATCATCTGTCCTTTTTTTAGTTCATATGGTTCCGATCCATTTAAACCACTCGCTCTTCCATGATCTACATAGATAATTTCCCAGAAATCATGGCTTTCTCCCTCAAACCGATATCCACTTTTATGCTGAAAATAATATAATGTATAAAGGTCTGTCACCTTTAAAATCGGTTCAATCGTTACTGCTTTTAACATCTTTTATCCTTTCACTGCTCCTGCTGTCGTTCCCGAAATAATCTGTTTGGAAAGTAAAATATAAATAATCACTGTCGGAATAAATACAATGACAACTCCTGCAAATAATCCCTGATAATTTCCTGTCGTCTGCATACTTGTAACAAGTGTCTGCAATGCTACCGCAAGCGTGCGGTTTGCCTGTTTGCTCGAAAATACAAGTGCCCATATATATTCATTCCAATATCCGATGAAATTGAAAATTGTGATGGTAACAATTCCCGGTTTCGCAAGCGGAATGATCAACCGATAAAAAGCCTGGATCGGACTACATCCATCAATCAGACCTGATTCAAACACTGTCATTGGAACTGTTGCAAAAAATCCCATCAAATACACAGTCGTTGCTGCAATTCCCGTACACAGATACACGATGATCAATGTACCTCTGAAATTGTGCAAATTCAATTTGACCATCATCATATAAAGAGGCGCAAGAATCATGACTCCTGGAAGACCTAACGAAATAGAAAATAGTACTTGAAAGATCTTTCTGCCACGAAATTGAAATTTGGTAATCACAAATGCCGCCGGAGCACAAAAGAAAATCAACCCCACACATGCACAAACCGTATATAAAACACTGTTGAAGAAATAATCCATAATATGATACCGCTCAATCACAATCTTGTATCCGGTCAAATCTATTCCACCTTTTAACAAGTCATTTTGAAAAATATCTTTTGTGGAAGTAAGAGATGCCGCTACTACCCACACAAGAATTGCCACGGTCAGCCCACACCATAGTAAAATTAACGTTTTCCCTATAAAATGGAATCCTCTTGCTCCTGTTCCGCTAATGCGCTGTGCAGGGCTTTTCTGATTTCTAATATTAAGCTTCATCCGTATCCTCCTCTAAATTTCATACTTTTCCTTTGGAAACGCCGCATTGATTACCGCAAGTGCAATCACTGTTACAATACACAAAACAACTCCGATTGCCGCACCCATCCCAACATTCGTACTTCCTGCTACTGCATTTGCGCTAATAGAAGTCCCAAATATCTGATCATACATATAACTTGCCGGGGTAATCGTGGTCGGATCTGATGGCACAACACTAAATACACGAGACCATAAAAAGAATCCAATGCAGCCTATCACCCAGAACGTTACTTGTGTCTTAATATTATCCATGATCAGCGGAATCGTGATCTTGAAAAATGCCTTTCCTTCTGTCGCCCCATCAATAAATGCTGCCTCATACAATTCTTCCGGAACTTTCTTCATTGCCGCCATATAAACGAGCAAATTTCCTCCGATACTGCAAAATACAAACGCGATCAGCATGGACCAAAATGCATATTGTGTACTGGTCCATGGAATATTTGCCAGCTTTTCCAATCCCAACGCGTCAAAGATCGTTTTCAATAATCCATAACGGTTATTATACACATATTGCGTCCATACTGTGATCATCGCTACCGGTGTGATAACCGTTGGCAAATAGATGACATTTCGCCAAAAATTACTCATAAACATTCCTTTGTGCAATACCCACGCAAAAAACAGAGAGATAGAGAATACAAAAATTCCTCCCACTAAAAAAATCAGAATCATATTTCGGAACGATACGCGGAACAATTGTCTGCTAAACAGATCCATATAATTGAACAATCCTACAAATTCCCATGTTTCTCTTGCTGCACTAATATCTGACACTTTAAAAAATGACATTTGTACTGTACGCAGCACCGGATATAGATAAGCAACTAAAAATGCAATTACAACCGGTGATAAAAAAGCGATATACATTCTGCGTAATCCTTTTTTCATCTTGATATGCCTCCTTTATCTTCTTTTACTAAAAACAAATGACGACCAAAACAGAATCTTTGGTCGTCATCCATCCTTTACACCTGCAAAACAACCAACAAACGCTAATACTTAGATGCCTCGCTATTCAGAACAGAAACTGCCTTGTCTGCTGTCTCCTGCTGGGTTAATACTTTATTCATTTCAATCGTAAACACTGCGCTGACAAATTCACTGGATAAATCACAATTCAATCCAGAGACCTTATTTGCCTCTGCAATGACATCGGTACATTCTTTGCGTGCTCCCGGCCATTCAGAACCAACTGTGGCAGGTGCACCTCCCTGCTCAGAAAGGAAATCCTGTACTTCTTTTGACACCATATAGCGTAAAAATTCTTTTGCTGCTTCTGGATTTTTAGATTCGCTATACACTGCCATTGGAACACCACCAACAGATGCATATCCTTTATCTTCCACTCCACCTTCTACTTGTGGAAATGCAAAAAATCCCCAAGGGAAATCTTCTCCTGCTGTCTCTGCAACCTCTGCTGGCATCCAGCTTGCATTCAAGTACATCGCAGCTTCCCCTAACGCAAATTCCTGCTGTCCTGCCGGATATTTATTCGTAGCTGTCTGCGGTGACATAAATTCAGATAATTTTTCCATCTCGGCAAATGTTTCCTTTACCTCTTCCGATTGCCATGCAGGATCTGAAGCGTTTTCACTCATTGCCGCAATTTTCTCACTTCCAACTAAACGTGCTAAATAGTTATTTGGAATTAACGTCATATAAGCATCATCACAAGTAACCGCATTTATTTTTTTCTTTTTCAATTTTTCACAGTCAGTCATAAAGTCTTCCCATGTCTCTGGTGTTTCCTGAATACCGGCTTGTTCAAACAAATCCTTATTATAGAAAAATCCTACTACCCACGGAAACATTTGTACTCCATAATATTTATCTCCGGCAAGACCAGCCTTTTCCTGACCTTGTGCATTTGCCGTATTTAATACCGGCAAAATACTCTCTGCTACTGTCATATCTTCCTGACCAAGTGCCGGTTCATTCATCAGATCCGTAATATCCATGTATCGCTCTGTACTTTTGTCATAAGAAAAATTATCAAGAATATCTATCTGTTCCCCGCCTTCCAACGCTGGTCCGACCACGTCCTGATTCGAACGCCCTACCCACTGGATTTCTACTTCGCATTCTGGATAATCTTCCATAAACATTTCTGCTGCCTTCTGTATCGCTGCTGCTTCCGGTTCTCCTTCATTGTACATAGACCAATAAACAACTTTACCTGAAAGGTCTTTTTCCCCTTTCGCCTGCTCTTTGAAACTGCTTTTCTCCTCATCTTTTTTTGAGGATTCTCCTCCCGAGCAACCTGCAAGTGCAGTTACGGACATGGTCAATACCATCAATAATGCTACCGCTTTTTTCATCTGCTTTTCCTCCTACTGTTCTTTATAAAAATCTGTCTCAAGATCCCCTGCTCCTGTAACCATCCACATTCGCAAGCATCTCCTCCGATATATCCTTAGTATATCAATATCCCTATACAATGTATTTGTCTTTTTCGGCGGTTGTTTTGCTGTTTTTTTGTGAAGTATTTAATAGAATAACACATTATAAGGTCAAAACAAACAATTTTTCACTACTTTTTTCTTCTTTTTTCACATCAATGTCAATTTTTTCACACAATAATTGTTTGCAGCATTAACTTCTCTTTCCAAAAATAGACAAAAAATACCCTGACCTCCTCTCTTTTTTAAGGTATGGCCAGGGTATCTTCATGAAATCATTTATTCTTTTTTCGAACAGTCAACTGGCAATATCTAAATTTCTGCTACCAGTTTTTTCAGTGCTTCCAATGCTTCCTCCGGAAGTTTGTCGTATCCGTCTTTGTTTACGGCAAATCCTTCTACTGCATTGACACGATTCTGCATTGCATTCTTTAACTGTGCCTTGTACTCTTCGTCATTCAGATCCGGAACAAATCCTTCCCATTCCATGATCTCAATGTCTTCAAAAGCTCCCCACTGTTTGAATTCTGCTTTTCCTTCTACAATTGCTTCTAAGATTCCAAGTGTATCTTTTGGCTGTACTTTCTTGCCCATGAAGTCACCTGTATTGACGATATAGCAGTCTACATTCTTTTCTTCCACTAATTTTTTGAACTTCTCATAATCATTTATCAGTGGATATGTTCTAAATGGGTTTGCATATGGAACGATACGGAGTGCATTTAAGTCTGTTCCTGCTGCAACACGCTCTGCTGTGGATGTCTTTGTTGCAAGTGTCGCTCCCATTACGGATGCAAGTGCAGCTCCTTTTAATTTTACTACCGGCGGAATAGTAGGATCTTTCATGATCCAGAAGATTGCATTTACCGGAGCATCGATCTTATATACACGGTTCGGTGACCATAATTTTGACTTGATTGCACGTCCGTTACCATTTCTGATATCTTCTGTCACTAACTGGATATGTCCTTCTTCGTCCATAGTAGCAGAACAGTTCTGAGCAGATAATAAATACTGATTATCCGGGCATCCAGTTGGGTAATCTGCCGTCTTATCAAAATAAGTCGGTTCTAATGCTACCGAAGAACATGTGTCTGTATTGATAATAAATGCATCATCATGTAATACTGTAATCGGATATTTTCCACCATGTTTTGCATGTGTCAGTGTAGATTTACCTGATCCGGAAAGTCCGAATACAGATGCTACGAACTTAGAACCATCTGCAAGTGTGTATTCTTTCTGTCCACCATGGCAGGAAGCATATCCGTTTCTATTTGCGATTGCCCATGCCATTGTCAATGTTCCTTTTTTATGCTCTCCGAAATATCTCATACCTAAGATACATGCGCAGTTCTCTGCAGTATCAAAATAGCATAAGGTCAGCGGATCACTCAGACAGCTGAAATCTACGTCTGGTCTTTCCTGTGGAATCCACTGTGGATCTGAGAAAATATAAATATCCGGTTCTTTTCCCTCTCCGACTGGTTTTGATTTCTTATACATTTTCACATATTCATCTGACATGTACTGGAAGTTGAGCATCCAGTTGTACATGATATTCTCTTCGCCTTCCGGAATCAGAAGATGTGCTTTTACCATGAATTCTGGGTCAAGACCTACGAATACTTCTGCGTGGTACATTGTTTTCCAACGTGATTCATAGATAGCATCCATCGCTACTTTGTCAAGCTTTGCAGAATCTACTCCCGGCTCTCCTTTGATCCGGCGAGCTGCTGCGTAACGTCCTGTTACTGCTCCGTCATTGAATAAAAGAACTTTTGCATCTTTCTCAAGACCAAATTCTTCTCCTCTATATACAGGCATATCTGTCACGATTGTTCCTGGTGAATTTTTTGCTAACTCATAAGCTTCTTTTAAAGTATTTACTTTCACTACATTGTTTCCATAAAATGCAGCTTCGATGATAGAACGTGTTTTTGAAAAACCTGGTTTTCCAGCACCGATTTCGTTAATTGGATAATAAGCTTTTGTTGACATATTCGATATCCTCCTTAAATTCCGAATTTGCGTTCATTATCTCATTTTGTTTTCAAAATGTCAATCTTTTTATTGAAATTTTACAATTTTTATCATTCATTTATACCTCATTTTTTTGTTGAATTTATTGAAAAACTAAGAAAAATGCAGGATTATTTTTATTTTCCTGCATTTTTATCGTATCTCGTGTGTTTTTGTCCTTTATTTACATGGCACTCACATAGTATTATGCAATTTATTTGTTAAAAAATTCACTATGCATTTTTTTGCAAAGTGCACTGTAATAATATTTCAATTTTTTCGCCTGACAGAGCACATCCCTCTCCTTTGCTCTCATTCTACCACTATCTATCAAAAGAGGTATCTGACACTGCAATATCTGATGGACACGCACCCAGAATTCATCGTTATTTTTACATTTATACACATCCCGCCCATCCTCAAGCCAGTTTTTATAAACCGGAATATCTCTTAAAATAACCGGAATCTGCGAGGAGAGTGCTTCCAGTACAACAATTCCTTCTGTCTCCTCATACGATGGAAATAAAAAGAGATCACAACTGCTGTACGCCTTCTTTAACTCTTCCTTTGGTACATATCCTGCAAATGTCAAATTCGGCAAATCCGTGTGAATCGCATCTCTGACCTTCTTTGGAATCTGAAGTTCTGGTGTATATCCAAACCAAATAAACTGATACTCCGGCATTCTCCCTGCCAGTTCCACAAAGTCAAGAATTCCTTTTCGTTCAAAGTACAGCCCAACCGACATTACAATCTTGTCCTCGTTGCGAAATCCATATTTTCTTCGAAAAGACTCTCGATCCAGTACATTTTTCTGGAATTCACAAGTATCCACTCCGTTTGAAATCACTTCTATCGGATTCTTGATCCCATATCCGTTCAATAGCGATTTTGAATATTCCGTCGGTGTCAGGATCAAATCTGCCATCTGATAACATTTCATGATCCACCATTTAAAAAGAGGCGCCGTCAGATTGGATCCCACAAAGGAGTTTCGAAAATCTTCCTTTGTCGAATGGGCATGATACACTACTTTCTTTCCTTCTCTTTTTGCCTTCTTTGCCATATGATAATCACTTGGAAATACCGTATTTAGATGCACAATATCAAAATCTTCCCGAGGATCACAGGTCAGTTCTACCTGCTCCGACTTAAGAGCATTTTTTTGCATGAACATTGCACGTCCGACTCCACTTCTCGACACAATCTTCTCGTTTTTCGCATAAAGCAATACTTTCATTTCTCTCATATTCTCCTCTCCATACTTCCTTTTGATACAGATTCAGTACCATATTTCCAAACTGCTCTGTCCCGAATTTCCGTGCGTTGTTCCGGCTATGCTCCACTGCCTTTTCCATCCATAAAGGCTCCTTTAAGATACGGCTGACGATCTCTGAAAATTCGTTTAAGTTCTCGTAAGAATAACCATTTCCGCCTTCCTCAAGTACCCCGTACAGGCAGGCATCTTTCCTGCACACAAGCGGTAATCCACTCGCCATCGCCTCTATATAGGTAAGTCCCTGTGTCTCACTTGTCGATGCACAGACAAAAAGATCTCCTAACTGATAATAATTTGCTATATCTTCCGGTGCTGCCATCCCAGTAAATTTTACATAAGTTCCAAGTCGAAGTTTCTCTGTCAGTTCCTCCAGACTTGCTCTCGCTGGTCCATCCCCGACAATCAGCAGCCGCACATTTTCCCCATGTTTGACCAAATGACACATTCCATAAATTAATTCATCGACTCGTTTTTCAAATCCAAGTCTTCCAAGACTTAACAACACCCTCGCCTCCTGCGGAATATCATACTTGATCCGAAGCTGTTTGATTTTTTCCTCCTCACACGGTTGCTGAAATTTATCGAGACAGATTCCTGATGGAATCACCGCAATTTCACTCTCTGTCAATCCATATTCTCTGAGCGTACGTTCTACCTTCTTTGTTGGAGCAATCACAGCATCTACACAAGACAGCCGCATTTTCATCCATTTTCCAAGCATCTCTCGACTTACGTTTTTTCCAAACGGAACATACTCTGTATACTGCTCATACAACGTATGATAAGTATGCAGCAATATTGCTCCTGTTTTCCTTGCAATTCGTTTTGCAAAGCCAAAACTAAAAAATTCACACTGACTGTGAATGACATCTGGATTCCACTCGATAATCTCCTGCACATATGCCCTGCCCCGCGATACCGGAATTCGCACATCCGGATAGATTTTTGCCGGAACAGAACGAATATAGTACACATTTTCCATCTGATAGGTACTGCATGTATCTGACACTGCAAGAATCTTTACCTCGTGTCCGTTCTTCTCTAATTCCCTCTCCAAATTCAAGACAGATGTCACGACACCGTTGATTGCAGGCCTAAACAAATCTGTTGTAATAAGTATCTTCATAATGCTCTCCTCCTTCTGTCTATATCAACTGCAAACCACTGATCCACGTTCCCGCATAGACAAGTGCCAGACTATAGATGGCAATCGATCCTGGTTTTCCAAGTAAAATAATGGCAGAAAACCGCTTCCATGACATCTTTGTAAGTCCCGCCAACATACACAGAAAATCATCCGGCGCACATGGAAAGAAAATCGCAACTGCAAAAAACTTATCAAATTTCTTTCCTTTTTCAAGCCATTGTGCATATTTTTCATATGTTTCTTCTTTGACAAAATATTTTACAAAACACTGTCCATACCGCCTTGCAAGATAAAAATTAATCATCGATCCAATCACAATCCCGATATAATTGTATAGAAGTCCCATCCATGGTCCAAACAAGATCACACCTGCTGCACAGGAAATCCCGCCAGGGATAATCGGAACTACCACTTGTACCATCTGAATGAAGATAAAGAACAGTGGTCCAAAGATTCCTCCCCGCTCTATCAACATTTCCATCTTCGTCCGGTCTGTAAACAGTCCGTTCTGCATTCCATATATTACAAACAATACCATTGCTGTTATGCTGACTGCTGTTAAAAAATGAATCGTACATCTCACTGATTGCTTACTCATCTACATACCCCCTTTTGTATACTCCTTATCATATCAGCATAAATTTAAGTTATCTTGAGGGGATTATTAAGAAAAATGAAAGATTTTCTTTGGATATTCAAAATACAATCCGACCTTTATTTTTTATAGATTTTATCTGGTTTTCATTTCTTTCATCTGCGTTTTATGATACAATCTACAAAACAGCGAATCATGAAACTTTTTGTTTTACCTGATTGCCAACAGCAGGGAAGAGGAATCAAAATGGAGCAAAATAAATTGTGTCTGTTTACTGTGCGCTACTCAGAATCTATTCTAAAACTATTGCTCGAAAAATGTAGTAATGCGCATGTAATAACAGTAGAATAAAGGAGTTTTTTATGATAGAGATAAAAAAAGTCACTACAAACAAGAAACAATATCTGCCTCTTCTGCTCCTTGCAGATGAGCAGGAGGATATGATCGATCGCTATCTGGAACGTGGTACTATGTACATACTGGACGACAATGGAGTCAAAGGGGTCTGTGTTGTCACCGATGAAGGTGATGGTATTCTGGAGATAAAAAACATTGCAACGGATTCACATTTCCACCGGAAAGGCTATGGCAGAATGCTGATCAAATTTATAGAGGAAACCTACCACAATCAGTATTCCATCCTCCAGGTTGGTACCGGAGACAGTCCGCTTACCATTCCATTTTATGAAGCCTGCGGATTTGTCCGCTCTCATGCAGTAAAAGATTTTTTTGTTAAAAACTACGACCATGCGATCTATGAATGCGGCATTCAGTTAAAAGATATGATTTATCTTCGAAAAAACCTCTTATAGAACCAAAAAAAGAAGCAAAAACCATTGCAAGATTCTCTCCTGCAAGGCTTTCGCTTCTTTTATTCCGTTCTTTTTTCTCTTTCTATTCTCCGATACGCTCAAATACCATATCGTATCCATCATTTCCATAGTTCAATGACCGATTGACACGGCTGATCGTCGCTGTAGATGCGCCGGTCTTCTCGGCGATCTCCAAATATGTCTTCTGTTCCCGAAGCATCTTGGCCACCTCAAAACGCTGTGATAATGACATTAACTCATTAATCGTACAGATATCTTCAAAGAAAGTGTAACACTCGGCTTTATCTTTCAAACTCAAAATTGCATCAAACAATAGATCTGTCGCTTCCGTCCTAATCTGCTTACTCATTCTTTTCTCTCCTTTGTCAGACTCTTATCTGTCCTCTATTTTATCACAGTAAATTTGTAAAGTCCACTGATTTTTTCATCTGACAACTCCTATCCCTTTGGACATCTTCCTATATACTTTTTCAATTTCTCTATCGACGTATTGACGATCAGCTCCTCCGGGAATCCACATTCTCGTACAACTTCCAGAGAATAACGCACATTTCCCACATCACTATCTACATGTGCATCACTGGCAAGTGTCACAGGTACTTTATATTTTTTGCAAAGTTCCAAAATCGTATGTTGATTATCACGCGCATTCTGACGGAACCCTCCCGGTGTCAGAGAGGAGTTATTCACCTCTAAGATTTTTCCATACTTTGCAGCAGCCTCCACGATTTTTTCATAATCTACCGGGATCCTTCCGTCGTCGGGATGCCCGATGATATTCACATACGGATTTTCCATCACTTTTAAATAAGCTTCCGTGTATGTTTCCTTAGTTGCACCTTTTGCAAAACATGGCAGATGCAGACTTGCAATGACAAGATCCATCTCTTTTAATAGTGCTTCTGAAAGATCAATTGTTCCATCTGCATCTAAAATATTTAACTCCACACCAAAAAGCATCTCCACTCCCGACATTTGCCGCGGAATCACTTTTAAATTAGAAAAATAAAATGGATGACAGGTTCCCGGCATCGTTGGAGCATGTTCTGTAATCGCAAGTCCTTGCAATCCCTTCTTTGCAGCTGCCGATGCCATTTCACGAATCGTACAGTATGCATGTCCGCTCGCAATCGTATGTGAATGTGTATCTATTGCAATCTTCATAATACTTCCTCTTTTCTATCTCGATTTTTTTATTTTTGCTCATTGTTCTTACCTGAGTTCTCTCTTGACAATTTTTATTATACCATCGCCTTTCTGCATTTGAAAACATAATTTTTCTCCTTTCCGTTCATACTATTTATGATATCTTTTCTATCTTAAAAAAAATTATTACCGGATATCAACGACTTACAGACGGGAAAGGAGTTTTTTATGAAACCAATTACTGAACAATCTGCAAAAGGCGGTACAGCTGCACCTGCCGGAAAAATCTCTTCTGATACTCAGCCAATTTCCGAACAAACACTAACCAATCAGGAGATCATTGACTCTTACGATTATCTTTCTTCTGCAGCTTCTGCATGGGACTGCACAGGACTGATCCCTTCTGCACCGTCCTCCTCTGCTGAACTGGAATCCTATGAGGCAATCTATCCGTTTGAACCTCCTAAACTGGATTCGAATGAAAGTGGTGCCACAAAATATTCTTCTGCATATACTGGTGAAAAACAGGAGTAATATTTTATGCCTAACTTTTCTTTTGTCCCGCTAGAAGGAACGATTCAAAACATTCGCCCTTTCGGCGATGAATGTTGCAGCTCCCTTGTCACTTTACAGACATCTGAAGGTACTGTCACAGTTGTCGTATCAAGTGATACGTATGTCATCAGTGAAGTACGCCTTCGCCGCGGCATGACTGTCGCGGCTTTTTACGATGCCCAGGTTCCTGTTCCACTTATCTATCCTCCTCAGTACCGTGCTGTCATCCTTGGGAGGAAACAGCCAAATGAAACGATCACCGTAGACTATTTTGATGAAACTCTCACAAACAACGACAATACACTAAAACTAAATGTTTCCCCCGCCACCGACATCGTCGGATCAAATGGGCAGCCATTCCGCTGCTCTCTTGCGGATCGCCTTTTGATCGTCTATTACACAAATGCCACGAAAAGCATTCCCGCTCAGATCGTCCCGAGGAAGATTATTGTTATGTGCTGACTTCCTTGCACAAAACTCTGTTTTGATCCGCTACGGCACGAAACACAAATCATGACCACCCGTCCAACGGGTGGTTTGCTCTAGGGCTATAAGCCCTTG
>ERZ791934.2347-NODE-2347-length-12563-cov-15.930445_pt1 | contig 12563 bp, 9 predicted proteins | sample MGYA00510125_ERZ791934 | MGnify/ENA primary metagenome ERZ791934 (study PRJEB30046, sample SAMN00993240) | human gut metagenome | study: EMG produced TPA metagenomics assembly of the A metagenome-wide association study of gut microbiota in type 2...
CATTGCCGGCGAGGGCAGGGATATCGCGGACTGCATCGCCATGACCCGCATCGACGGCAGCGGCGAACGTCTGGGCGCGGTGGCCGGCTGGGCCGACGGCACAGTTTCCGGCAACTATTACCTTCAGGAGAAGGCAGTCGGAATTGACGGCATCGACTACGCCGGACAGACCGCCCCCCTCTCCTTTGGCGCTTTCTCCGCCCTGGAGGGCATTCCGGCGGACTTTCTCACCTTCCGCGTCACCTTCCAGGCCGGGGAGCGGGTGGTGGACACAGTGGAGGTGCCCTACGGCGGCAGCCTGGACCCCGCCGCCTTCCCGGAAGTACCCAGCGACGGCGGACGCTATGGCGCCTGGGCTCCCTTTGACCACAACCACATCACCCGGAGCCTGACGGTGGAGGCGGTCTACGAGGACTGGGTGACCACTATCTCCTCCGGCGGAGAACGCCCCCTGCTTCTCGCCGAGGGAGCATTCTCTCCCGATGCACGGCTGGAGCTGGCACAGCGGCCGGAGCCGGTAGACGGCGCTGCCGCCTATGACTACCAGATCACGGACGGGGCGGAGCTCCCTGACACCGTGACGCTGCGGGTATGCGCCGACGGTCTTAGGGGCTCTGTGCGCGCTGCCCTGCTTCAGGACGGCTCCGCCGTCCCTATCGAGGCGGAGCGGGATGGCAGCTATCTGGTGCTCACCGCCCCCACCGCCGGTACTCTGCTGCTCAGCGCCTCCGGAAGCGGAACCCTTCTCCCCTGGGTACTGGCCGCCGCGGCTGCGGCGGTACTTCTCGCCCTGCTGTTCCTCCGCCGCAGACGGAAAAAAACAAACGTAGCTGCCTCTGTTTAGGCCAAAACAGCGCCCCGTGGCAAAAGCCATGGGGCGCTGTTTCATGCTACAGCAGCAGAAGAAGGGTGCCGCAGGTGAGCACGAGCAGCCCGGCGGCAGCCCGCCGGCTCAGCCGCTCACGGAGTACCAGGCAGGAAAAGCCAACCGTCACTAGAATGCTCAGCTTGTCGATGGGGGCCACAACGCTGGCCGGCCCCTCCTGGAGCGCCCGGTAGTAAAACATCCAGGACAGCCCGGTAGACACGCCGGACACAGCCAGAAACCCCCAGTTTTTCCGGTTCAGCGTCGAAATCTCCCGCTGGAGCCCCAGCCCGAGCACCAGAGCCCAGGCCATTGCCAGCACCACCATGTTGCGGATGGCGGTGCCGACATAGGAGTCCACGCCGGTCATGCCGACCTTGCCCAGGATGGAAGTCAGGCTGGCGCACACGGCGGAGAGCACCGCCCAGGGCAGCCACCCCCAGCCGGAGGAGGCCCGTTCCCGGGGCTTCCGCTGGAGCATCCCCAGGGTGCCGGCCAGGATCAGCCCCATCCCCAATAAAGTATTCCAGTGGGCCGCCTCTCCCAGTAACAGGATGGAGAGCAGCATGGTCAGCACAGTGCTGGATTTATCCACGGGGGCCACCTGGTTGACCTCTCCAAGCTGGAGCGCCCGAAAATAGCACAGCCAGCTCCCTCCGGTGGCCAGACCGGACAGGATGAGAAACAGCCAGCTCCGCGGTTCAAGTGCCCCGACTGCGCCGCTGGAGCCCGCCACCCAAACCATTGCCCAGCCGAAGAGCGCCACCACAATGGTGCGCAGAGCCGTGGCCAGATGGGAATTGACCCCCTCCATGCCCAGCTTGGCCAAGACGGCGGTCACTCCCGCAAAGAACGCGGAGGCAAAGGCATATAGAATCCACATACGCGCCTCTGGTCAGCCCTGGCCGCTGTAGTCCCTACAGCGGCCGCTGACGGACTCAATACAGATTTTCCAGATGGCCACCCGGGCAAAGCTGTCGTCAATCACCTGTTCCACCCGCTCCAGGCAGTCCGGGCTGTACTTGCGGCAGAGAGCCCAGAGGGCCTCCCGCATCTCCGTCTCGTCTGTGACCTCTCCGGCGGTGCCGCGTACCACTGCGCACTGGTACTCCGTCTCATAGATGGCCTGGATCACCCGCTGGTGTCCCACCGCGGTCAGGCAGACCTGCGGATGGGTCCGCAGACAGTCCACCTTCTCCCCTGCCTTTGTGCAGTGGAAATAGATCTTCTCCCTCACCCGTACCCCGTTGAGGGGGATGCAGTAGGGCTTTCCCTCTCCATCGGTCATGGCCAGAACCATGTATTCACACTGATCCAGAGCCTCCAGCCCCTTCTCCGGATTTGCGTCTCGCTTCATTCGTGTTTCCCTCCTTTTTTCTAATCATACCGCCAGATCACCTGGTGGGCAATAAAAATATTTTTGCAAAACCTATTGACATTTGAACAATCAAGCATATAATAACACATGAACAATAGCTCATGTATTTTAGAAAGGATGTGATCGGATGCCGGAACCCAAGGATGTGGAACGCTGCGAGTACATGCATGTGCATGAGGCCATCGTGAACCAGGTCAACCAGAACATGCCGGATGAGGAGGTTCTCTACGACCTGGCGGAGCTGTTCAAAATCTTCGGCGACTCCACCCGCATTAAAATCCTGTACGTCCTCTTTGAATCAGAGATGTGCGTCTGCGACATCGCCCAGCTCCTGGGCATGACCCAGTCCGCCATCTCCCACCAGCTCCGCTCTCTCAAGCAGAGCAGGCTGGTCAAGGCCCGCAGGGAGGGCAAGACCGTATTCTATTCTCTGGCCGACGGGCACGTGCGCACCATATTGGACCAGGGGATGGAGCACGTGGCGGAGCTGCTGCCTCTGCATATTCTATAAAGAAATGGAGACTTTACCATGAAAAAGCACTTTAAGCTCATTGATCTGGACTGTGCCAACTGCGCCGCCAAGATGGAGGCCGCTATCAAGAAGCTGGACGGCGTCCACGACGCCACCGTCAGCTTCATGACCCAGAAGCTGACTCTGGACGCCGACGACACCCGGTTCGATGAAATTCTGAACGAGGTCGTCAAGGTGTGCAAAAAGGTGGAGCCAGACTGTACCATCGTCCGCTGACCACACCAGGGACGGCCTACGGCGGCCGTCCCGGATTTTTTCAAAGGAGCGATGTCCTATGTCCAAGAAGCAGAAGCGAATGCTCTTCCGCGTCCTCGCCAGCGCAGTGCTCTTTGCGGTCGCACTTCTCCTGCCCACGGAGGGATGGCTGCGGCTGTTCACCTTTCTGATCCCCTATGCCGTCATTGCCTGGGATGTCCTGTGGCGGGCCGTGCGCAACATCGCCCACGGCCAGGTCTTTGATGAAAACTTTCTGATGTCCTTGGCCACTGTGGGCGCCCTGGCCACCGGCGAATACCCCGAGGCCGTATTCGTCATGCTGTTCTACCAGGTGGGCGAGCTCTTCCAGAGCTATGCCGTAGACCAGTCCCGCAAGTCCATCACCTCCCTGATGGATATCCGGCCCGACTACGCCAACATTGAGGTGGACGGTCAGCTCCGGCAGGTAGACCCCGAGGATGTGGCGGTGGGTGACACCATCGTCATCAAGGCCGGCGAGCGCATCCCCCTGGACGGCGTGGTGCTGGAGGGCACCTCTAATGTGGACACTGCGGCCCTCACCGGCGAGTCCCTCCCCCGGGAGGCCCAGCCCGGCGACGATGTGATCTCCGGCTGTGTCAACCTGTCCGGCCTGCTGCGGGTTCGGGTCACCAAGGCCTTTGAGGAGTCCACTGTGGCTAAAATTCTGGATCTGGTGGAGAACTCCTCCAGCAAGAAGGCCAAGGCAGAAAACTTCATCACCAAGTTCGCCCGGTACTACACCCCCGCCGTGGTGCTGGCCGCCGTGGCTCTGGCCCTCCTGCCCCCCCTGTTTACCTCCATCCAATGGGTGGACTCCATCCAGCGGGCTTTGAACTTCCTGGTGGTCTCCTGCCCCTGCGCCCTGGTCATCTCCGTCCCCTTGTCCTTCTTCGGCGGCATCGGCGGGGCCTCTAAAAACGGTATTCTGGTAAAGGGCGGCAACTATCTGGAGGTACTGGCCAAAACGGAACTCGTGGTCTTTGACAAGACCGGCACTCTGACCCGCGGCGTGTTTAACGTCACCGCCATCCATCCCGACCACTGCGGCGAGGCGCAGCTTCTGGAGCTGGCCGCCCTGGCGGAGAGCTACTCCGACCACCCCATCTCCCGCTCTCTCAAGGAGGCCTACGGCAAGGAATTGGATGCCTCCCGGGTATCCAATGTGGAGGAGCTGTCCGGCCGGGGCGTGCGGGCCACAGTGGACGGCCGCCAGATCTGCGCCGGCAACGACAAGCTGATGGAGGACATCGGCGTGAGCTGGCACCCCTGTCACCGGGTAGGCACCACCGTCCACGTGGCCTCCGATGGGGTCTACCTGGGCCACATCGTCATCTCCGACGAGGTGAAGCCCGACGCCAAGGAGGCCATCACCGCGCTGAAGGCCTGTGGTGTGCGCAGAACCGTCATGCTCACCGGCGACGCCAAAGCCGTGGGTGAGTCAGTGGCACAGGAGCTGGGCCTGGACGAGGTACACACCCAGCTCCTCCCCGCCGACAAGGTGACCCGTGTGGAGGCTCTGCTGGGTGAGGTCTCCCCCAAGGGCGCCCTGGCCTTCGTGGGCGACGGCATCAACGACGCCCCGGTGCTCTCCCGGGCCGACATCGGCATCGCCATGGGCGGCCTGGGCTCCGATGCCGCCATCGAGGCCGCCGACATCGTGCTGATGGATGACAAGCCCTCCAAGCTTGCCGACGCCATTCGAATCGCCCGGCGCACCCTGGCCATCGTCCGTCAGAACATCGTCTTCGCCCTGGCCGTCAAGTTCCTGGTGCTGGCGCTCAGCGCCGCCGGTGTTGCCAATATGTGGGAGGCGGTGTTCGCCGATGTGGGCGTGTCCGTCATCGCCATTCTCAACGCCATGCGGGCGCTGAAAACGGTAAAATAAGCAATAAGAAATGCCTGGAACCACATGGTTCCAGGCATTTTTCACTATGCAAAGGCAGGGCGGAGCGGTTCTGCGGCTCACCCCTTCGCGGCCCGGTCGGCTTCGATCAGCAGCTTGACGGCCTCGATGCCTACCTCCAGGGCGGCGGACAGATCGTGGCTCTCCTCCTGATCCAGCCCGGCAGCCTCCCGCTCCTGGTTCCAGATGACGTGGAAGCAGGAGCCGCAGCGCACCCCCAGGGCGGCGGCACAGCAGAACAGGGCGGCGGACTCCATCTCGGAGGCCAGGACACCCAGGCGCTTCCACGCCTCCCACTTGTAGAGCAGCTCCTGGCTCACTGGCATCCGCTTGGGGTCGTGCTGTCCATAGAAGGAATCCTTGCACTGCACCACGCCGGCGTGCCAGGGCTTGCCCAGGTTTTTGGCAGCCTGCACCAGGGCACTCTGCACCTCATAGTCGGACACGGCGGGGAACTCGATGGGGGCGTACTCCCGGCTGGCCCCCTCGTGGCGGACCGCGCCGGTGGCGATCACCACATCGTCGCTCTTAACGGGCAGGGCGATGCCGCCGCAGGTGCCCACCCGGATGAAGGTGTCCGCGCCGATGTTGTGCAGCTCCTCCATGGCGATCACCGCAGAGGGGCCGCCGATGCCGGTGGAGCAGACGCTCACCTTCTCCCCCAGAAGGGTTCCGGTATAGGTGGTGTACTCCCGGTTGCTCTGTACCTTCACCGGGTTATCAAAGTAGGCTGCGATCTTCTCGCAGCGGCCGGGATCACCGGGCAGGAAACAGTAGCGGCCCACGTCGCCGGCCTTACATTTGATATGAAATTGCAGCTCGTGTTCGTGCATGATAATCCTCCTTGTTCTGACAAAAAACTATTTTTTATTATACCTCCTTTTTTCCATCATTGCAAGATATACAAAAGCATCCTAGCTTTTGTAACCTTTTGTTGTTGCTTTTTTTGTGTGCTGCTTTTAAAATAAAGAATTGTGAATTTCCCCTGACAGGAAAGGTGTGTACCGGATGAAGAAGGCCGTGCTATTTGCCCTGATCGCCCTTTTGGGCGGGCTTGCACTGGGCACCCTGTTCGGCAGCGGGATCTCCTCTGCCAGCCTGAACTCGGTCCGTGCCACCGCAGCGGAGTATCCCGCAGTTTCCGCGCTGGACGCTATTGAGGTAGAGGGTAGATCTACCCTCTACCAGGCCGCGCCGGCCGACGCCGGCACCTCCTGCCTGTCCGACCGTGCCGGACAGGTTCTCGCCGCGCTGAAGGAGAGCGATTATGAGGCCCTGGCCGCGCTGGTGCACCCGGAGAAAGGGGTTACCCTGACGCCTTACTCCACGGTGGAGCCCAGTTGTGACCGCAATCTCCTCCCCGCCCAGCTCGTCCTCTTGCCCGAGGACGACATCCCTTATGTGTGGGGTATTGAGGACGGCACCGGCGCCCCCATTGAACTGACCGGACGGGAGTATTTTGAGCGCTACGTCTTCAATGCCGACTATACTGCCGCCCCTGAGACGGCGGTAGACACCGTTCTGATGCAGGGAAACGCGCTGGAAAATGTGGCCTCCGCCTATCCGGAGGGACGTTTTGTGGAGTATCACTTTCCCGGTCTGGACGAACAGATGGCCGGATACGACTGGTGTTCTCTCAAGCTGGTGTTTGAATGCTATCAGGGTGACTGGTATCTGGTCGGCCTGGTGCACAGTGAATGGACGGTATAAAAGCCGAAAAAGAGCCCCTCTCCCTGTGGAGAGGGGCTCTTTTTCGGCAAATTACGCATAATGTCCTTGCATGCGTGTTAAGATTGCGTTAAGATTAGCATGCAATGTGTTGTGGGGCACCTCCGGGCGCTCTGAAAGGATGTATGGAGCTTGAAAATCATCATCGTGGGCGACGGCAAGGTGGGCTTTACCCTGGCCGAGCACCTCTCTCAGGAGGAGCACGATATCACCGTAATTGACACCAACGACGCCGCTCTCCGCCACGCCTCTGAGGCCCTGGATGTCATGTGTGTCAAAGGCAACGGCGCGTCCATTTCCGCCCTGAGAGAGTCGGGTGTGGATGCTGCGGATGTGCTGATCGCCGCCACCAGTATGGATGAGGTCAACATGGTCTGCTGCCTGACCGCCAAGCGGCTGGGCGCCAAGTATACGATCGCCCGGGTACGCAATGTAGAATATGCTATGGAGCTCTCCCTGCTGAAGGAGGCCCTGGGCATCGACCTGGTCATCAACCCGGAAAACGCCGCGGCGGCGGAGATCGCCCGTCTGCTTCGCTTTCCCCCTGCCGCCAATCTGGAGACCTTTTGCCGGGGTCGGGTGGAGCTGATTGGCTTCCGGGTGCGGGAGGAGGACTTTCTGGTGGGACATCCCCTGTCCGCCCAGAGCGGCCAGCTCCAGTCCCTCCCTATGCTGTTCTGTGCCGCCGAGCGGGCGGAGGGAGATGTGGTCATCCCCGACGGTTCCTTTGTGCCCCAGGTGGGCGACCGGCTCTATCTGATCGGCCAGCCTACCGGCCTGACCGCCTTCTTTCGCCTGCTGGGGCGGCACAATCCCAGGTGCCGCAACGTATTTCTGGTGGGCGGCGGACGAATCGCACACTACCTCACCGCCATTCTGGAGCGGCTTGGCATACACGTAAAGATCATTGAGCGCAGTCTGGACCGCTGCCGCCATCTCAGCGAGGTACTGCCCAAGGCCACGGTCATCTGCGGCGACGGCACCGACCAGGAACTTCTGGAGGAGGAGGATGTGACCGCCTCCGACGCCTTCGTAGCCCTCACCGACCGGGATGAAGACAACCTCATTATCTCCCTCTACGCCATGCAGCAGGGCATACCCAAGGTGGTGGCCAAGTCCAACCGCCAGAATTATGCCGGCATCGCCCACGCCGCTGGGCTGGACAGCGTGATCTCCCCCAAGCTGCTGACCGCCGGGCAGATTCTTCAGGTGGTACGCGGTATGCAGAACTCCAAGGGCAGCGTCATGAACGCCCTCTACAAGATCGCCGACGGCCACGCCGAGGCTATGGAATTTGTGGCCAATGCAACCACCCGAAACCGGGACACCCCCCTGCGAGAGCTGCGCCTGAAGCCTGGCATCCTGGTCGCCGTCCTGGTGCACCAGGGCCGTATCGTAATCCCTGACGGCTCCTCTTCCATCGCCGCTGGTGACACCGTGATCGTCATATCCCGCAACCACGGGATTCTGGATCTCAACGACATCTTTGAGGACTCCCTTCTGGAGCTGGGAGGCGACGCATGAACTTCCGCCTGGTCTTCAAGTTGACGGGCAAGACCCTGCTGGTAGAGGCGGGCGCGCTGCTCCTCCCCCTGCTGGTCTGCCTGTTCTACCGCGAAAATCCCCTCCCTTTCCTCCTGTCCATTGCCATGACGGGAGCGGTGGGGCTCGCCCTTTCCCTCATACCCAGCAACGACCACTTTTTCCCCCGGGAGGGCTTTTTCGCTGTGGCCCTCATCTGGCTGCTGATGAGCGCCTTCGGCGCCCTCCCCTTCTTTTTCAGCGGCTTTTTCCCCTCCTATGTGGACTGCTTCTTCGAGTCGGTCTCCGGCTTCACCACTACCGGTGCCTCCATCCTGACCGCAGTGGAGCCCTTGCCCAGGGGAATCCTTTTCTGGCGCTCCTTCATGCACTGGATGGGCGGCATGGGGGTGCTGATCCTCACCATCGCCCTGCTGCCCAGCCTGGGCGGACGGACCCTGCATGTGATGCGCGCCGAGAGCCCCGGGCCCATTGTGAGCAAGCTGGTACCCAAGACCAGCCAGTCCTCCAAAATCCTCTACGGCATCTACTGCGCCCTCACTCTGCTAGAGGTCTTCTGCCTGCGAATCGCCGGCATGCCGTGGTATGACAGCCTGGTTCACTCCTTCGCCACCGCAGGCACCGGCGGCTTCTCCACCAGAAACCTGTCTATTGCGGCCTATGAAAGCCCCGCCATTGAGGTCATCATCACGCTCTTCATGCTGATCTTCTCCATCAACTTTGCCCTCTACTTCCTGCTGCTCTGCGGCAAGGTACACCAGGCGCTCCGCAGCGACGAGCTGCGCTTCTTTCTGGCCGTGGTGGCTTTCAGCACCCTCCTGATCTCCATCAACATCTGGCCCATGTATCCGGCGGACGGCTCCGCCGTGCGCCACGCCGCGTTTCAGGTGGGCTCGATTATCTCCACCACCGGCTTCGCCAGCACTGACTTCAACCTGTGGCCGGAGTTTTCGCGGATTCTGCTGGTGCTGCTCATGTTCATCGGCGCCTGCGCCGGCTCCACCGGCGGCGCCATCAAGTGCTCCCGCGTTCTGCTCCTGCTCAAGTGCATCCGCCGGGAGATCCGGCAGGTGGTGCACCCCCGCTCCGTCAACGTGGTCAAGCTGGACGGCCGGGTGGTAGATGAGGACAGCCTGCGCTCCGTCCAGCTCTTTTTTGCAGCCTATCTTTTCATCGCCCTGGGGGCCACACTGCTGGTGTCGGTGGACAACTTCTCCTTTGGCACCACCTTCACCGCCGTAGTCTCCTGCATCGGTAATGTGGGCCCCGGACTGGAGCTGGTGGGCCCCATGGGCAACTACTCCGCCTTTTCCGGCTTCTCCAAGCTGGTGCTCTCCCTGTGTATGCTGATCGGGCGCCTGGAGGTTCTGCCTGTTCTCGTTCTCTTTAGCAGAAATGCATGGAAGCGTTCTTAAACCAATCATTCGTTTTTGTCGAAAGCGTCAAATCCTAGGATTTGACGCTTTCTTATCTTAAGATATACTTGCCAAATCACCCCTTTTTGCGTTAATATTATATTGTCTCTTAACGCTGGAAGCCTTGTGTTACAAGGCTTCCAAAGAAAAAAGGAGTGGGGAAAGTTGTTGGAAAACCTGTTTTGGGTCGGCTTAGTAGGTGCGTTAATTGCATTAATCTTCGCCTTAACCCAAGCCAAGAAGGTGCTCAAGTTCTCAGAGGGCACCGAACTGATGCAAAAGCTGGCCGCATCCATCCGTAAGGGCGCAAATGCCTACCTTAAGCGCCAGTATACTACCGTTGCAAAGATCTTTATCATTGTCTTCGTCATTTTGTTGATTTTGGCAGGAGTCGGGATGCTGGACAACTGGTTTATCCCCTTCGCCTTCCTGACCGGCGGCATCTGGTCCGGCCTGGCGGGCTTTGTGGGCATGAAGATTGCCACCTCCGCCAACGCCCGCACTGCCAACGCCGCCCATGAGAGCCTCAACCGGGGCCTGAACGTGGCTTTCTCCTCCGGCGCGGTCATGGGCTTCACCGTGGTGGGCCTGGGCCTGCTGGACGTGTCCATCTGGTTCCACATTCTCAAGTACATCGCAGGGTTTGAGGCCGCCCAGATCGCCCAGACCATGGTCATGTTCGGCATGGGCGCCTCCTTCATGGCCCTGTTCGGCCGCGTGGGCGGCGGCATCTTCACCAAGGCCGCCGACGTGGGCGCCGATCTGGTGGGCAAGGTGGAGGCCGGCATCCCCGAGGACGACCCCCGTAACCCCGCCACCATCGCCGACAACGTGGGCGACAACGTGGGCGACGTGGCCGGCATGGGCGCTGACCTGTATGAGTCCTACGTGGGCTCCATTCTGGCCACCTTCGCCTTGGGCGCCTCCGCCTATGCCGCCGACGGCCTGACCTGGAACGCCATGCTTCTGCCCCTCATCATCGCCGTGGTGGGCGTGGTGTGCTCCGTCATCGGCACCTTCCTGATCCGCACCAAGGAGAACGCCACTCAGAAGTCCCTGCTGGCTACTCTGCGCAAAGGCACCTACACCGCCGCCGTGCTGGCCGCCGTCATCGCCGCCCCCGTCACCTATTACATCATGGGCTCCTGGGGCCCTTACATCGCCATTCTGGCGGGTCTGGTGGCCGGCTGCGCCATCGGCTATTTCACCGAGTACTACACCTCCGACACCTATAAGCCCACCCAGGGCCTGGCCGACTCCACCGAGACCGGCGCCGCCACCACCATCATCGGCGGCATCTCCCTGGGCATGAAGTCCACCGCCGCCCCCATCGTCATCATCGGCGTGGCCATCATCGTCTCCTTCCTGGCCGCCGGCGGTTCCCTGACCACCAATGCGGCTAACTATGGCGAGCTTTTCTCCAAGGGCCTGTATGGCATCGGCATCGCCGCGGTGGGCATGCTGTCTACCCTGGGCATCACCCTGGCCACCGACGCCTACGGCCCCGTGGCCGACAACGCCGGCGGCATCGCCGAGATGTCCGGCCTGCCTGAGGAAGTCCGTGACCGTACCGACGCTCTGGACTCCCTGGGCAACACCACCGCTGCTACCGGTAAGGGCTTCGCCATCGGCTCTGCTTCCCTGACCGCTCTGGCTCTGCTGGTTTCCTACGTCAACATTGTTCAGGACCGCACCGTGGAGACCCTGAACTTCACCCTCACCAGCCCCACCGTGCTGGTCGGTCTGTTCATCGGCGCCATGCTGACCTTCGTCTTCTCCGCCATGACCATGAGCTCCGTGCAGAAGGCTGCCCAGTCCATCGTGGTGGAAGTCCGCCGTCAGTTCCGTGAGATCACCGGCATCATGGAGGGCAAGGCTGACCCCGACTATGCCAAGTGCGTCTCCCTGTGCACCAAGGGCGCTCTGCATGAGATGGTCGCTCCCGCTCTGCTGGCCATCATCGTGCCCATCATCACCGGCCTGATCCTCGGCCCCACTGGTGTGGTCGGCCTGCTGGGCGGCGTGTCCGTCACCGGTTTCGCCATGGCCGTGTTCATGTCCAACGCCGGCGGCGCTTGGGACAACGCCAAAAAGTACATCGAGCGGGGCAACCACGGCGGCAAGGGTTCCGACCAGCACAAGGCCGCTGTCGTGGGCGACACCGTGGGCGATCCGTTCAAGGATACCTCCGGCCCCTCTCTGAACATCCTTATCAAGCTCTGCTCCACCGTTTCCATCGTGTTCTCCGGCCTGGTGCTGGCGTTCCACCTGCTGTAAGCGAAACACAGAGCACACAACAAAAAACAACGCGGACCCGTCCACAAGGGCGGGTCCGCGTTTTGTTCTCTGCTTTGGGAGAGACGGCGGCCGCGCACTTTTTGTTTTACAAATGTCATTCTCTGCGGTATAATGAGGTGTTATTGAAATATCTCCGGTTCTTCAGAAAGGAGTTCATTCATGCTGCGAAAAATCCTGCCGCTTCTGCTGGCCCTGTGCCTGCTGCTGGCCGCCTGCGGACCCGCGCCCGCCCAGGAGGACACTGACCAGGACAGCTTTGCCGTCGTGGCCACCACCTACCCCGTCTACCTCTTTGCCTACGCAGTGACCCAGGGGGCCCCGGGGATTCAGGTCTCCCTGATGATCGACGAGCCCATCAGCTGCCTGCACGACTATACCCTCACCGTCAAGGATATGGAGTTACTGGAGAGCGCCGACGCCATCCTGCTCAGTGGCGCCGGGCTGGAGGAGTCCATGGCTGACGCCCTGTCCGCCGTGGCCGACACCCCTCAGATCGACTGCTCCCAGAACATCACCCTGCGGGAGTATGCGGGGCTGGACCACGACCATGAGGGCGATACCCTTCCCGACGGCCACGAGCACGAGGCCGACCCCCACATCTGGCTGGACCCCAACCGGGCCTGCCAGATGATCGCCAACCTGGCCGCTGGCCTGGCCCAGGCCGA
>ERZ791934.2356-NODE-2356-length-12514-cov-2.995104_pt1 | contig 12514 bp, 12 predicted proteins | sample MGYA00510125_ERZ791934 | MGnify/ENA primary metagenome ERZ791934 (study PRJEB30046, sample SAMN00993240) | human gut metagenome | study: EMG produced TPA metagenomics assembly of the A metagenome-wide association study of gut microbiota in type 2...
CTTAAAAAGGTTTCGCCATGGGTACTACTCTCACTCATCGGTTTGCCGATTTGGATTTGTAGCTATTATATGCCGGGATTTTGCATCTGTCAATAGAATTTTTTGAAAAAAGGCACAAACAGTTCCGCAATCCGCGTAACACCTTGCTTTTTCAAGCCTCCCATGCTATGATAAAAAATTGTTTGCAATGTTTGCAACCTCTATTACCAAAAAAGGAGCTCTTTTCATGATCAGTACCTCCAATGTCAGCCTGCAATATGGTGGGCGCGTGCTCTTTGAGCGGGCGAACGTTACCTTTTCCGCCGGCAACTGCTATGGCATCATCGGCGCAAACGGCGCGGGCAAATCCACCTTTTTAAAAATTCTTTCCGGCGAGCTGGAGCCGAATAAGGGCGAAGTGAATATCACTCCCGGCGAGCGGCTCTCCGTCCTCAAGCAGGATCACTATGCATACGACGAATACGATGTGATCCGCACGGTGCTCATGGGCAACCCAAAGCTCGTGGACATCATGGATCAAAAAGAGACCCTCTATTCCAAAGAGGACTTTACGGAGGAGGACGGCCTGCTCGTCAGCGAGCTGGAGGCCGAATTCGCCGAGATGGACGGCTGGAGTGCGGAGAGCGACGCGGAAATCCTTTTGAATGCCCTCGGCATTGAAAACGAGAAGCACGATGTGAAAATGAAGGAGCTCGACGGCGACGACAAGGTGAAGGTGCTCCTCGCGCAGGCGCTCTTCGGCAACCCGGATATCCTGCTGCTGGACGAGCCGACGAACCACCTCGACCTCGCCGCCATCCAGTGGCTGGAGGATTTTTTGCTCGACTTTGAAAACACGGTGATCGTCGTCTCCCATGACCGGCATTTTCTCAACAAGGTATGCACGCATATTGTCGATATCGATTACGGCAAGCTCGCCATGTATGTCGGCAACTACGACTTTTGGTATGAATACACGCAATTGGCCCAGCGCCAGCTGCGCGAGCAGAACAAAAAGGCGGAGGCAAAAAAAAAGGAATTGCAGGAGTTCATCGCCCGGTTCAGCGCGAACGCCTCCAAATCCAAGCAGGCGACCAGCCGCAAAAAGCTGCTCGAAAGCCTGGATATCGAATCCATGCCTGTTTCCTCCCGCCGCTATCCGTTTGTGGCCTTCAAGCCGGACCGCGAGGTGGGCAACGATCTTTTAACCGTGACGGACCTGACGAAAACGGTTGGTGACCGCAAGGTGCTTGACCATGTGAGCTTTACGATCCGCCCGAATGAGAAAGTTGCCTTTGTCGGCTCGGATACAGTGGCGAAAACCACGCTCTTCCAGATCCTCGCCGGGGAGCTGGAACCGGATGAAGGCAGCTATAAATGGGGCGTGACGACCTCGCTCGCCTACTTCCCGAGCGATAACTCCGCGTTTTTCGACGGCTGTGAGTTGACCCTCATCGACTGGCTGCGCCAGTTCTCCCGAGAGCAGTTGGAAACGGATATCCGGGGCTGGCTCGGCCGGATGCTCTTTGCCGGCGAAGAGGCCACCAAAAAGGCGAAGGTGCTCTCCGGCGGCGAGCGCGTACGCTGCATGCTGTGCAAGATGATGGTCTCCGGCGCAAACGTGCTGATTTTGGACGAGCCGACGAACCATCTGGATCTGGAGAGCATCACAGCGCTGAATAACGGGCTCATCAGCTTCCCCGGCACGCTGCTCTTCACCTCGCACGACCATCAGTTCGTGCAGACGATTGCGGACCGGATCATGGAAATCCTGCCTGACCGTGTGATCGACCGCAAGGAGACGTATGACGAATACCTTGCGTCGCTGGCGGAGGAGGATTTGAAGAAGCTGCGGTAAGCAAAGCGGTCCCCCTTGCCCAAATCAATCCATCTAAACAAATTGCCCCGCGCGTCTCTTTAATTGGAGGCGCGCGGGAATTGCGTTATGCGGTAACTTTATTTGCCTGGTTTATCCTTTTTGACCGCTCCGATAACGGAGAGGAGCAAGCCGAATGCCATAACAGCAAGGCCGGCAGGCACTAGGCCTCCTTCCCAAGCCGCAAAGAAGCCGACGCTTGCCAAAACAAAGATTCCGCCTAGAATGAGTAGCTTCATCAAATCGCCTCATTTATTTTCCATTATATGTTTTAATTTTTATTTTTATCTAACTGCTTTACTGTACCAACAATTGCGAGCAATAATCCAACGCAAATGAATACCAGACCAAGCGCCATAAAAAATGGTGCAATTTCAGGAAAAGACAGGCATCCGGCTCCTGCGATCGTAAATGCAATGCCCAGCAGAATAATTTCCAATTCATTCACCCCTAAGAAATAGCATTAAAGGCACAGCCTGCATCAGGTGCTTTGTCATATGCCTTCTCCCAACTAATTGAAATAGAACCACTTGTTCCTCCAGGAGAAAAGCCTAATGAACCATTTGGTAGAAAAGCAATATATTTATGATAATACCGTCCCACTGCTGACTCCCGTGTATTTTCAGTCGTGCGTTTTGTCACTTTGACACCAATTAGGCCTACATGCCTTATAATATTGAAGGTCCCATACTTGTATTTAATATCAATATTTGTGCCTATTCCTGCGTTTGGTTCATAGTCTGTATAATTAACGCCTTCCGCTTCGTAATGAATTTCCTCTGGCCCCATTCGATAGCCTTGATAATTCCATGCAAAACTATCTGGTTCCCCTGTAAAACTGCCACTCCACGCAATCGCAACCTTATCGGTCAGACAGTTCATTGGTCTATACCTCCATTCCCATGCAAATAAAAATATCTTACTAACAAGAGAATTAGAATACGACAATTGTACACATACGATTGCGCTTTGCCAGTTCTTTACAGTCCGGAGCACAGCATCCTCCGGCATTTCTTTTAAGCTTTGAATTTTCTCCCGATTTTCCATAAGATAGGTGCGCGTATCTTCCTTGTTTGCATTTATCGCATCCTGTTCCGTTTTCACATTTGCCGCAAGCTTAACCGGCTGATTTTCCTTCGCCTGCTCATTGGAGAGCAGCACGTTTGCCACGGCCTCCTCATCGCTGAGGAGCTTTTGCAACTGCGCCCGACTCTGCTCATCCATCACGACCTGCCCGTTTTCCAGTTTATATTCCACCCTATAATCGTCCGTGAACACGCCATAGGTCGGCTCCCCCACCTCGATTGTCGATTCGCCGAGGTAGATGCGCTTTTTTAAATCAAAGGGCAATTTTTGAATCACAATCTCCGGCGCGCCCTGTTCGGCCAGAAACGCATCCATCTGCTCTTCCGTAATCGCGCTGTAGGCAAAGCTCTGCATCAGAACAACAGAATAGGCCAGCAGAAGCAGTGTAGCAATCGATACTTTCATCATTCTTTTCATCTTTTGACCATCCTTTCCCTGCCTGACTCAAACGAATTTCCTTGATTCTCAATTCCGCCCATATCATCCTCCTTTTTCTTGTATCATAAACCTTTTCCATTCTATAGTCAACATTTATGGAAAATAAAATAGTAGATATTCTATTTTTTGTTTTTATTTATAAGTAGATGAGTATTTCATCCATGTAAAATTATCTGGTAACATCCACACTACAAAGAGCTCCCCTTCCTACGGACAGTGGAAGGGGAGCTCTTTTTCCGTTTTCCAATTATTTATATTCCAAAATACCGCACCGCATTCTCGTAGCTGATATCCCGCACAATCTCAACCAGCGTGTCCATGTCAGCCGGGTACCAGCCCTCCTCCACCATCTCCCCAAGCATCCCGCAGAGGATCCGGCGGAAATATTCGTGCCGCGGGTAGGAGAGGAAGGAGCGCGAATCCGTCACCATGCCGACAAACCGGCCCAGCACGCCGGTATTGGCAAGCGTGCGCAGCTGCTCGCGCATGCCGTCGATATGGTCGTTAAACCACCAGGCGGAACCAAACTGGATTTTGCCCGGCGCGTCGCTGTTCTGGAAATTGCCGAGCATCGTGCTCAATACATAATTATCCTTCGGGTTAAGCGCGAACAGGATCGACCGCGGGAGATTCCCCTCTACATCGAGGCTGTCGAGCAAACGCGAGAGGTTCTGCGCCGCCGCATCGTCCGCGCAGGAGTCAAAGCCCGCATCCGGGCCGAGCGCCTGGAACATGCGCGTATTGTTGTTGCGCATCGGGCCAATGTGCAGCTCCATGCCCCAGCCCAGCCGGGCGTATTCGCGTGCCAGCGCTTGCAGGAGCGCCGTGCGGTAGGCATCCGTTTCCCACTGTGAAAGAGGCGCCCCTGCCGCGCCCTTTTCAAAAATCTCTTCCAGCTGAAGCTCCGTCGCCTCCGCGTAAGGCACTCGGCCAAAGGCATGGTCGCTTGCACGGCAACCGAGGGAGTCGAAGAAAGCGATCCGCTTTTTGAGCACTTCGCACAGGGCGGCAAAGGAGCCGATGCCCTCGCCCGCTGTTTGCTCCAGCGTAGAAAGCCAGGCCGGGAAACCAGGCTGCTCAATGCCGAGCGCCTGATCGGGCCGGAAGGCGGGCAGCACACGGCAGTTGAAGCCTTTTTCCGCCTTGAGCAGCTGGTGGTATTCCAGCGTGTCGGCCGGGTCGTCCGTGGTGCATAGGGCCGCTACATTTGACTTTTCAATCAGCTCGCGCGGAGTGAAGCCGCCTGCGCGGATGATCTCGTTTGCGCGGCGCCAGATGGTATCCGCCGTTTTTTCACTCAGCGTTTCCTCAATGCCGAAATACCGCCTCAATTCCAGGTGCGACCAGTGGTAGAGGGGGTTTCCGATGCAGGCGGGCATCATAGAGGCATAAGCCTTAAATTTTTCATACCCGCTTGCGTTGCCAGTAATATATGGCTCCGCAATGCCATAGGAGCGCATGGCGCGCCATTTGTAGTGATCGCCGCCCAGCCATAACGCCGCGATATCCTCTGGCTCGCGGTTCTCATAAATTTCCTTCGGGGAGAGATGGCAGTGCCAATCAAAAATCGGCGTATCCTGCGCGCCCTCCCGGAAGAGCGTGCGCGCCGTTTCGGTGTCCAATAAAAAATCATCGCCCATAAAAGCTTTCATATTCCAACTTCCCTTCTTTCTAAAATATCGCGCTCTACCGGCGCGGCACACAGCGCCGCGCCGACAGTCATTTTCCCAATGCATCAAACGTTTCGTTTGATGCTATTATATCACATCCGTCGTTTTAATAAAGGCTATTCTTCCCTCTTTTCGCATGAGGTAAATTGCAGTGCAAAAGCTGACTATCAGCGGCTCATATCAAAGCGTAAGGACCGATCGCGCCCATTCTGCTGCCTATTTTTAGGCAATTTTAAAAATGCGGCCCGCCGAAAAGCGAACCGCATTCAACATTTTGCTATATATTATCGTCTTTCAGTGCATCAATAATCTGATCTTTTTTGAGCTTGGAGCTTGCGTAAAGCATCGTCATCCCCACGATGGCGAACACCCCCGCTACCGCGCAAAGCAGTGGAATCCATGGGAAGCGGAAAGAAACTTCAAAGTTGCTGCCCAGTATTTTTTGCAGCAGCCCCATCAGCAAAAAGCTGACCGGCAGGCCATACAACAGTGTTTTAATGGCGTAAAACAGGCTTTCATACCGGATCATTTTGCCAAAGCCTTTCGGCGTCATACCGGCTGATTTCAGCATGGCAAACTCCCGCCTGCGCAGCGCGACGCTTGTAGAAATCGTATTGAACATATTGGCCATACAAATCAGCGTGATGAGGGCGATAAATCCACCCGCGAATACGGAAATGAGCGTAATCATATTTTGTGCCTGTTCTTTTTGTACCGCGTTGTCTACCAGCATAACCCGATCCTGAAAGCCAACGGTATTGTAGCTTTCCGCAAGCTCAGAGATCGCACGATGATCAGTTGTATTGAGATAAATGGCGGGGTAGATGCTTTGATAATATTCGCGCTGCTCCTGCTGCACCCGTTTGGCAAAATCCGTGCGCATCGCCTGCCCGGTGCGCTCCGGCACAACAAAAATCACGCCGCTCATTTCTTCCACTGCAAAGGGGTTTTGGCCTGTCACCGCAGCCACGGTTAGGCTGCCGAGCAACGTGGCGGTTTTGCTTTCATAATCCACATCCTGAAGTGCAATGCTTTCCCCCTTCCGTAACTTGAGCAAGTCGATCACCTTGGCAACGGATTCCCCTGTTTCCTCATCCTTGCCGTGCCACATCTGCCGGTTGACGAGGACGGCCCGGTATTCACGGGAATCGAATGTGCTCTCTTTCTCCCCAATCTCGGAAAGATAGGCCCGAAACGATTGCTCATCCAGCGCCAGGATACTGACCGGCACCAGGTACTGGCCGTTTTTCTCCTCCATTTTCTCCATTGTGAGGAAGCCTTCTTGGATTTTTTCCCGCGGCAGATAGGTGCTTGCGCCCAGGCTGTCGATCATCGTATAGCGTGTGATGCTTTTCTCTTGTAAAATTTTATCGTATAGCTGCTCCCGCACCTGCGGGTCATAGGTTTGAATCATCATATCATAGGAATCCGCCTTTGTCTCCCCTCCGTATGCCCGCACAGCGAGCTGGATACCAAATGAGACGGTTAAAAACAGCACCACGCTGACCGTGAGGGAAAACACCGTCGTCCGGTAGCGACTGCGGTTGCGCTTGAGGTTTTTCAGGGCGATCTCGCCCGCAAAACCAAAGCATTTCCGGGTGATCCGGGAGGTGTGCACATCTTTCCCCCGCAGCCGGACTTCCCGCGTCTGGCGGATTGCATCAATTGGCATCGTGTGCGAGGCCATGCGGGCCGGCTTGTGCACTGATAAGAAAATAACAAAAACAGAGAGCGCGACCGCCGCAAGGATGGACGCGGGGGACACGACCAGCCGGACCTCCTGCGTCAGATCCGCCACCTGGGCAATCATTGGGCCCACAAAATGAAGGGTGACTCCGATTCCGCCGATTCCGGCCAAAAGGCCGATCGGGATGGAGACGGCTCCCAGCACCAGGCCCTCAAAATAGACCGACCTGCGCTTTTGCTGCCGGGTTGCCCCAACGCTTGCAAGCATACCGAGATATTGGCTGCGCTCCGCCACAGAGATCGAAAATGCATTGTAGATCAAAGCGGAAGAGCCGACGAGCACAATCAATAACAGCACGCCTACAAACAGATAGAGCGCTAACTGCATGCTGCCGCGGCTGGTCAGCCCATACATTTGCAGAAGGCCCCTGTGAAAATGGTAATCCTCCGCACCCACCTGCTGCGCGAGCGTGGCTGTCTCTTGATAAATCGAGCGGTTAAGCGGATGGAATATCAGCATCGGCTCTGTTTTCTCCCCGTTAGCGGCAAAGGATGATGCGTCACAGTAGCCAATCAGGTGGTAGGCCGCTCCATAGGTCTGCTCCATCTCATCCTGATAATAAGGCTCTATGATGCCAGTGAGCGTATAGGTGCGTTTGCCCTTCGGGTGGAAAGTCTCCCCGCTGCTATAAAAGCTGCTGCGTGACAGGCGGCTCTCTTCCTCCTTTTTACCCTTTTGCATTATCTCCGTCCGGTAGCCGGTGGTCAATGTAACCGTATCCCCGATCTGATACGTCGTTTCGCCCGAAAAGGCCTCCAGCACATCCTTTGTGATAACGGCCTCCCCTTCCTGCTCCGGCAGCCGTCCCTGTGCAAGCTTTACGCCCAGGTAGGAAAAGGCAGGCGTGTTGTATTCCCTGATATAAAAATACGGCTTATTGGGATTGGAGGATTCCGGGAACTGTGCAAAACCGATCTCCCGCGTCAACAATACGGATTCTACATGGTTTCCCTTTTCCAGCTTTTCGACCTGATTTGCCGGCACGCCGGACAGAGCCGCATGCCATTCCCCCTCCCTCGTGATCACTTCCCGCTGCATCAGATCCATGCAGGAAAACAGGATGGTCGAGAGCGCCGTCAGCATGGTAACCGAGAGGGCGATGCCAATAATCGTTACGGCCGTGCGCCGTCTATTCATTTTTAAGCAGCGCAACGTCAATCGGTTCACAATATTCACTGGGCCTGCTCCCTTCCGTGCAAGGTTTCATCCTGTACAATTTTGCCATCCTCCACGGCAAGGATGCGATCCGCCTGTAAAGCGATATTTTCGTCATGCGTGATGACCAGCAGCGTCTGGCTGTACTGCCGGTTAAAAAGCTTTAACAGTTCAATGATCTCTGCGCTGTTTTTCCGATCCAGGTTTCCCGTCGGCTCATCCGCAAGGATCAGCGCGGGGTGTGTAATCAGCGCGCGCCCGATGGATACGCGCTGCTGCTGCCCGCCGGAGAGCTGGTTTGGCAGGTGGCCCAGCCGGTCGGTGAGCCCCAACGTCTCCACAAGGTCCGAAAGCGTCTGCTCATCCACCTCCCGCCCATCGAGCAGGAGCGGGAGGGTGATGTTTTCCTTCACGTTCAGCACGGGAATCAGATTATAGAACTGATAGATCAGCCCGATCTGCCTCCTGCGGAAAATGGCGAGCTTGGTTTCATCCAGCATGCCGATCTCCGTGCCATCGACAAACACTTTGCCCGAGGTTGGGCTGTCCACGCCGCCGAGGATATGCATCAGTGTTGATTTCCCGGAGCCCGAGGGCCCGACGATCGCAACGAATTCGCCTTTTTCCACTGTGAACGATACGTCGTCCAGCGCATGCACAGCGGTATCCCCGCTGCCATAGATTTTGCTCAGGTGTTCTACGCGTAAAATTTCCATCATAGCATTTTCACTCCTGGTCTGTTCATCTTTTTCATCATAAAACCTCTTTTCCTATGGCCAATGGAAGCGCCGTATATACAGAGTAGTTTCTCAGGGTAATATGCTCCTGATTCTCCTTTCCCTGTTTTGCCTCCCAGTATAAAGGGCCAGAGTGAATATCCGGTGACCGCCGGATGACAATTTCGTCACAAAGCGAAAAGGGCCGCCGCTTTCATGCGGGGGCCCTCTCAAACAATGTTCGTCAAATCAGCGTAGACAACCGGGAGGCGAGCCGGTAAGCATTCTCCCCGCTCGCCAGCACGGCAATTCCCTTTTCCTGCGCACGCGCGCGCGCGTCCTCATCAAGCGGCGCATCCTCACACAGCACAATGCAGGCCACATCCGCGAGCATCGCCACGGCAATGGAATTGACGTTTCCCATCACCGTAAACCAGGCGTCCCCGCTCTGCGCGCGGGACATCACCCAACTGAGCAGATCGCCGCAGTAGCCGCCCGTCACCTCGCGGGAAAGCGCCTCCCCACCCACGGCCACATGCAGATCAAGGCGCTGCACAAGCTCTTCTACCGTCATGTTCTCCACATCCTTCCGGCCAGAGGTTCAGCTGTTTTCGCTGGAGGTCTGATCCGTATTTTTCTCCTCCTTCTTGCGGAAGGGGGCCGGTATGTAATTCTCAAATTCTGTGGATTTTGCCTGCTTGCTCATAAAGAACACGCAATCCTGCTCGCTGGCCATGCCGCGCACAATATCCTCCGCGAGCGCCCGGCAGGAGGGTGCGCCGCAGGTGCCGCAATCCAACCCCGGCAGCCGCTCGTGCAGTTCATTTAATTCATTCATGCGCTTCATCGCATCAATCACGTTATCCGCCAGCTTCAAAACAGAGCTCGCCTCCAGCGGGCGCTGCCAATACATCTCCTGCGGGATCTCGTCATCCTCCAAATGGTTGCAGGAAACAGGCAGGTAGCGCCTAAGCCTTTGCAGCCGCGCGCGGGCGACAAACGGGTTTTCCACCGTGAGCACGCCGCCGACGCAGCCGCCCAGGCGTTGAGCTCAATAAAATCGATGTCGTTGAGCTTTTCATCCTCCAGCTCTTCGAGCACTTTAATGACGTTCTCCGTGCCATCCGCCGCCAGGTAACGGTCGCGCAAGAGCGCCGCAGCCCCCCCGCCGCTGCCGGCCCAGCTCACGCCGATGAGCCCTGACTGCCGCAGATTCTCCGGCGATTTCACCTTATCCATCTGCTGAAACAGGACGGGATATACGTTTTTGATTGCCACCACGCCGTCTACATTCGATTTCTCCAGCCCCAGCGGCTGCTTGACCGCCGTGTTTTTCGCCGGGCAGGGCGTCAGGAAAAAGATGCCGATCTCTGATGGAGCAAGCCCCGTTTTCTCCACCGCCTCGATGCGCGCGAGCCTTGCCGCCTCCTCCATCGGGGAATTCAGATCGAGCAGGTGATCGATCAGCTTCGGGAATCGCACGCGGATAAGCCTGCACACCGCCGGGCAGGCGGAGGAGATCACAGGCTTTTTCAGCTTGCCGCTCTCCATCAAGATTCGGGTAGCACTGCTGACGAGCTCCGCCCCGCGGGACACCTCGAACGCATCGTCAAAGCCCATTGATTTCAACGCAGTCAGCACATAATCCACATCGTCCAGGTTATTGAACTGGCCGTACAGCGTTGGTGCGGGCAGCGCGACGCGATACTTGTAATCCAGTATTTTATTGAAGGAATCGCACTCCGCATATTTCGCGTGGTGCGGACAGATTCGGATGCATTCGCCGCAGTCGATGCAGCGCTCGGAAAGGATGTGCGCCTTCCCGTTGCGCACGCGAATCGCCTCGGTGGGGCACCGCTTGATGCAGTTGGTGCACCCCTCGCACTTCTCCTCATCCAGACGCACCGAATGGAAAAAAGCCTCCATTGTCGTCACCTCTTTCCCGCAGAGCGTTTCCCTGCGGGCCCTTTCTCACTGCCTGAAAGCGTCGTTCAGGCCGACGGATTATTTTTGGCATACACCTTAAGGCGCATGGTGGTGCCGACGTCGATCTCCGTCTCAATCACCATTTCGTCCGTATATTTTTTGATATTGGGAAGCCCCATGCCCGCACCGAAGCCCAGGGAACGGACATTGTCCGGCGCGGTGGAATAGCCCGCCTTCATGGCAAGCTCCACATCCTTGATGCCAGGCCCATGGTCCGCGAGCACCATACTGATGCAGTCCGGCGAGATCTCCACATCGATCTCCCCGCCGCCGGCGTGGATGACCATGTTGATCTCCCCCTCGTACATGGCGATGGAGACATTGCGCACAACATCCGGGTCGAACCCCAGCTCCTTGAGCACGCGCTTGACATCGCCGGAAGCCTCCCCTGCGCGGGTGAAGTCATCTCCCGATACCTCATAATGCAGTTTTACGCTGTCCATTCTCTATGACCATCCTTTTCGCAGTTATCACCTGAAAGGGTTTCCTTCCGCCGTCGGAATCCATCAGGCGCCGCTGCGGCCACGCAGGCCGTTTGCATAGAGCATCCCACAGGAGGTAAACATTTCATATTCCGTAGAGAGCAGCACCATGCCGCGCTCTGCCGCCAGGGCCTTCATATCCTCATCCGGCTGCTTGCCGCGCACAAAAACAATGCACTGCATATCCATCATCTCCGCCGTGCGAATCACCTGCGGATTGACAAGGCCGGTGAGCAGAACGGCCTGCTCCTTGACAAAGGCGAGCACATCGCTCATCATATCGCTCCCGCAGGCGGTGTGCACCTCCCGCTCCAACAAGCTTTCACCGCATAGGACCTGTGCGTCTAAAAGTTCCTTGATTTTTTGCACTGTCATGGAAAGCCCTCCCGATCGATCGATTAGATTCTGGATTCAGTATACAGGATTCCTATTTTTTTTTCAACTGCTTACAAAATGATTCGAGTTTCAAAATTTTGAAACTCGAATCATTAAAAAATGCCTGTCGGCGCAAAACGCCTCCTGCCGCAAAGCGGCAACGCCATTTTTCGTGAAGGGGAAGCTTTTTTGTGATACAATAAAAATATCTAAAATATAGAAGGAGGCATTCGAATGCATTGGACATTGACAACATTAGAGGTATCCAACCTGGAGGAAAGCCTGCGGTTTTACTGTGGGGCGCTCGGCATGCCGCTGCTGGAGCGGTTCTCCAACGGTCACGGTGCGGAAATTGCGATGCTGGGTGAACAAAACGCCATCCATCTGGAGCTGCTCTGCAAGGGGGATACCCCGGCTGGCGCGCATGGCGGCTTTTCCATCGGCTTTGAAACGGAAAATGCCGCAGACCTCGCCGCGCGGCTGGACCAAAATTTTACCGGTCCTATGTCCCCCAACCCTGCGCTGAAATTCTATTTTATCCGCGATCCGGACGGCTACCGGGTGCAATTGATCGAACGAATCAAATGAGAAAACAAGAGGAATGAGGGCCAATCACCCATGAAGAAAAGACGGATGTAGCATGCATGCCACATCCGTCTCTCCATTTTATTGTCTTGTGCGAACAAAATGCACATAAGGCGTTTTGCACGGCAAACATTTTCCAATGCATCAAATCTGCTCCATCCAGCCGCCCAAGCCCAGCACCGCACAGCTCAACGGCGGCACCGTCAGGCAGCCTTCCCACGGCATCACGCCCATTAAGCCCTTCGCTGCCCGCCAGTCATACGGCAGGGCATAGGTGTAATCATGATCGCCGCGGTTGATAACCGTTAAAATTCGGTCGCTCCCCTTGTTCCGCGCAAAGGCAAGCATGCCGCCCTCCGACCAAATCGGCTCAAACGCTCCATCCACCAGCGCCGGGCAGGCACGCCGCACCGCGCCCA
>ERZ791934.2360-NODE-2360-length-12494-cov-4.202749_pt1 | contig 12494 bp, 13 predicted proteins | sample MGYA00510125_ERZ791934 | MGnify/ENA primary metagenome ERZ791934 (study PRJEB30046, sample SAMN00993240) | human gut metagenome | study: EMG produced TPA metagenomics assembly of the A metagenome-wide association study of gut microbiota in type 2...
TGACCTGCTCTGGAAGGAAAATCCGGAACTGGAAGGCCATCCCCTGCTGGGACGGAGCAACGTCATCATCACACCTCACGCCGGGTTTTATTCGGAGACGTCCCTGACGGATATGATCCGGATTGCCTGTGAAAATCTGATTTACAGTCTCCGGGGAGAACATCATCTGGTAGACGATTATGTGATTCATCCATAAAGCAAAAAGGCCGGCAGCTGCCGGCCTTTTCTTTTTTTAATTATTCCAGTCCGAAATAGGCGGCCGCGTTCCGATAGCAGATATCCTGTACCAGTCCGCCCAAAAACGCCTCGTCCCAGGCAATTTCCCCATTTTCCGCCCAGGTGCCGATGAGATTGCACAGAATCCGGCGGAAATACTCGTGGCGGGCATAGGACAGCAGGCTGCGGGAGTCCGTCAGCATTCCGATGAAGTTCCCCAGAATGGACAGGTTGGCCAGATTGGTCAGCTGGGCCTCCATGCCGGTTTTGGTGTCGTTGAACCACCAGGCGCTGCCGTGCTGGATTTTTCCCCGGGCTTCCGGTCCCTGAAAACTGCCGATCAGTGCGCCCAGCATGGCGTTGTCCGCGGGGTTCAGGGAATAGAGCACCGTTTTGGGCAGGCAGTTGTCCCTGTCCAGACTGTCCAGCAGTCCCGCCAGCTTTCCGGCGGCGGAATCCACATCAATACAGTCAAAGCCCGTGTCAGCGCCCAGTCTGGCAAACAGGCGGCTGTTGGGGTTCCGCATGGCGCTGTAGTGAATCTGCATCACCCAGCCCCGGCGGGCATACTCTTTTCCCAAAAACCGGAGCACCGCAAACTGATAGGCTTCCTTCTCCTCCGGCGTGACACTTTCGCCTCTCAGGGCCTTCTGAAAGATTTGTTCCAGCTTCTCCGGGCCTGCTTCCCGACAGGGAATGCCCTCCAGTCCGTGGTCGCTGGCACAGCAGCCCATTTTCTCAAAGAAGTCCAGCCGGTTTTCCAGCGCTTCCAGCAGCCGGTCGAAGCGGTCAATGGTCACGCCTGCGGCTGTGCCCAGCTGCCGGATATAATCGGCAAAATCGGGCTTTTCAATTTTCACGGCACGGTCCGGCCGCCAGGAAGGGCTGACCCGCACGGAAAAACCGCTGTCCCGGATCTGTCCATGAAAGCCGAGGGAGTCCGCCGGGTCGTCGGTGGTGCCCACAAAGGCCACATTGGAGCGGGTAATCAGGTTTTTCGCGCTGAAAGACGGATCGGCCAGCTTTTCGTTGCACAGATTCCACACGGTTTCGGCCGTGTCCGCCGTGAGAACGCCATCATAGCCGAAATACCGTTTCAGCTCCAGATGGGTCCAGTGATAAAGGGGGTTCCCGATGGCCCGGGGCAGCGCTTCCGCAAACCGCTGGAACTTTACCCGGTCAGGGGCACTGCCGGTGATTTCCTCCTCCGGTACGCCGTTGGAGCGAATCAGCCGCCATTTGTAGTGGTCGCCGCCCAGCCAGACCTGGGTGATATTGTCAAACCGCCGGTCCTCTGCAATGTCCCGGGGATCAATATGGCAGTGATAATCCACAATGGGCATTGTTTCCGCCCAGCCGTGATACAGCCGCCGGGCCGGTTCGTTTTGCAGCAGAAATTCCTCATCCAGAAACGCTTTCATGCTTCGACTTCCTCTCCAAAAGGTTTTCTTTCAGTATACCAGCTTTATTAGGGAAAACAAAGGATTTTCTTGCGGGAACACAGGTGGAATTTGTGGGTTTTCCCAAAGGGGCGGACAGCCCGGGAAAGGGGTTTGTGTTTTCACCGGAACCTTGTTATACTGATAGTAAAACGAAAACACCCAGGAGGTTTTTTGCGATATGAAACGGGAGACACAGGGACGACTGGAAAAGAATCAGCGGGTTGAGCTGGAAATCACCGGCCTGACAGCGGAAGGCTCCGGCGTGGGCCGGGCGGAAGAGGGCGGTATGGCCGTGTTTGTGCCCCAGACCATCCCCGGGGGGCGGGTGTTGGCCCATATTATCAAACCCTCTAAGAATTACGCCGTGGGAAAAGTGGTGGAAATTCTCCGGCCTTCTCCCAGCCGCCAGCCGGTGGACTGCCCCTGTTTTTCCCGGTGCGGCGGGTGTACCTATCGCCATATGACCTATGAGCGGGAGCTGAAAGCCAAACGCCAAAAGGTGGTGGACGCTCTGTCTCGCATTGGCGGCTATGAAGGGTTTCCTGTTTCTCAGACCATCGGCGCAGAGAACCCGGACCGGTATCGGAACAAAGCCCAGTTTCCCATTGGAATCGATGAAGCGGGCCAGCCGATTCTGGGATTTTATGCTCCCAGAACTCATCGGGTGATTCCCTGCGGTGACTGTTTATTGCAGCCGGAAGCCTTTACCCGGGCGGCAGCGGCATTCCGGGAATGGGCGCTGCGCTATCCGGAACCGGTCTATGACGAAACCACCCATCGGGGCAAGCTGCGCCATCTGTACCTGCGCCAGTCCTCTCATGGCGGCGTGATGGCCTGTGTGGTGGTCAACGGAAACGGCGTGCACCACGAGCAGGAGCTGACGGAAATGCTGCGGGAAGCGGTTCCGGAGCTGAAGGGGCTGCTGATCAATTCCAACCGGGAAGACACCAATGTGGTGTTGGGAAAGAAAAACCGGCTGGTGTGGGGAGAGGAAACCCTGACGGACACTCTGTGCGGGCTGGAATTCTCCATTTCCCCCCTGTCCTTCTTTCAGGTCAACCACGACCAGACCCAGCGGCTGTATGGGCTGGCGGCAGAGTTTGCCGGCCTGACCGGAAAGGAAACGCTGCTGGATCTGTACTGCGGCGCGGGCACCATCGGGCTTTCCATGGCACACGGGGCAAAACGGCTCATCGGGGTGGAAATTGTAGAGCCTGCGGTGGAGGATGCCCGGAAAAATGCAGCCCGGAACCACATTGAAAACTGTGAATTCCTGTGCATGGACGCGCCCAAAGCCGCCGCTCTGCTGGAAGAGCGGGGACTGCGTCCGGATGTGGTCATTGTAGACCCGCCCCGAAAGGGCTGCGGCCCGGAGCTGCCCGACACCATTGCCCGGATGGCCCCGGAGCGGGTGGTGTATGTTTCCTGTGACCCGGCGACGCTGGCCCGGGACGTGAAGCGCTTCCGGGAGCTTGGGTATGAGCTGAAAAAAGCCGTGCCGGTGGATATGTTCCCGAGGACGAGTCATGTGGAGTGCGCCTCGGTTTTAGAGCGTATATAAGTGTATAAGAAAAACCCTGTACAGGGTCAAACAACCGGCAGCTATGCCCGCAATCAGACGGGAAAGCTGCCGGTTATTTTTTATCTAGGCCTGTGGGTCTTATTTATTTTCTTTTAGCTTTTTTCGGATTACCAAGATGATGTCTTTGATGTTTTTTCACTCCTGAATGGTGCAATCTGTCAGCAAAGCGGCATTCTCTAGTTATGGAAAATAAAAATTTAAAAATTTTTCTGATTTTTTATAGATTTTATAGACGAAAATCGTCTTATAACTTCTTGCAATTATTTATTGAAGCGAGAAGAAAGCCTGTATTTTCAATGGTTTTTCCGTTTTTGCGTGTATCTTCTCATGTCTCCATATAAGTTGATTTTGTAAAGTTGGGCACCATTTTAGCACCACAAATAAGGCAATACACAGAGGCATAGGCGATGTTATCACGCCCACAAAGGTAATTTAGGACAACCTTTTTTACATCTTCATGTTACGACATTAGAGTGCTTATATTCCTTGCAGAAAAGGCAGTATAAGCACTAAAACTGATGAGGTAAGGTGTTTATACCTTTTTCCTCAAAAACACTCTTTAACTGCGTAACATTTCAAAGCAAGTTGCTACCTGTTCAGATTATCCTTTCCCTTCTGTTCCTTTACAAAAAGTTCCGTAGCAAGCATAGGAAAGGGGTCCCCTTTCCGTAAAAATCACTCGTTTTCGTCCGCGACAAAATGAGAGTTTTTGGCTTGTTGGGTATATCCCAAACCCACATTAAAGTGGAATTTTGCGCATTATGTCATTGTTCAAAGCTGGTCTCCAACTGGCCGCAAAGCATGGTGCAAAAACCAAATTTCTCATAAAAACAGCGTAGTTTTTCTTCTCCATATATTACAGAAATCATATAGATGCCTCTTGCCTTGATTTCTGATATCGCCCTGTTCATAAGCTCTGTACCTATGCCTTTTCCCTGGAATTCAGGTGCAACCATAACATCCTGAATGTAAGCATCAGTCACATTGTTGCTTACAACATTCAAAAATCCTATCATTTTTCCGTTTTCCGTACATATGATGCTGAAAAGATTTTCCATTTGGGGATTTGACATCATTGCTTTTAATTCATTCCATCCAACACTTTTTCGCAGATGGCACATTTGGTCTATGTCAAATTTTTTACATACTGAGTACTGCATATAAATGTCCTCCAACTTCAAATTTGCCACTTTGCATGTTTATATTATCACCTATTTATGAATTTTTCTATTATTCCTTGCGTTTGTATGAAGTAGCAGAGCCAGCCGCCCTCGTCAACGGTCAAGATGAACGGCGCATAAATGCGCCGCCGTTGACAAGTGCGCCTGCCCCTGCTTGCGTGGTAACCAAGAGAGCAAAAGCAACGAGTGCTTTCACTCTCGAACAGTATGTTTTTCTTATATCTGCCCGTATCGTTTTATATCGCCATAGGAAATCCGGGTACCATTTGGGCACCAAAGCGGTAAAAATTCTTATTATTTCGATTGCCACAATCTTTGGAAAAGCCTGTATTTGCAAGGCTTTTCACAGTTTAAGCCATTTTTAGAGAACAAAATCAAATACTATTTTTTAAAACCTTTCCCCGCTTTCCTTCGTCTAAGAGGTGAAAGGAGGGAAAATTGGTGGAGAAAAAAGATTTTTGCAGGCTGTTCCGGGAAATGGTGGAATGTCAGAAGCTGGACCCGAATGTTGCAGAAATGCTTTTACAAAGGATTCTGAAAATATTGTTTCCAGAGTCCAAAAAGAAACCCCCGAAAATCGGATAGAGATCATTCTGAAATGTTTTAAGTTTAAGATGGAGGAAATCAAAATGAAAAAATGCAGAGCTTTGTTATTGGTGTTTGTGGGAATCATCGTGCTGGGATTTTCCGGATGCAGCGGGAATACCAGCGTAAACCTGATGGATTATGTGCAGGTGGAATTCAGCGGGGTGGACGGCCAGGGCCGCGCCGTATGTACCATGGATCTTGCTTCCCTGGAAAAAACGCTGGCCGGCGATCAGGATGGAGAAATCTCGACAGAAGAACTGTCCAAGCTGGCTTGGATTACACAGTTTGAAACTTCCATCAAATCCACTGCAAAAGCTCCTGACGGTCTGTTTTCCCGGAGGCAATGGACAAAATCAGCTCGATCAACTCCGATTGTTCATAGTGGAGGTGGATTCCATTGACGGCCAGAAACACCAGCATGATATGAACGCCGATTCTCTTGTTGCCGTCCAGAAAGGGATGATTGCACACCAGGCTGTACCCCAGCTGGGACGCTTTGGCCTGAAGAGACGGATATACCGCCTCCCCGCCGAAGGTCTGAAATGGGGATGCCAGAGCGGATTCCAGCAGTCCTTCCTCTCGTACACCATCAGTTCCTCCGAATTCCTCAATCAGTGCCGAATGGAGAAGAAGCACCTGTCTTTTGGATAAAAGTTTCATTTGGCCAACTCCTCATAAGCAGGGTGATTTTCGGCAATCAAACGCCGGGAAATGGCGAAAATCTCCTCGTCCTCTGCCAGTTCCTCCGGTTCCGTCTGGCTGCATTCTGTGGGAACCTCCCGGGAGGAATTCGGATTTCCTTCTGTTGTGAAAATTACATTTTTTGCATCGTTTGTCATAGGCAGCACCTCTCTGAAAAATCCTGTCGAAACGGTTACGCGAACCGGCCGGCGTTTTTGCGAAACTCTCCGGGGGTCATGGCATGGCGTTTCTGAAAAGCGCTGGAAAAAGCCCGGGGATTGTCATATCCCACGGCCCGGGCGGTTTCCTGAATGGAGTGCTTTTCCAGCAGCAGGCGGCGGGCTTCATACATCCGCAGATTCAGCAGATACTGATAGGGCGTCATGCCTACCGCCGCGGAAAAGCGCCGGATAAAATGCTCCGGCGTATAGCCGAAATGCTCGCTGATGCGTCCCACACTCAGGTTTCCTTCCTGATAATGGGCGCGGATATAGGCCACTTCCTCCTCCATGGCGTACCGCTGGTCCGGGAGAAGGGAAGCCTGTAAATATTCCCCGAAGGCCTTCATCACTTCCGATGCATAAGGGGTATCCTGCTGCTCTGTTTCAAAAAGACGGCGGAGCAGCTCACAGAATTCTTTCAGCAGCGGAAAGGTTTCGTCTGCCTCCACCAGCTGGGACAGCCGCAGAGGGAAAAAGTCCATATGAAACCACAGGCAGCACAGCGGGTCTGCCGGGTCATGCCAGGAAACAAAGGGCGTACAGGAGGGGAGAAGGTACAGTTTTCCCGGAAGCAGCATCCGCTCGCCCTCTCCGTCTCTGTAAAAAACCTTGCCCCGCTCGATCAGGTATACCCGGGAATAACCCGCCGCCACCCGTTCGTCTATGTGCCAGTCCTGCCGCTGTTCTCCGTTTCCCTTCATCAGTACTATCATCGACGCACCTCCTGTGTTATCAGGATTATACCATATTTTGATGGGGGTCTGTCAATTTTTTCTCTGAAGTTTTATCATTGCCGAAAAATATTTTTTATTTGGTGAAACTCAATCTGCAAAAAAGCAAAATAGATTAGGGCGTTTCTGAAAACAAAGAAATTGACGGATTTTCCGCAAGCAGCAGACAGATACAAGGCGAAAAACGCAGGAATCCTTGGTGGATTCCGAGTATTTTTAACGCAGTAGCTGGCGCTGATTGTAGAAAAAGACTATCATTTCGACTTTTCAGATAGCCCCTAACTGTCGGAGCCAGCCCAGCAGGTTGGCGGGGGAGAAAAGCGGCTCCTGCCACACGGCTTCGGAAATGGCGTCCAGCGCTTCCTCGCTGTATTCCATTTCCTTGGAGTAGTCCTTTGCCAGCAGAGGGAAAGGCCCGTCCTCGGTCAAAGCCAGCGCCAGCACCGTCAGACAGGCGGAGACGATAAACCGGCACCGTCCGGCCACATCGCCGTCCAGACAGGCTCGCAGGAAGTGCCGGAAGCACAGATAGACCGCCAGATTCTGGAGAAACTGTCCGTGTGTCCGGAGCCATGGGTTTCGGGTTTCCCAGGATTCCGGCAGCTTTTCCAGGGCTTCTTGCAGCCGCCGGGGCCACTGGGGATTCATGGGAGACAAGCCCCGGTGCCATTCCAACAGAGCGGCAGGCGGGTCGGAATGGGGCTTGGAAGAGGGGAGTTCGGCAAGCCCTTTTTCCCCAAGGGCTTCCAGCAGTGCTTCCGCCTGTGGAAAGTCGTCTTCGTCCACACAGGGCTGGAGCAGCTCTCCCAGCGCCAGCAAAAAACCCAGCTGTTCCCGGAGAGGCAGCTCCGGTGCTTCCAGCCGGGAAAGGGCCAGCCCCCGGGCTTTTTCCAACAGGGGAAACCACTGGGGAAGGGCTCCGTCCGGTGCTTCGTCGATCTCTTCGGAGACCAGCGTCAGCGGCGTGTCCCGGCACAGCCAGAGCCTCGCGGCTTCTTCACAGCACAGGCCGTGACCGCCCTCTTTCACCGGGCCGAACCAGTTGAAAAACCGGGGGTGACGGGTGCAGATGGTGCACAATGCGTCCTCTCCCAGCTGGGAATAGATGCGGCACAGGTTCCGCTGATCCAGAAACACGCACCGCTCCGAAGCATCCAGCCGGAAGCAGGAAGCGCCGTCCTCACTTTGGACGATACCCTGTTTCAATTCTTCTCCAAAGGGGCCGGGAACCGCCTGATACCGGGCGAGGGTATCCGGGTCGATGTCGATTTCCCAGCCAATGCAGCAGCTGTCGCCGCACCGGTCGGCAATACAGTGGAAATCGCGGTAAAAATCGGGTGTCCGAAAGATCATGGAAATTCTCCTTTGACAAAGATTGAAAAAACACGGAAAACGCCCCCTGTGAAAGCACAGATTCACAGGGGGTGTAGTATTTGGTGGGAAATGAGCGGGGGTGTGCTCTATTTTGGGGATTGTTGCGCTGATTCCTCGCGCTGCCGTTGGCAGCTCTCATGCATGGTGGGAGCTGTTGACTTTTTTATGGCTTGGCGCTCTATTTCCTCGCGCTGCCGTTGGCAGCTCTCGTGCTTGGTGGGAGCTGTTGGCTTTTTTATGGCTTGGCGCTCTATTTGCTCGCGCTGCCGTTGGCAGCTCTCGTGCTTGGTGGGAGCTATTGGCTTTTTTTATGGTGCAGGCTTCGCCTGTTTTGGGGGCTTCTCGCCCCCTTGCCCCCTCGCCAGAGAGACTTGTCTCTCTGGACTCTCGCCTTCGCTCCGCGCCATTTTTTTAAGCACCCAACGCCAATCCCAACAATGCCAGATCATATAGCGCCAGCGTAAAATGCTGACAGCTCCGGGAATTCCCCACCAGCACCCCTTTTGCGACCAGCAGATCGGACACCGCAAACACCAGCGCTCCGATTGCAGACGGCCAATACCGCTCCCCTGCCGTAAAGGGCAGCACCAGCGCCAGCGAAGCCATGGCCATCAGCACGGCCGGGTACAACAGGAACGGAACCAGTTTGTTTCCCAGCGTGGGGATGATTTTCCGGTACAGAAAAGCCGTGATCCCATACAGCACCAGCCACAGGGGAATGCTGACCCAGACCGGTTTTCCCGCCTGTAAAATCCACAGGATGAACAGCACATGGGCCGCGCCGAAGGCAGCCATACCGGAGACAAAGTGGAGCTCCAGCACACAGTCCGACACACAGCAGGCGGCAAGACCCCAGAACAGCAGGGACTCCCAGAAGGGCTTTCCCTGCATGGTCAGGCTGACGGCGCACAGCACCACCATCATCCCGCTGGCAAAGGATTTCCAGCACAGGGAAAGGGCTTTCTTTCCCCGGTATTGAAAGACGAAATAGAGCACGGTTCCCACCGCCATCAGCGGAACCAGCAGGCAGATTGCAGCAGTCATTTTCTTCGCCTCCCCGGTTGGAATTTGGTACTTACAGCATAGCAGAAAACCGGGATTTTATAATTCCGGGGACGAATGATCCCCACCTTTTCCGGTGGGAACCATGCCGGTTTCAGACCCGGCTCCAACCGGGCGGCAGGCCGTCACCTGCCACCCCGCAAACAAGGTCTTTTTCAAAGACAGCTGCCAGCGGTCATGGCCGATTTCCATGACCAGCCGGGCTTCTCCTTTTTCAAAGCAGAACAGATAGAGCAGCTCCGTATAGCATTCCTCAAAGCCCACAGGCTGGCGGGAGGACTGCACCAGCCCGGTTTCCGCCGCGAAGGCCTCCGCTGCTTCATAAATGGCTTCCGTTTCCGTACCGGACAGGCTGATGGTTTGTTCCCGGTGGAGAATCCATCCTTTTTGATGGAGCTCTATTTTGCCGGAGACAGCCGGAAGACATCCGGTCATGCAGAGTACCAGCAGCAGGCTCAGACAGAAAATCCGTTTCATCCCGCAGCCGTCCCGCTGTATTTTTCTATCAGTGTCTGGAAAAAGTCATAGGTTTCCGTCATATCGGGGGAAATCACAATCTGCGGCGTTCCGGATTCCCAGTACTGCTGGACCCACTGCCCCTCCTGTTCCGGTGCAAGCTCATACCAGGGGCTGTCTTTGGTCAGCACAAATTCCCGACTGATATCCAGCTCGACATACAGGCTTTCCGTATCGTTGTCCTGATACTGATAAAAAACATCGCCCCGCTGTACATCCTTTTGAAGCAGCTCCAGCAGTGTCAGTCTTTCTTCTTCAGTCGGCGTTACAGGAACCGTTTCCTGATATTGTATGCCGTATGTGCTGATAGAGAGTTTATCGCTCTGAATCCAGATCTGGGAAATGCCCTTGGGGTCCAGCACATAGGGGAAGGTCTGCTCCTTCCACTCGTCGCTCTCATAGAGAAGTTCCCACAGGCGTTCCAGCTCTTCATTTGACAGATACGGGTCGGCTCTAATTTCCCGGCTTTCCGTGCCGGAAGGGGTCTGGTAAGTAAAACGGGTTACGGTGCCGCTGGGAAGGAAGGGATAAAAGGCGCTGTTTTCCGGTTTCCGGCTGCTGACCAGCATTTTCTGGATTTCCGTTACTACCATCATGTTGGATGGGTCCTTGTATGTCACCTGATCCCGGACGGCAATTGGTTTTACCGAGAGATTGCTGTCGGAACGCAGGGCAATGGGACTCCGGTCTACAGCCCAGGTATTTCCAAAATTGGCGGAATACCCGCTCTGGACGGAAGCGGACTGGATAGTTTCAGGCAGGTAAGTGGCATAGCCGAAAAACCCCGTTGCCGCGGTGCAGTACAGTATCACCACACAGAGCACCATAGCCAGATAAGCGGGCAGCGTGCGCACAAAGCGCTTGAGTCCCCGGGAATACAGGGCTTCGGTGACGGCGTGTGCCATAATGGAGAAGAACAGGAAACCGAAGAAGAAAGAAACGGTGCTGGTGCTTACCAGATAGAAAACCATTCCGGCCAGCAGACCCACACCGGCGGAACACAGGAACCGGAGCAGGAGCTTGGGCACGGGAAAGGCCAGGTCGCTTTCGGCGCTCTCACTTTTGCGGCGGGTGTACAGCCACAGGGAGACTCCCAGCATGACCAGCAGGAGCAGAACCCACCAGCCCCAGAAAACGGCAGGGATTTCTCCCGTATAGTCATATCCCAGCAGCGGGGACATGTAGTCTCCCGCAAAAATCAACCCGACCACCATGGCGGGGAAGGGCGCAAGAGCCGTGAACAGTGTGGGGGAATAGTTGCCGTTAAAACCGGGCAGCAGCCAGGAACCCAGCACCATGACCATGAGGATGACCAGGGGATAAAAGAAGTTGGTGAGCACAATGGAAATCACCATGTCCATGGTGGTGCCGCTGCAAACCGCCATCAGCATACAGAAGGTCAGGCAAACCACGGCGAAAAACATCTGGCTGCCGAAAATCCGGAAATACTCCACAGTCAGAACGTCGATGTCATAGCACCCAAGAATGACGGCGGAAAGGATCATCATCACCACGTCTGCCAGCAGGGAAAGGAGCAGGACAGTGGCGGAAGCACTCCACGCCGCCAGCAGCATGGGAATCCGGCGTACCGGCATGGCGTGGTACAAATCCACGCTGCGCTTGTTGTGCATATATCCCAGTCGCTGAATGGCGAATACCAGGGTAAAGATCATGGTGATGGGCAGACTCAAAGCGCCGCTGACCGTTGCCATGCTGCGGACGGCGGAGATGCTGAGCCCGGTGCTGGATACGCTTCCCGCCAGAAACAGCAGCACCGGCCCAGCCAGCAGAATCAGCCCGAAATACAGCAGGGCCATGCCCCGGCTTCTCCGCAGGTTCCAGCCATACAGGGCTTTCCATTCCCGCAGGGCTTCACGAAAGGATGTTGTCGATGTCATAGCCAGCCGCCTCCATTTCACTGATAAATACTTCTTCCAGAGTCAGGGGAAGGGATTCGCAGAATACGGGGCTGTAGGATTCCAGTACCCGCAGAATGTCCTCTTCTTCGCCCCGGACCACCATGCTGACCAGCGAGCCCCGAACTTCCCATTTTACAATGTCCAGACCGGCGAACTGTTCCCGCTCCGGCTTCTGGGGGAATACGGCCTGCACCTTGTGGATGCCCAGCCGCAGATCGTCCAGCTCCTGTTCCATGAGCACGCCGCCCCGGTGTAAAAATCCCACATGGTCACAGACGTCTTCCAGCTCCCGCAGGTTGTGGGAAGCGATAATGACGGTCATGTTCCGCTGGGAAACCTCATCGGCCAGCAGCTTTTTCAGCAGCTGGCGCACCACCGGGTCCAGCCCGTCGAAAATTTCGTCCAGCAGCAGATAATCCGGCTGGGTGGCCAATGCCAGAATCAGCGCCGCCTGCCGCTGCATTCCTTTGGAAAAGTTCTGAATCCGACCATAGGCGTTGAGGCCGAAGGTGCTGCACAGGGTGCGGTAGCGCTCTTCGTTCCAGCGGACAAACACCTTCCGGTACAGTGCCGCCATTTCCTGCAAGGTTGCCTTGGGCAGAAAATAGGGGTAATCCGGCACAAAGAAAATCCGGTTTTTCAGACCGCTGTTTTCATAGGGGGCTTCTTCGTCCATGAGGATTTCTCCTCCGTCGGGACGGTATACCCCTGCAAGGGTCCGCAGCAGCGTGGATTTGCCTGCGCCGTTGGAGCCCACCAGCCCGAACACCGAGCCGGTTTCCACCTGAAGGCTGATGCCGTCCAGCGCCGCTTTGGTGCCGAACCGCTTCACCAGCTGTTGTATTTGAATCATGAAGGATTCCCCTTTCTCAAAGTGTCTGGCCGGATTTCCGGCGCTGTGCCCCTTCCCGGGCACATTCCACAATCTCCTCTTCCGAAAGCCCGCAGTCCGCCGCGTTCTGAGCCGCTGTCCTCAGGGCT
>ERZ791934.2364-NODE-2364-length-12473-cov-3.835883_pt1 | contig 12473 bp, 10 predicted proteins | sample MGYA00510125_ERZ791934 | MGnify/ENA primary metagenome ERZ791934 (study PRJEB30046, sample SAMN00993240) | human gut metagenome | study: EMG produced TPA metagenomics assembly of the A metagenome-wide association study of gut microbiota in type 2...
CTCAGGAAAACAGGAGCCGCGCTTGTCGGAGCCAGTAAGAATGCCCATACGATAGAGCGTGTAGACATTGTCTCTGTAATCCGCATAGGTACGGAGGTCAGGGATGGAGCCATCGGGAATGGAATTGATCTCCTTGCGCTGCGACGGGGGGATGGCGCGGCAGACCATGTCCATGAGCTCAGCGCGCATGATGGGAGCTCTTGCAGTGTATGGATCGAGCGCAGAGTCAATGATGCCATTCTCAACTGCATATTCCATGTAACTTGCGTACCAGGGTGAGCCGTTTGTGAGACTGACCGAACCCTCAGAGAGAAGCTGGCCAAGGCAGGCCGCGAGTTTCACGGCCTCTGCGCCGGTGATGCTGTCATTGGGCGCGAACAAACCGTTTTCACGGCCGTTGATTAGCCCCGAGCGGACGACAGTGTCCAGGTATTCGAGATACCAGGCGTCTTTGTCCACGTCGCGAAAGCCGCCGGCGGCAAACGCCGGGACGCTCAGTGAGAGACAGAGCGTCAGGGTGAGAATGAGCGCAAAAACACGTTTCTTCATAGTAGTCTCCCTTTCTTTCAGGTCCTGTCAGCCTTCTTCGCGGCCTTGCTCATGCTGCTTCAAAGGCGAACCATTCTTTATCCGTGGATATTCCGGCTGGATATTGCGCTGCCGCAATACTCGCATTTGCCAAAGGTCCCTGCACGGAGTCTTGTTGTGCCGTTGCACTTTTCACACACAACGTTGACAAAGCTCGTTTTGCTGCCCGTTCTGCCCGAAAGAATCACGCAGGATTCCCCACCCTGCTGCAGCGTGCAGTCGCAAAAAACGCCCTTTCGAAAAAGCCATTCCAGTTGAGAAAGCACTTTAACCGACGGCTTTCCAATTTGGTTGGCAAGTTCATGGACGGTAACCGTGCCATCGCCATCACACATAAAGATCAAGTTATAGCGGCGCGCAAGGCCTATCTTTCTGCTGTTTCTTATGCCACTTAAAAATAGCAGCACAAACGGAAGGAGAATGATGATACCGGAAATCAATCCATCCCAAAAGACTTGGTCATCCTTCATCAGCCCCCCAATGATTCCGAGCACAAAAAACGTGGTAAAAAAGCCACCGACCACCACTTGTATATTTTTTTTGAAACTAAGCCTTCCAAGCACATCATTGGAAATGTATGTTCCGCCGCCCGAAAACTGATTGGTCGCTTTTTTCATCCTTGACGCCTCCCAAATCTCTGCTTTCTAACTTCGACTGCCGCAATCAGCAGCGTCTCTTCTTTCGTTCACCACCCATCATCTTCATAGATGCAGGGCTGCATTTCCACCACATGCCCCAAGTGATTGGTTCGGACTGTCCAGATTGCCCCGTCTGCCAACAGCCAAGTGGGCAGGGATTCCAAATCCACCTGTGGAGCCACCAGATAGGGCAACGCCTCATGCCGGCCGATATTGCTTCCATCTTCCGTCGCGTCGTCCAGCCAGACCAGCCGGCCATCGACTTTCCAGACTGCCGCATAGAAGGCATCCCCCTCTCTCCTCTCACTCTGGGGCTGCCAGCCGGTATCTTTTTTCAGGACCGGGGCCCAATCATCAAAACACACGGAGAATGTGCTGTCTCCGTTATTCAACTGCAGCAGGCTCAGCATAATCTCTCCGTCACAAAGGGTTTTCTGCACGATGAGATAATCCCCAGCGCTGCTCATCGGTCGGTTGGCCGGCCCATTGGCTGCTGTTTGGGAAAGTGTGAGCATCAGCATATCTGGTGCCTCGTTTTCCCCGGCGTTCCACCGATCCAGTTGGCAGAAACCTGCGTCCTCCCACACCATACCGCTTTCCGGGTCTTTGACCCGCATGCGGAAGTTGCCGTTCTCGGAAAAGGTGAGCCATGCTGCCGGCGTATTCGACACCGGCGGACAGTAGACCCATTCCCCCTCCAATATCGCCCTCACATCAGCTTCCTTTGCAAAGTCCAAGGGATCGGATGCGTCAAGATGGAATGTGACCCGCAGGTCCTCATCGACCACACGGGCAACCAGCGCTGCGACTTCGGCGCGGCGGATCGGCCGCTCGGGCAGGCAGGAGCCGCGCTTGTCAGAGCCGGTGAGAATCCCCATCCGATAGAGTGTGTAGACATTGTCTCTGTAATCGGCGTAGGTATAGAGGTCGGGAATGGCGCCATCGGGGATGACATTGATCTCCTTGCGCTGGGTCGGGGGGATGGCGCGGCAGACCATGTCCATGAGTTCGGCGCGCATGATGGGGTCGTTGATGAGATATTGGTCAAGCTCGTCGTCGATGATGCCGTGTTCGATGGCATATTCCATGTAGTTTTCGTACCACGGCGAGCCGTTCGTAAGGCTGATTGACCCCTCCGAGAGGAGCTGGCCGATGCAGGCAGCAATCTTCACAGCCTCCGCGCCGGTGATGCTGTCATTGGGGGCAAATACACCGTCCCCACGACCGTTGATCAGCCCGGAGCTGACGGCGGTGTTGAGGTATTTGAGATACCAGGCATTTTTGTCCACGTCGTGAAAGCCGCCGGCGGCAAGCGCCGGGACGCCCAGCGAGAGGCTGAGCATCAGGGTAAGAATGAGCGCAAAAATACGTTTTTTCATGATAGCCTCCCTTTCTTATTGCGGGTGTTTTTCGCCAGGCCCTGGCAAATCTATGGTTTCTTTGGAGCCGCTCCCAGATGACAGTGGTCCCAATCTGCCTTACAACGATTGCAGAACACTGTATTGCAGTATTATTGTAGAACTTTTTCCCATCCAGCACCCTACCCGCAGCGGGTAGTCTTTCCTTTGAAAAAATCCACCGGCGTTCACCGGTGGATTCCAAGCCAATATGTTCTTAATACAGCGGGTTAATCCAACCGTTGGAGATCATGTAAAAAGCCAGATCCACCGCCTTAGAAAAGCCGGTCTTTCCCAGCATGTTCGCCTTGTGGTATTTGACGGTATTTTCACTGATAAACAGCTCCCGCGCAATCTCCTTATTGGTCATGTGCTTGCACATCAGCCGGAGCACCTCCATTTCCCGGTCGGTCAGCGGAGCCTCTCCCCGGGGCAAGGGAATGGTTTTCGGTTCCGGGAAGCTGCTGCCGCCCGCCATTACCTCCCGAGCTACCGCCAGAAAATCATTTAGGCTGCGGCTCTTGTAGACAAAGCCGTTGGCCCCGGCAGCCTGAGCCCGCGGAATATACGTGATCTCGTCAAACGCCGTCATGACGATAATCTTAATCTCTCCACAGCTTTTATGGATAGCCTCCACGGCTTTCAGACCCGAAGCACCTCCCTCTGTACAGACATCCATCAGCACTAAGTCCGGATGCAGATGCTTGCAGAAATCCAAGGCATAGTCGGCATTGGACACTTCCCCCACCACAGAAAAATCCCCCGCCGCCGTCAGTGCCGCCGCCAGCGATTCCCGCATGGATGCATGATCCTCTACGATCAGAACTTTGTTCATTTCCGTTCAGCCTCCTTTGGAACAGCGATTTCAATGCGAAAACGGGGGACAATATAGAGCTCCAGGGTGCCGCCAAGTCGGTTGATCCTGTAGCGCATCCCGCCAATGCCGCCTCCCTCCCGGATGGGCCCGGCAGGGGGAATCCCATTGTCCGTGACCGTCATACGCCAGGAATCATTCTGGAAAAAGTGGAACTGGATGCGGGTGGCATATCCGTGACGCACCGCGTTTGTGACACACTCCACCGCAATCTCGGCAAAGGTTTCTGCAACCGCAGCGTGCTCTGGCAGCTCTCCCTGAATCTCCACAGACACGTCCATGCCCTGAAAGGTTTCCCGCAGCATCTCCAGGCGATGGGCAGGGTTCGGTGTTCGGTCCTCCCGCAGCGCTGTGGGAAGGGTACGGACAAACTCCATCAGCAGCGTTTCATCCGGCTGCTGATCGTCCCGCAGGGCCCGCAGCAGCAGGCTGATGCGCTGGCCCAGCAGGTCATGGACCCTGCCTTTGCTTCGGACGATCTCCTCCGCCTCGCAGATGGCTTGCAGATGCTCGATGGTGTGGCGCAGCTCCTGGCCACGCTTTTCCAGGGCCTCATTCTGCCGGGCCAGGAGCGTCACCGCATCCCACTGCGCCGTAACATCGTCAGCAGTGACCAGAACAAAGCTCCGGCGGCCCATGGGGATGTCATGCGCGGACATACTCCACACGGAGGCGTCGGGAAGGCGAAACACCTGCTGGCCGCCCAGGGCCTCCCGGGCACAGCCTACGTGGAGCTCTCCGCGCTCCAAAAGCCGCTGAAATTCCCTGCCGTTCTGCAAGGACCGGCCTGTCAGCTGCCTGGCCAAAATATCCATGCGGAGATTGCACAGCAGGATCTCCCCCTCCGGGCGCAAGAACAGCAGACCGGTATGCAGGGTATCAATTGCCTCCTTGACGGAGATGGAGGAGAGCTGGGTATGCAGCTCCCGCTGGCGCATCCGGCAGATATGTATGCTGCGCAGCAGGAAATACAAAAGCGCAGCCAGGAAAAAGAAGGGATAGGCTGCCCCGGTGACCTTCTCCGTGGCGGGGAGCAGAACAGCTGCTCCGCCGAGCACGAAAAACGGCCAGATCAGCTCCGTCCCCACAGCCGCAGCAACGCCCAGCACCGAGATCAGCAAAAAGGCTCCCTGCCGGGCAAGGCTGTAGGCGCTGGGCATCAAAAAGCCCCCGTACAGACCGTACTGCACCTGGCCCAGGAGGGCGGCAAAGAGGAACAACGCTGCCAGGATGGCACACTCCATGCCGTTTTCTGCCCTGCGCGCCCATCCGGTACGCAGGCGTCGGATGCTGTAGGAGACGGCCAGGGTCTGCAGCAAGATGCACAGCGCCGCCATCATCACCAATGCGATCAGCATCCCATGGGGGAAGCCGTAAAATTCAGCCACCTTCCTCACCTCCCAGGGGTAGCATCATGCAGATCCCGATGGCATCCTCCAAATCCTTGCAGACGATTTGCCCTCCCACTGCAGATACCGCCGTCACCAGCTCCTTCGAGAAATTCCATTGCCCGGGATCGCCGCCCGGAAGAAAGCGGAACGCCAGTTGGGTGTCCTCTGGTTCCAAGTAGCCCATCAGCGGAGAGGCGTTCTCTCTCAACGCCCAGGATATGGTCTCAAAGGCAAAATCGTAGCAGAGCGCCGCGCTGCGGATCTCCAGAGGACCAGTTTCCCCACAGCGGATGAGGATTTGCAGCCCCGCATAGCGAGCCAGCTCCGCCAATTCATCCAGATAAATGCTCAACTCATCGCCACAAAGCGGTTCTCCTTGGCGGGCCAGAAAGAATAGGTTGCATCTGCGTTTGATGTGGCACAGACATAAGGTGATGTAAGCCGTCAGCCCCTTGGATTGCCCTGTTTCCGGCAGCGTTTCAATCAGGCGCACCAGCGATACGATACGGCGCTCCATATCACGATCCAACTGCTCAAACAAGGCCCGGTTTGCTTCCGATGTCAGCAGGCGCTTTTTGACCTCTCCCTCCTCCCGCAGCAGTGCATTGGCCGCCTCCAAACGGACCTGCACAGCTTGAATTTCCTTTTGCAGGCTGTTGAGCTGGGAAAGGTCCTCCTGCCATACCGCCATACCGCTGCGGACGGGAACGGCATGGAGCTGTATATCCCTGTCCCGCAGCAGGGGCTTGTGTATGTCCATGCGCAGCCGTTTCCAGACCGAGCGGGAAATGGGGCGGGCCCCGGAAGAGGAGAGAACGGTACGGCCCTTCTCATCCAATAATGTCAGGCTGATAGGGGCGGAAGCAAACAGGCGCTGGTATTGGATATTGACCGGGATCATCCCTGCACGGAGTACCGTTTCAAAGAACAAAACGGAGAGCAGGCAGACGCAGACTGTTGGGTCACTCTCCCACACCGGCGGCACCCGCTTGATATAGGCAACAAGGTAGGCCAGCAATCCCGCACAGAACATCAGCGGGAGGATGCGGCCTCTCCAATAGGGGCTCCTGCGCCCCTGACGGAGCAAGTTCCGCAGGGCAGCGGCCAGGAGCAAGAGGGAAAAGGCAGCCACGATCCAGAATCCCGGACCGTAATAATAATCCGAGGACCAGTTCCCGCCCGGTACAAAGCGGAATACCAACTGATGAAGATCATTGGTCAGCACCAGCAGCACCGAAAGCACATAGCCGACGAGAGGCGGCCAGAGAGGACACAGCAATCGTTTTTCTCCCTCTTTCCCTTTCAGGATCTCCGTCAGATACAACAGGGCCACCGGCAGGGCCAACTGAAAGAGATAGTAGCCATACCAGCACATCCGGCACAGCGTTCCTTCCACCAGCAACTGATACTTGAACAGCCGCAGCAGCAGCCACCCCACCATCAGCCAGCTTATCACGCCGACGACCCGGCGGACATCATGGCGGGTCACACGGTGAGATACCGTTCCTCTCCACAGCAGTATGGCAGTGGAAACCAGCACAGCAGACAGAATATGCTCTCTGAGATCTGCTGTGGTATAGAGCCGGGTATGGAAAACCTGCCGGCGCAGATCTCGGCTGCTGTCTCTGGTGAGTTCCAGAAACCGGTCATAGTCTTCCTCTACCAGCAGATGGGCTGCCCGATAATCCTGCGGAAAGCCCTCCGGCCTGTCCCCATTCGCCAGAGGCAGACCCGCAGACAAAAGCGCTGCATCGAATCCAGATTCCAATGCCAGCGGGACCTCCGAGAGGATCCCCATGCGATACGATACTGTCCCTTCCACAGGCACAATGATCTCATAGTTTCCCCCATCCTGATTCCAGGCGGCGGCTTCGTAGTCCAGGCAGAGCAAAACAGGGGCATCCGACTCGTTCAGCTCAAATCCTCCGTTTCGATAGAGGTCTTCCAGAAAAACCAAGGCATCCTGCTTTGTAGGCTCCTTTCGGTCCAGCCCGTAGGACAACGCACCCATGGCCAGCATATTGCGGATGACGGAATTGCTGTTCATACCAACAGGGACTTGGCTCTCCCGAAGGCTGTTCCAGCCGGTGATGACGGCGTCCGTCCGTGTGCGATCCACTGCCAGAACCACCGTGGCCGCTACATGAGGATACCAATACCGGCCAACGCCACGGTCCATCGCCGGGATCGCCTGCACATCAAAGCAGGCTACCGCATTGCCCCGGGACACCTCCACGTAGAGGGTATCCTCTGCATCCTGGCGCGTATAGCCGGAGAGGAACGGAAGCAGTGCCGCGCTGTATGTCTCGGAGCCTTCTGCCGCGGAAATCAACCGTCCTCCAGACGTTGCCGTGCTGCATCCGGTCAGCAGCAGACACAGCAGGAGGAATAACGACCATCGCCTCTTCATGGCGCCACCGGCTCTCCAGACTCCTTCATGCGCGCGGCACACTCCCGGCACAAATCCATCTCATCGCAGATGAGGAAGCAGGCGTCACAAACCAGACGCCGGCAGATGGGACATTGGCTGAATCGCTCCCTGGCCTCCTGGCCGGCCGTTAACCGGGCCCGCTGTTTCTCCCGCTGGTAGATCGCATCATAGAGTTCCTTCTTTTCCCGGTACTCAGCTGCCTGTGCCGCTTTGGAAAACGGGATACTGCTGCTGTACCAAAATTCTCCGCACACCTCACAGCGAATGGAAAAACAGAAATACTGGGGTGTGGAGGAATCCTCAAGATGGCTGGACAACAGTTGGATCATATTGCACGCCTCCTTCCATTCCTACTCCTGTTATAACAGGAGTAGGGCCCAGTGTATATGGTCCATTGGATACTTTTGAGAAAGATATCCATTGGAGCATAGAGAAAGCGCACAAAACCGCTTTCCTGGTTTTGTGCGCTTTGCTATACTGGGGGACTGGTTTTAGAAAAGCTCCTGAAGCCTTCCGCAACGGCGAAGAAGATCAATGTACAGCATCAGTTCATCCCGAGATGCTACGCCCAGTTTCCCGTAGATGCTGCGGTTGTGTTTTCGGACTGTGCTCATACTGATAAACGCCAAATCCGGGATCTCCGCAATCTCGTGCCCATCCATGTAATATCGGAGAATATTCCGCTCCGCCTCTGTCAGCAGATCTTTGCGCGCGATAAACTGATCAAAAAGTTCTGCAATGTTGGGCGGAAGCTCTCCCTGCTCCAGCCGCTGGTTCCGCGCTCTGGCGTTCAGAAACTCTGCCAGTTCATCCACCTCCGAAATTCCGGAGGATAGCCCCTGCTCTGGCAGTTCTTCCTGTTGGAACCGCTTCAGGCTGTCGGTGATGGGCCGGACAAACCGCCGCGCCAGGAAGAAGGAAAGCGCCAACAGCACCAGGAGCAGCACCAACGCCGCGATGACCCATGTCTTCTGTACGTCGGCTGTGTATGCGGCATAGCTGTCCTGGGGAACAAGGATCGCGACAGCCCAGGCAGTATCCTCTGCTTCCCCCTTGGAGAGCGGTATGATTTGGTGGAGGCCAATATATCGATCGGTGCCGGTATCGTATTCATGATAGTATCGCCCCTGATGAATGCGGAGGGCCTCCTGGCCGTCTAAGTAGGTGCCATTGACGCTGCCAACCAGCCCTTCCGAAAGCAGGAGACGGCTGTCCTGGACAGGAGCCAACACAGTAACGGCAGAGCCGAATTGTCCCTCCACGGTGGGATAAGATAATTGGAAGTACAGAGCACTAATCTCGACGCCACAGATGCCATATACGGTCCCATCACTGCCTACAATGGGGACGCACAGCAGCATAGCGGATTCCCAGGTATCCTTCAGATCAATCCGATGGGACCAGAAATAGCGTTCCGCAGGCCGCCCCAGAGGCGCATCCATCAGTTCCCGGCTGCCTGGGATCTGATCGGTGTCAAATTCCAGATTCCATCGGTTGTGCAATTCCAGGTCCTTTTGCCGGGCGATATCCGGGATGCCGCGGAAGTAAACCACAGTAGGGGTCACCGGACTGCTGGCGCTGAGGTTGGAGTAGCGCAGGTGGATTCCGCTTCTGGAGTGGTCCGCCACCGGCAAAGCGGTGTTGGCCGTGGCGTCCAAAATCGCATACGCACCATTGCAATTGGCCGTCTGGAGCGTCGCATTGATCAGCGGGTACATGATCTCCTGCAGCTTTAGCAGCCGCTGCGGATCATCGTTGACCTGCTGCAGGGAGATGCCCTCCTGGACCAGCGCCCCTTCCACCTCACGACTCAGTTCTTTGGAGAGATGCAAGCTCTGGGCAGTCAGGCGATCCAGATGATTCACCAGGTTGTCTTGCGTATTTTTCAGGTGGAGTTCCAGCACTTCATGAAGCTGCTCATCGTTCCGGGAAAAGGCCCCAGCAACGGACAGAAGGAGGATCACCGCCGCAAAGACCACCAAGATCATAGAAACCCAGTAGAGCATCAATTTTCTCTGCATGCCCACGCTCTGCTTTTTGGCAAAAGCGTTCAAAGCCCGGATCTCCTTCAGTTTATTCCGCACGGTGTTACCTCCTCTCCTGTATTATCGCTCCATAATCTCCCGGAAATCCTGGAACCGCTCTGCACTGATTTGTTCCAGCCCCGTCTCCCCGGCATCCAGATAATCCTGGCGGCCCAGTGCAAGCTGCGCCCGCACATGGTCTTCCAGCATTGTTTCCAGGCTCAGATAAGTCTCCAACTGCGGCGGCACATAGAATTCATAGTTCGTTTGGGTGTCCAGATATGCCTGATAGAGCGAGGCATATTTCGCGCTCTCCAGTCCCGCAATGGCCTTCGGCAGTTCGTCTTCAAACGCACTCCGGGTCACCGGCATGTAGCCCGTTCGGGTTACAAACTCCACATTATGTTCCGGTTCGGTCAGCCATTTCAGGAAGGTCACAGCGGCCTGCTCCCGCTCCGGGGTAGAGCGCACGGTGCAGAAACCTGCCCCCCTCTGCATCACTAATTTTTCCCCATTCTCAAAGACCGGACAGGGGCGGGAGATGATGGTGATATCCTCGGATGTATTATCTGGGTACGTCACAACATCGCTATAATAAAGGATACTGGCTGAGGAAGCCACACTGACAATGCTGTCACCCGTGCGGAGGGACGCCGTGGCATAACCGCCCTGGAGCCAGACACCCCCTTGAAGTGCAGCCTGCGCCAGCGGTTCCCACGCCACCTGAAATGCAGGACCAAAGGCCAGTTTGTTCCCCCGGAAAAAGTCCTCACCCAGGGATTCTGCCCCTATCTGGAAATAGTTGAAGTAGTAGTCGTGGACAAACATAGACTTGGCATCCCCTGGAATATCCGGTGTCTGCTCGTCGGTCCAGTCCGCATAGATCTCTGCTGCCCGGAAAAGCCCCTCCCAGGTATCCAGATCCTCCATCGTGACACCGGTAGCTTGCGAGAAACGGTCAAAGATCGTCTGATTGATAAACATGATCTCTGTGGATTTCGCCACGGGAAGGATCACCAAGCGGTCGTTTACCGTCCCCTCTTCTACGAAAGCCGGGAGGAAAGCGGACAGTTCTTCCTCGCTGAAGTAGTCCCGATAATCCACTAAAATGCTGTCATCGGGCAGCGCCATCACGGTCTTTGGATAGGAGATAAAGAGATCGGGCAACTCTGAGGCACCCGGCTCTCCATTGGCAGCCGCCAGCACCAGTTCGTGAATCGTATTGGTGTTGGAGACAGAGGTAACCTGCACATTGATCTGCTGCTCTTTTCCCACAGTCTGGTTAAACTGATCGATCAGGTCGTTGAGAGGAGAATCCGCCTGTCCACCATAGACGTGCCAGACCGTAATGGTTGTTGGTGTTTCTTCTGTTTTCACTGTGCCGGAACATCCTGTGCAAAGAAATAATATGACAAGTAGCAAAAAGAAGAACTTTCGATGTTGCATATCGCCATCCCCTCCTCGTACGTTTGCTTGTATCACAAACAGACAACAACTTCCGAGAACCTCTGCTTTCTATTTGATGAAAACTATTGCCTTTTAGTATAGCACAAATCTTTTTCCCCTTCACTACCCGTAGTGGGTAGTCTGTTATATACTATTATAACATCTCAGTGCCAACATTGGTCACAATATATAATTTGCTCCTCATTACTATATTTTCCCTTATTTTTTCCTTTAGTCGAAATTTTCTGCCAGTGTATAGCAGCACCAGACAAGAAAGAAAAAACCGGTTTTTGTTGAGAAATGGGTCTTTTGTTTGGGTCGGGTGTAACTATCCCCAAATGGTTGATTTTACCGGACCCAAACAATGCTCTGGCGCTACGCTGGTGAGCCTGTCCCCACCGCCTTTCTGGATGCCTACGGGGACACTGCGTCGGTCAGTTCCTACGCCCAGCAGCCTATGGCCTGGGCAGTGGGGGCCGGCCTGATCCAGGGCATCACTGGGGACCCCCTCCGTCCCCAGGGCCAGGCTAGCAGAGTCCAGGTTTCTACCATCCTGCAGCGGTTTATAGAGACATTCAACTGATCTTTTTCTAAGTAAACAAGGGCGGAAGTGTACTGCTTCCGCCCTTGCTTATTATCTTTATCACTCAAGTAGTTTGGATACATCGCATTCCTATACTCTGGCAATGATTGCTTTTTGTACGGGATACTTTCTACTCCTGTAAAGTCGATATCGATTCGGAAACTTACGTTCTGATCATTGAAATGTGTCCGCTCGCGTGTGCCGCAAAATAACATCACCCCAGGCAGCGTCGAAGGAGAGGGCGCAGGTTTTGTAGTCCCGCTGCACGCAGTAGATGGGCAGCTGCCGTTGGGTGGACGAGGCAGAGACGTAGGCAGGCAGATTGGTGAGCAGGCACAGGGCGCACACACACAGCACCGCGCCGGGAATGGCCAGCCACCGCTTGCGCAGCAGCAGGACCCGACCCTCTTTGGCAGAGACCTTGAAGCGATTTTTCATGATGATCCCGTCCTTTCTATCAGTCTATGGATATGCGCGGCGGCGGAGATCATGCCTGTTCCGTGCAGGATTTCTCGCAATCTTTCCCGGAAAACAAAAGAATTTGCAAGAGTTTCGTCGGAATCCATTGCAGTTTCCCGAAAACTACGGTATAATGCTTCTTAAAGTTTCAAAAGGGGCGGTGGACAGGAAGCTTGTCTATTGACTTGTCACCTGTTCCGGCATATAATAAATCGATTTTTCCCGGCCGGTCCGCCCCGGGTCCGCAGAGTGCGGATCTCTTGGATTCCCGGGCGGCCCCGCCGCCTCATTCATGAAAACAGAGGATCTTGCTATGAACACGAACAAGAAACTGAACATGACCATGCTGTGCGATTTTTATGAGCTGACCATGGGCAACGGCTATTTTAAGGCCGGCTATAAAGATCGGATCACCCACTTCGATCTCTTTTTCCGCAGCGTCCCTGACAAGGGCGGCTATGCCATCGCGGCGGGCCTGGAACAGGTCATCGAGTACATCCAGGACCTGCACTTTGAGCCGGAAGACATTGAATATCTCCGGGGCCGGAAGATGTTTGACGAGGAATTTCTGGACTACCTGGCCAACTTCCGCTTCACCGGCGACATCTTCGCCGTGCCGGAGGGCACCCCCGTCTTCCCCAA
>ERZ791934.2366-NODE-2366-length-12464-cov-3.941333_pt1 | contig 12464 bp, 9 predicted proteins | sample MGYA00510125_ERZ791934 | MGnify/ENA primary metagenome ERZ791934 (study PRJEB30046, sample SAMN00993240) | human gut metagenome | study: EMG produced TPA metagenomics assembly of the A metagenome-wide association study of gut microbiota in type 2...
TTCTACTTACGTTATTATATTTTAAGCAAAAGTGATTGCTGTACCAGTTTTTCCTTCTAAAGCATCGATTGCTTTATCCAGTGAAGTGATAATCGCTTTCTTGTTCGGATTTGCTCTTACAAACTTCATTGCCGCTTCTACCTTTGGAAGCATGCTTCCTGGCGCGAACTGTCCTTCTTCGATGTATTTTACTGCATCTTCTAAGTTCAATCTGTCTAAGTCTTTCTGATCTGGCTTGTTGAAGTTTACGGCAACCTTTTCAACCTCTGTCAGAATCATCAGCACGTCTGCGCCTACCTCCTCAGCGAGCAATTCTGCTGCAAAGTCTTTGTCGATAACGGCAGCAACGCCTTCCATAGTACCATCCATATTTTCAACGACAGGAATTCCGCCGCCTCCGCAGGAAATGACGATGGAAGAATCCCACAGTTTCTTCACTGCGCCGATTTCTACGATCTTTCTAGGGAGCGGGGAAGCTACGACTCTTCTCCATCCTCTGCCGGCATCTTCCTTCATGGTGTATCCCTTTTCAGTTTCTAAAGCTTTTGCTTCTTCTTCTGAATAGAAAGGTCCAATCGGTTTTGTCGGATTCTGGAACGCAGGGTCCTTCTTCTCGACGATCATCTGTGTCGCAACCGTCAGAACAGGAATGTTCTTGTCTCTTTTGTTCAGTGCATACTTCAGAGCCTGCTGCAGGTGATATCCGATATATCCCTGTGACATAGCGCCGCATACGTCAAACGGCATAGCCGGTGTAACATCTTTTGCAGTTTCAGATGCAAGAAGAATTCTGCCTACCTGCGGTCCATTTCCGTGAACCAAGCCGATTTCGTATCCTTTGCAGCTGATGTCTGCAATATATTCACATGTCTTTTTAACTACTTCTAACTGCGCTTCCGCAGTAGCCTCGCTCTTACCTGACTGAAGAGCGTTTCCGCCTAAAGCGATAACAATTTTTTCTGCCATGTTTTTTCTCCTATTTTACAAACAAATTTAGTACGCGAACCCAAATAAATGCGCAACACTTCAACTGAAATACAACTGCACGCCAGGTGCCCTGTGTACACAAGGCACACGGGGCACACAGCGAAAGTTGTTTACAATGCTGTGAGTGAAATAACAAGCATCTTTTATAGGTCGTCTCTATTAACAGGGCAAGACATACATCTTGGACCCCCTCTTCCTCTTGAAAGTTCAGCACTTGGAATGGTCAGCACTTTTACACCCTTTTTGTCTAACAGATCGTTAGTCACGTAGTTTCTCTCATAGGTCACTACTGTTCCCGGAGCGATACAAAGCGTGTTGGAACCATCGTTCCACTGTTCTCTCTGTGCAGCCATCAAGTCAGTTCCTCCGCAGCGGATTAACTCAACTGCCGGCAAATTGAGAACTTTCTTCAGGATATTCGGTAAGGAATCTGTCACTGATTCGAAATGCGCTTTTCCATCTTTTTCAAGAGTGATCTCGAACAGCTGCAGAGGTCCTTCAATTTCTGGATGAATCGTGAACTTATCAAAGTCAACCATTGTGAATACGGTATCCAGATGCATAAATGCACGAGTCTTCGGAATGTCGAATACCAGTACTCTCTTGAAGGTGGACTTGTTCAACATATTTTCTGCGAATCTTTCGATGGCAGCGGCTGTTGTTCTCTGGCTAAGCCCGATTGCAACAGTTTCAGCGTTTAATACCAAAACGTCTCCGCCTTCGATTGAATATTCGTGGTCATAGTCATACCAGATCTGTGAGCCTTCTGGTGCAAAGTCTCTGTTGTGAAGGAACATATACTTCAGAAGTAATGCTTCTCTTCTTCTCGTCGCTGTGCTCATGTGGTGAATGTTGATACCATTACCCACGCATGCACCAGGGTCTCTAGTGAAGTAAAGGTTCGGCATCGGATCCATATAGAACGGATAAGAGGATGAAATGAAATCTGCTAAAGATTTACTTTCAACACCTGTGATTTCCTCTCTCTTTACTCCAGCGACGATTTTTTCAACCATCTGTTTCTCTGGCATTTTGATCAGATAGTCAAAGATGGCTTCTCTGATGCCTTCTGAATTGAGATGACTCTCGTCTAGCATTTTGTTTAAAAATTCTTTTTTAATTGTTGGATCTGCCAAAGCCTTTGCGGTTTCATCGACGTAATAAACAACTTCTACGCCGTTTTCTCTCAGCACTTCAGCGAATCTATCGTGTTCCTGCTGGGCAACTTTTAGGAAAGGAATGTCGTCGAACAACAATCTTTCAAAGTTGTCTGGAACTAAACCTTCTACTTCTTCACCGATTCTGTGAAGAAGCACTTTATTTAATTTACCAATTTCAGAATAATTATGAATTCCAGGATGCATAATTTATCTCCTTTTCATCTTTCGCATGAGGCTTTCCGCCTCACACTTCTTTTGCGGATCAGATCCGCGGTGTCTTTTTCTTAGAAATCTTTGAAAAAAGGACCGCCGCCTTCCGCGGCAGCCCTTGGGTTGGTTAGTACACATTACATAATGCGCATTCTATAATTCGCAGAGATTTTTTCGTTATGCTAGGCGCGACTGACGATGAGACTCGGAGCATACCTATAGTATGTGAGAATCGAATCGACAGGCAGCAACAACGCAGAACGGAAAAATAATGCGAATTAGCCGATGGTAGCTACGATAACAGCCTTAATCGTATGCATTCTGTTCTCTGCTTCATCAAATACTACAGAGTTCTTGCTTCTGAATACTTCGTCAGTAACCTCACGGATGTCATATCCTTCTTCCTTCTGTGTCTTAGCCATTTTGGTTTCGAAATCATGGAAGGAAGGCAGACAGTGCATGAAGATGCAGTCTGGGTTTTCAGTTGCTGCCATTAATTCTTCGGTTACTTTGAATGGAGTCAGAAGTCTTACTCTTTCAGGAATCTCTGCCTCTTCACCCATGGAAGCCCATACGTCAGCATAGATAACGTCTGCACCCTTCAGGCAAGCTGGATCTGAAGAAACTTCGATTGTTGCGCCAGTTTCTTTTGCAACTTCCTGAACCTTTGCGATAACGTCCTGCTTTAATTCAGCTTTCATTTCGTCTGGTCCATATGCAACGTAGTGCATTCCCATCTTAGCGCATCCATACATCCAAGCATAGCTCATGTTGTTTCTGATGTCTCCGCTGAATACAACTTTTACTTTGTTAAGCGGTTTTGCAACGTGTTCTTCGATTGTCAACAGGTCAGCTAAGATCTGAGTAGGGTGGTCAACGTCAGTCAGACCATTCCATACAGGTACTCCAGCGTATTTTGCCAAACCTTCTACGACTTCCTGGTCGAATCCTCTGTATTCGATACCATCGTAGAATCTGCCCAATACTTTTGCAGTATCTTCCATCGTTTCCTTCTTGCCCATCTGGGAGCTTCCGGAATCTAAGAATGTAACGCCAGCGCCTTCATCCATAGCTGCTACTTCAAATGCGCATCTAGTTCTAGTTGAAGTCTTCTCGAACAGAAGAACGATGTTCTTTCCTTTCAGGACCTGATTGCAGATGCCTGCTCTCTTTTTTGCTTTGAGATCGTGTGCCAGATCAAGCATATATCTGATTTCTTCTGGTGTGAAATCCATAAGTGTTAAAAAGCTTCTTCCCTTTAAATTTACTGCCATTGGTGTAATCTCCTTTTCTCTTTGAATAATTTTAAATTTCGTTCATAAGATAGTTTAACTCTCGATAAAAAAATCATACTATATTTGTCAAAAAATTAAAGTACCAGCGCTTTGCTTTTTTTGTGTGCCAGTTTTAACCTTTCTTTTCCAAATTTGTCCTATTTTTACTCAAATTTACCTATTATGTCAATCCTCTGACAATGTCTATTAAATTCTCCATACCCAGTTTGATTCGGCCAATGGTCTCATAGGAATAATTCAGGCGAATATTATTCTGTCCGCCGTTTCTCGATGGATAAAAAATTTCTCCTGGTATAATAGAAATACCTCGTTTTAAGCTTTCAGCTACGACTGCTTTGCTGTCAACTGTCTTTGGCAGCTGACACCAAATATAAACGCCGCCGCCAGGTTTTTGATAGCTGACGCCAATATCAGACATCCGATCCAGATAAGAGCACATCAAATCCCGTTTTGTTTTGTTCAGAGCTGCAATTTTCTGTACGTTCTCATAGTATTTCCCATCTGTTATGTATTTAGCCAATAGTTTTTGCGTCATCCAATCCAAAGACATAATTCTAATCGAAACCAGATAACTGAGGCTTTTAATCAACTTCTCCGGGGCCGCTACAAAAGCCATGGACATGCCCGGAATAAAAGTTAAGGCAAAGGAGTAAATATAGATCACATTTTCACTGCGATCCATTGATTTGATCGTGGGCAAAAACTTTTCTTCAAAAGACAGTTCTGAAGCAGCGTCTTCCTCGATAATTGGCAGTCGATAACGGTTAGAAAGCTCCAAAAGCTTTCGCCTGCGTTCTACCGATAAAATATTGCCTGTAGGGTCGTGATAGCTGGAATTGACATAGATAAATTTGGGCCGATGGGTTTCTATCAGCGCTTCCAAATTATCGCAGATCATTCCATTCTCATCTACTGGTACTGTGACCGGCCTGCCTCCAGCCAGTTCGATCACTCTGTATACGTCGGGAGAAACCGGCTCCTCCGTTATCACCCTATCCCCAGGATTTAAAAGAGACGTGACGATAAAATCCAGTGCCTGATTGGTTTCTGAAAGAATCTGCACTTGGTTCAGTCCAGCTTTGATCCCCTTGGTTCGCAGATAGGCAATAATCTTATGCCGCAAGGTCAAATCCCCCTGATATGGGGAGAGGAAAAACGGCTTTCTGCCCTCTTCTCTGAGTATTGCGGCAAGGTCAGTCGCCAAGTCTTCTTCATCATAAATTGCTGGCGGCATCCCTGTTGAAAATGATATATTGTTTTCTTCTGTAAAGCGAAGGAATATATCGTCAAAGGTCTTCTCCATATCCTGGTACTCATCCTTAATAATGGTACTCCAATTGACCTTCCTCCTTACATCTGGCTCATAAAAGCTTTCACTTTTATAGGTTACACGATAGCCGACGCCCTGCAGCGAATCAATCAGTTCCTGATCCCTAAGATGAGAATAGGCCTTGATAATGGTGTTTCTGTGCACTCCCAGCATTTGGGCCAGGGAGCGCTCTGAAGGCAGAATTGATCCGTCCGCCATCTGCCCTTCAATAATCATCGCTTTAATCTGGTCTGCAATCTGCCAATACAGCGGCGTTCTGATACTTTTATCTACCGTAATATCCACAAGATCTTACTCCTTTTTTCCATGAAACTGGTAATAACATACTTCCAGCCTTCCGTTATAAAGCTTTCGTCTTCTATCCGCAGGTCTGCCCATAATCCTTTCCTCTACCGTCTTATCAGTGGTAATGAGAAAAAGCGACCAGGTTGGATTTTCTGCCATAAATTCTTTATATTTTTGATAGATTGTTTCAATCTGTTTTTCTTCGCCGATACGTTCCCCATAAGGAGGATTGGTAATAATAATGCCGTTGTTTTCCCTGCCTGCCAGTTTTGTCATATTCATCCTTTTAAAGATGATGCAGTCGTCTACTCCCGCCTCAATGGCATTTTCTGTAGCTGCTTCAATGGCTTTGCCGTCGATATCAAAGGCAAAGATCTTCAATTCAGCATCGTAATCCACTGCTTCGAAGGCGCTGCGTCTTTCGTTTTTCCACATCTCTTCTGGTATCAGCTCCCAATCTTCGGCGGCAAATTTACGATTGAGTCCCGGGGCGATATTTCTGCCTATCATAGCCGCTTCGATGGGAATCGTTCCGGATCCGCAGCAAGGATCGATCATAAGTCTGCCTGCCCGCCAAAATGACAATTGCACCATAGCTGCAGCAAGAGTCTCTTTAATTGGGGCCGCCACGTCACAAACTCGATATCCTCTCTTATGAAGCCCTGTGCCGCTGGTATCAATGGTCAGCGTCACCTTGTCCTTCAAAATAGTCGTTTTGACCGTATAAGACGCGCCGGTCTCTTCGAAATGATCGATACAGTAGTATTCTCCCAGCCGTTCTACAATGGCTTTTTTTACGATACTCTGGCAGGATGGAACGCTGTGCAGCTTTGACTTTACAGAGGTTCCTGTGACTGTAAATTTACCGTCTATGGGAATCAGCTCCTCCCAAGGGATCGCCTTGGTCTGCTGAAAGAGTTCCTCAAAGGTCAGCGCTGTAAACTCGCCCATCTTCAGCAATACTCTGTCTGCCGATCGGAGCCATAGATTGCTTCTGACGATGGCGCGTTCGTCTCCTAAAAAAGTAATTTTTGCGTCCTCAGATTTAATTACTTTATATCCCAGGTCCTGTATCTCTCTTTTTACAACTGCTTCCAGGCCAAAAGTGGCGGTTGCGATTAACTCTAATTTCATGAATTCTCCTCTGTTCTGATTGGTAAGGTTTTCAGTATTATAAGCGAAGCCCTCGCCTAAAGGAGGACATCCGGCATCTGTTATTATGATACCCGCTTTTTGCAAGTGTGTAAAGAAAATTTGCGCATCTCTGCGCTTGCTGTCTGTATTATTTCCTTTTGCTAAAAGCTTGTAAACGGTCAGTCCTGATACCTTATAACGAGACGAAAGAAGGCGCTCTCGCAAAACGACTGATTTCAGCTATTTTGCAAGTGCGCCTTTATTGATTATAAATATGGTGCTCTTCTGTTTAAGGAGTTACTTTCCAGTGATTCTAACTCGTTGAGTGCCTTTCCTGTTCCGATTGCCACACAGGATGTCGGGTCGTCTGCAATTCTTACCTGAATGCCTGTCCGATCCTGAATTCTTCTGTCGATACCATAAAGGAGGGCGCCGCCGCCAGTGATAACGATACCAGAATTACTGATATCTGCTGCCAGTTCAGGCGGTGTTTGTTCAAGAACGCTGTGGGCCGCTTCACAAATAGTGTGGAGCGGTTCTTCCAGAGCCTCCATGATTTCTTCTGAACTGACCTCTACTGTCTTAGGAAGGCCTGTAACCAAATCTCTCCCTCGGCATTCCATGACCATGTTCTCTTCTCTCGGATATGCAGTTCCGATGGTCTTTTTAATCTCTTCTCCGGTTCTTTCACCGATATACAGCTTGTGTACTTTTCTCATATATTTAATGATGGAATCGTCGAATTTATCTCCGGCCATCTTTACGGATGTACTTGCAACAATACCGCCAAGGGAAATGACGGCGATGTCTGTGGTTCCGCCTCCGATGTCGATAACCATGACACCATCTGGCTGTGCAATGTCTATTCCAGCGCCGATTGCAGCTGCAACTGGCTCTTCCATCAGATATACATCTTTCCCCCCTGCCTGTGTTGCCGCTTCTCTGACAGCTCTTTTTTCTACTTCAGTCACTCCACTTGGAACGCATACCATGATTTTAGGCTTAAAAAATCTGCCGCTTCCGCATGTCTTTTTTATAAAATATTTCAGCATCCTCTCAGTAATATCATAGTCTGAAATCACACCGTCACGAAGCGGCCTGACGGCGATGATATTAGCAGGTGTTCTGCCCAGCATCTGTCGTGCTTCTTCGCCTACAGCGAGAATATCATCAGTGTCTTTGTTAATTGCGACTACTGACGGCTCGTTCAGTACTATGCCTTTGTTTTTTATATATACTAAGACATTGGCTGTCCCTAAGTCAATTCCTACTTCACTTGCCATTTCCATACTCCTTTTCTCTAAAAAATTATATATTCTCAATTATATATAGCATTGACATTTTTTGAAACATTATACCATGACTTACCTCTGAATTTAGAATCAAATGTCATGATTCAATGATTCCTACCTTACGGCAACGCCGAAAGATCGTGGAAACATGCTACCATTTGCTTCCTCTAAATATAGTTCAGATGACATGCTGCAAAGTTTCTCTCTTATAAGGTTACACTGCAAAAAACATGATACCATGTGTCTTCCTTTGAGTTTAGAATCGTAACACATGATTCAATGAACGCTTCCTCTCAGCAACGCTGTTAGTACGCTGCGTTTATTATATACAATTTTATATAATTTTTCAATGAAATTGCCGATTTTTTCAAAATATAACGCTAGATGGCATATTTTTTCTTGTACTCTGTAAACATTTTCCTAAATTCAGGATCATCCATGGTCTTCAGCTTGTCCAAATATTCATGAGTATCAAAGGCAGATTTTGATAATTCGATCATAGCGACAGCAATATTTGAGCAATGGTCTGACACCCTTTCATAGTTAGTCAATATGTCAGAAAGAACAAATCCCTGCTGGATGGTGCACTTCCCCGCCTGCAATCTATTTATATGGTTCAGCTTAATGCCTTCAATAATTCCATCTACCACCTGTTCCAGCGGCTCTACGCGGTAGGCGAGTTCTAAATTGTTCTCGTCAAAAGCCTTAATCGCAATCTCCATGATTTCGCGAATCGCCGCAGTAGCGACTTTGATTTCCGCCAGACCCTCTGGCGACAGAGGCGCTTTCTTCTCTTCAATTTCCTTAGCTGCTTGCATGACGTTCACTGCATGATCGCTGATTCTTTCAAAATCTCCGATGGTATGCAGAAGTTTAGAAATCTGTTTGCTATCCGTATCAGAGAGGTCGTAACCCGACAGTTTTACAAGATAAGAACCGAGGCGGTCTTCGTAAATATCCACTTCACCTTCCAGATCTTTTACACCGGCGGCCTTTTTCTCGTTGTAAGAGAAGAGCAGATCCATGGCGTCCATCATGGATTGCTTTGATACATATGCCATATCAGTCGTAATGTGATTGCATTCCTGCAGAGCGATAGAAGGCGTCTTCAAAAGACGTTCATCCAAGAAAGCAATTTCCTTTTCCGGTTCTGTTTTTATGGTTCCTTCCGCCAGCTTTACCAGCTGTTTCGAGAATGGCAGCAGTAAAACAGTCGTGGTGATGTTAAAGATACTGTGAACGACAGCAACTCCCACTGGACTGATTGCCTGTTCGATAAAGGACAGATCTACAAGGAAATGCAGTACAAAATAGAGCAGCAGACACACTGCCGTGCCCAAAAGGTTGAAGGCGATATGAATGACAGCGACACGTTTGGCATTTTTGTTCACACCGATACTGGAAATCAGAGCCGTCACACAAGTTCCGATATTCTGGCCCATAATGATAGGAATTGCCATGCCATAGGAAATTCCGCCGGTCAAGGTCAGCGCCTGCAAAATACCTACCGAAGCCGAGGAACTCTGTATCACTGCAGTCAGTACCAGGCCAGTGAGAATCCCCAGGAGCGGATTGGTAAATGCAGTCAGCATGGAAGTGAATTCAGGCATGTCCGCCAGAGGGCTTACAGAGTCACTCATAAAATCCATCCCATACATCAAAATGGCAAAACCGATCATGATGCTGCCAATATCCTTTTTTTTGCTGGTCTTTGATGACATCATTAAAATAATACCGATCAGTGCCAGGATTGGTGAAAAGGACTCTGGCTTCAATAATTTAATCCAGACGTTATTGCTTTCGATCCCTACCAAACTGAGAATCCAGGCAGTCACTGTCGTTCCAATATTCGAACCCATGATGACGCCGACTGTGCCGGAAAGCTGCATGATCCCCGAGTTAACCAGGCCTACCAGCATAACAGTAACGGCCGATGAGCTTTGGATCACAGCCGTGATGCCGATTCCCAGGAACAGACTCTTTACCGGGTTGGAAGTCATCTTTTTAAGAATTCCCTCTAATTTACCTCCAGCTAATTTTTCCAGGCCTTGTGACATCAGGCTCATGCCGTATAGGAACAGCGCCAGGCCTCCAAACAGCGAAATAAATGAAAAAATATCCATGTACGTTTTTCCTCTCTTAAATCAAAATCGTTATCTATATCAAAAAACAATTGTAATGCTCGTACCGTTGTTTAACTTGCTGTCAATTCTAATCCGTGCATTGTGATAAGCCGCTCCATGTTTTACGATTGACAGACCCAGCCCCGTTCCGCCGATCTCTTTGGAGTGACTCTTGTTAACGCGGAAGAACCGTTCGAATACGCGGTCTAAATCCTCCTCTGGTATCCCAATTCCCGTATCCTGTACAGTCACCGCCGCTTTTCCATCCTCCTCGTGGACGTTGACCGTGACGCTGCCGCCTTCCTTGTTATATTTTATCGCATTATCACACAAGTTATAAATAATTTCTCCCAAAATCTGTCCTACGCCTTCTGCGTAAAGATGCTTACCCATTATCTGCACATCGACATGGCGCTCAAAAGCAGCCGGTTCCAAGGTGTCGATGACGTCTTGGCATATGAGATAGAGATCCAGCCGTTCTTTTCTAGCTGCAATCTGCTTTTCATCTAGCTGCGACAATTTGATAATATCACCAACCAGGGTAATCAGTCTCTGGGCCTCATCATAGATTCTTCCCGCAAATCTTGGAATATCTTCTTCCTTGACAATGCCATTTTTGATAATTTCGGCAAAACCTGAAATCGAAGTCAGCGGCGTTTTCAGTTCGTGAGAAACGTTAGCCGTAAATTCTTTCCTGAAGTCCGCCTCCTTTGTCTTTTCGTCCACATCCACCTGCAGCTGGTTGATCTGATAGTTGAGCACCTTGTTCTGCTCTGAAATTTTATCTACCAGAGGTTTCACCTCTTCATAAATTTGTGCCGCTTCCGGATGCTCCAGGTCGATTTCGTTAATTGGGTTTACGATTTTTCTGGCAATCTGTGCCGCTAATAACAATGACAAAATCACCGCCAGCACCAGCACAATTAAAATCGGCTGCAGCATGCTGAGCACCAAGGTAAAGATAGAAAACTGCACTTGCGAAACTCTCATAATCGTGCCGTCCGTCAGCTTGACAGCACTGTAAATGGTTTTCTCAGCTAAAGTTTTTGAATAGCGGGTGTCCTCACCATAGCCTGTCTCCATGGCCTCCAGAACTTCTGGCCGACTGCCGTGATTCTCCAGCTTATCAGGATTGACGGAAGAGTCGTACTTTACAGTACCGTCTTGACCAATCCAGGTTATTCTGTGGTTCTCCGCCAATTTCAGGTCAGTAAAATAGTCCCCGCCGTTCTGCTCCACAGCGTGGGCTACAAGATAGACTTCGTTTTTAAGCTCTCGTACGTATTCACCGTTATACTGCATATAAAGGGCGCCCATGATGAGAATCATGCATGCAATCCATACCAGGATGGCTACTAGAAAAATTCCTTTAAATATTCGGCTTTTCATATTTATCCTCTCCAATTTTATAACCGATGCCCCGAACCGTTTCAATCAGCCCTCCGCATGCTCCCAGCTTCTGCCTCAGAGATCTGATGTGCACATCTACCGTTCTGCTTTCACCGTCAAACGCATAACCCCAGATTTTGGTGAGCAGCTGGTCGCGTGTAAATACGATGCCTTGATTTTCTACCAGCAGAGTCAGCATTTCAAATTCTTTCAGGGTCAGGGTTACATCGTCACCGCAGGCCCGAACAACGTGCTTTGAGGGAGATACAAAGAGCTGGCCGATGGTATAATCCCTGTCCGTGTCAACGACCTCTGCCCTGCGCAGCAGCGCTTTGACTCTGGCAATCAGTTCCATCATCCCAAAAGGCTTGGGGACGTAATCGTCAGCGCCATAGTCCAGGCCTATGACCTTGTCGTATTCTGTTCCCTTTGCGGTCAGCATCATGATAGGTATTTTGCTCGTTGCCGAAGAAGCCCTCAGTCTCTTCAAAATCTGCAGTCCATCTTCTTCCGGCAGCATGATGTCCAGCAAAATCAGCCGCGGCGCCTCCTGTTTCAGCGCCTCCCAAAAAAGAGACGGCCTTTCAAAGCCTCTGGCCTCATATCCTGCATTGTTAAGTGTATATAAAACAAGTTCTCTGATACTATTGTCGTCTTCAACAAAATAAATCATAACGATTTCCTCCATTTTTCTACATTCAGTCTACTATATCAGCAATGTAAATTCTATAGTTTTAATGTTAAATCTGTGTTAAACCCTAGTCTTAGTACCTTGATTTGGCAAGGGATACCCGCCGTCTGTGCCAGGTCTATAGTAAATAGATGTAAGCCATATGAACATGGCAAAAAGAAAAACCTGACGCAGAACGCGAAGGTTTTCTTTATCAGCGTAGGAACTCTACCTTAATCCATCTTGTTAAATAGTTCTGTCTGCCCATAGTCGATTTCAATACAGACTGTTTCCTTACGGTACAAGCTGTCTTCTACCTGATCCGGTTCCGCCAGGAATACCAGTTCCTGCCCGCCTGCCTTGACATGAATTTGGTAAGTGTCACCCAGATAGAAAATTTTCAAAAGAGACACTTCAAAGCCTTGGTCCGACAGTCTGATTTTCTCCTTTCGCAGCAAAGCGTCATATGCGCCGTCTGGCCGATTAGTTTCAAAAGTGACAGACTCCGCCCCACAATCACCGCGGAAGAACCCTTGCGATACGGTTCCAGAAATGGTGTTGCCCAGGCCTAGATATTGGGCAATCTGCA
>ERZ791934.2390-NODE-2390-length-12253-cov-3.514920_pt1 | contig 12253 bp, 12 predicted proteins | sample MGYA00510125_ERZ791934 | MGnify/ENA primary metagenome ERZ791934 (study PRJEB30046, sample SAMN00993240) | human gut metagenome | study: EMG produced TPA metagenomics assembly of the A metagenome-wide association study of gut microbiota in type 2...
CGCAGGGTCAGGGTGTGCGGGGAAACCGCTCTCTGCATCTGCAAAAGCAGCGCCTTTTCCTCACCGGGCAAAGCCATCAGCTCCTGTACCATACCCTTCCGGGTGAAAAGGCCGTACCCGTTTTTCGTAAATACGGTTCCCTGCCCCCATTTTCTCTGGGCCCACAGGGCAAACTGCACGCTCCGGGCATCCCACAGCACGGAGCCCACCTGCTTTTCCAGACAACGACTGCGAATTTCGGCACACTCCCGAGGGGTGAGGATGGTTTTTTCCCGGGGAAGGCTTTGAAAAAATGTGTCAGGCTCCGGCTGCCATTCCCGGACGCCAAACACGGTCCGATATCCAAACCGGTGGTAGTACTCATATAACGAAGGCTCTCCGGGCAGCAAAACAGAAGCAGCATCTCCCCGCCGCTGGCCATATCGGGCGGCAGCTTCCAGCAAATATCCCATATACCCCCGCCCCCGGTATTGGGGAAGGGTTGCAGCCGCGTACAGATAGTGAGCCTGTACAGGGCCGGAGGGCAGAAGAATCCGACAGGGAAGCAAATAGAGGGCCGCCGCCGGTTTTCCGTCTGCCAGCAGCACCAACCCGTTTTCCGGACGCCAGCAGCTTCGGAAAAACAGATCCGTTTCCCGCCGTCCGCCGCCAAAGCTGGTATGCCAGATATGGGCCAGCGAACGCTCCAACCCGTATTGGGAAAGTGTGATTTCCAGCTGTGCCATCCTCTCCCCTCCCGTCATGACCGATGGTTACAAATTTGGAGAAACCAGCTCCGCAGAGAACTTTTCCAGTAGAACCGCCGGATAATAGGACTGTTTCGCTTTCCGCAGTCCGGGAATCCCCATATCCTCTTCCCGGTTAATCAAACGATAACCGGTCAGCTCCCGGGCGGCAAATTCCTGATTGATAGTGGGATACAGCCCGTCGTATCCGTCCAGTGCCTTTTCAAAGTGAACGTCGAACACCTCGGGGTTGATTTCCTCTCCCATAGTAAAGGCCACCGGTTTTCCCTCAATGCGGATCAGGCCGCCGCGGAAATGCAGATCGTCATAGTGGCGCAGTGTCCGGACAATGGCGCAGTTTTCATCCCGCAGTTCTCCGCCGCAGCCGTGCAGATGACACCATTCCCGGGCAACGGCTTCACAATCAGAAAGGTTGTCCGCCGTGACCGGCTCGTAGGAATAGTCATACTGACGGCGGAACCGGGCGATATGATTCCGCTTGCTGTGGTATTTCCGGCCTGCCAGCTCTGCCAGATCCCGGGAGTCATAGAGATAGTCACTGTCATCCGGCGTGGAAGTAAACCGGAATCGGCCCGGGAACAGTGCGTCCAGCCAGTCCCGCTCTACCGCCGTCATTCCCCACAAATGCAGGGGCATTCCCAATTCTTCCGCATTCTGTATCAGCAGGGAAATCCCATGGTACAGGGCCTCTCCGTTTTTTGTGCTCACAGGAAAACCGAACCGATAGGACTCTTTTCCATATCGGGTAAAGAGCAGATCGTCTCGCAGGCAAATGCGGGTATGATACTTTCCCGCCCAGATAAACAGAGTGCCAAAGGCATCCTGACTGCCCATTCCGCCGCTTGCCGACAGCAGGGGCTGTATCCAGTCACGGTCACGGATTTCCGGTTTGTAAAATTCCAGCATTCTGTGCCTCCTTTACCGCTGCCGCCACGTCCGCTTCAATCTCCGCAAGGCTTCTGGGCTCTCCGTCCCGGGAACAGGGAATGACTTTCCAGCCCAAATGCTCCGCCGCATACAGCGCCGTTTCCCGACAGCTTTTTAAAAACGCCAGATCCCGCTCGTGAATATCTTTTCTGCCTTCGTCCCCGTGATACCGGCCGGACAGCAGCTTCTGGGATACCTCCACCGGCATGTCCAGAAACAGCACCAGATCCGGGCGGGGCAGCCCCAGCTTGTGATATTCAAAATCCTCTTCCCAGCGGACATACTCCGCCCACTCCTCCCGGGGGAGCTTGGTGAGCTGATACACAATATTGGACGTGACATACCGGTCTGCCAGAATCAGCTGTCCGGCTTCATAGTCCTGCTGCCAGTTTTTCCGGAAAGACGCGTACCGGTCCACTGCATAAAAAGAGGAAGCGGCATAGGCGCTGACATCTTCGGGCCGGGTACCAAATTCCCCGCCCAGATACATTTTGACCAGCGAAGAGGACGGAGATTCATAATCGGGAAAAGAAACCCGGCGTACAGGCCCCTGTTTTTCCAGCATGGCCAACAAACGGGCGGTTTGGGTTGCTTTTCCGCTGCCGTCCAGCCCTTCCACTACAATCAGACTCATGATTTCCCCTCCAAGACACCGTATTTGCGGCGCACTTCCAGCATCTTCCCACAGGACATTTTGCCCTCAGGGCATGGACCGGTGAGACAGGGCGGTCCAGCCAGCGCGAAAAGATGGGGTGCCTGTTCCTTGACCAGCGCCAGCATCTGCTCTGCCACCTGCCGAATCTCCCACTGGGCCCGGTTGCAGCACCGGTGTGCGAAAAAGTTCATTAGAGAGCGGGCGTTAAAGGTGGCGATCATTTTGGTGGCACAGGCATTGGGCAGGACAAATCGAGCGTCCTCAATGGCCTGTTTTTCCGCCAGACGATTGGCGGTTTTCTCGTCCTTGCCCTCTTCCAGCAGACGGCGCACATGCTTTTCCTTTAAAATAGCGGTCAGAGACTCATAATGGGCCTGATCCTCTTCCATGGCCCGCAAAAACTCCGCTTTCGCTTCGGGAATGGCTTCAATTTCCGGCGGAACCACGAATTCAAAGCAGGCTTCCTTCACATAGCGCTGGCTCTGAACGCTGTAGGAAGCGAGGCGGTGACGGGTAATCTGCGCCAGCAGGGACCGGGATACCCCTTCAATGCCAAAGGTAAAGCTGGCGTGTTCAATGGGGCTTTCGTGGCCGATTTCCGCCAGCATTTCCACAAAAGAAGCGGTTTTTTCTTCCGTCAGCCCTTCCATCAGGGTCGGGATATTGGACGGGGAATAGCACAGCTTCGCGGAGGAAGCGATGATTTTTTCGGGGGCCGGCGTGCAGGCCAGCAGGGTGACAATTGCCATTTCAGGGGTCTCCTTTCGGGCGGCAGGAAACGCAGCCCTTTTTCTCATTTTATTATGTTGATTATATCAGATTTCAAGTAAAAAATCATCACTATTCTCATTCTCCCCTGTTTTCCTGTGAAAACAGGCGCTTTTCCGAAAACTTCCCCTTGTATTTTTGCCCAAAACGTGGTATACTGATAAACCACAAATCAGGAAAAGGAGGGCCTTTGGCTATGGAAAAGAAAGCACTTCGCACCATTGCGCAGAATAAAAAGGCCTTTCACGACTATTTTGTGGAGGAAAGCATGGAAGCCGGCATTGAGCTGGCCGGAACGGAGGTCAAGTCCCTTCGTCAGGGCCGGGTCAATCTGAAGGATTCCTGGTGCTCGGTGGTCAACGGAGAACTGCTGCTCAACGGCGTACACATCAGCCCCTATGAGCACGGCAATATTTTCAACCGGGATCCGGTACGGGTTCGGCGTCTGCTGATGCACCGGCGGGAAATCATGCGGCTGTTCGGTCTTGTGAAACAGGACGGTTACTCCCTGATTCCCCTTTCCCTTTATTTCAAAGGCTCCCGGGTCAAGGTACAGGTCGGTTTGTGTAAAGGTAAGAAAAATTACGACAAGCGGGCCGACATGGCGGAACGGGCAGCAAAGCGGGATATGGAACGCGCCATGAAGGAGCGGAACCGGTAAGGTTTTCTCCTTTCGATACATGGGGATGCAAAGGTTTCGACGGGGGTTGTGAGCCTTCGTAAGCGAGTAGCGGTGCGGGACCGCTATAAAATCCGCAAACTTAAAATTAAACGACAACAATACTGTTGCTGTTGCTGCCTAATTAAGGCGGCCGTCTTTACCGGGAGCACCGCGGCCCGGATAAAGGCGTCGATTAGCGGTGAACGTGAACCGGGTTACGCCCTTACCCCGGTCACGGTTTAAGGGCTGCCAAAGCGCAGAGCCTGCCGATAGGCGCTGTGCTGCGGGAGATTCAAAATACCGGCTACACTCGTAGAAAGCGTTGGTAAGTGACTTTCGGACAGGGGTTCGACTCCCCTCATCTCCACCAAATGGACATTGCACGAACACCTACTTTTTCAAAGGCGGCTTTGCCGTCAGGGTGTGGTTGTGATGTCAAAACAGAAAACGAGGGCCAAGGTACTTATGTGCCTTGGCCCTCGTTTTTTATATACTTGTGCCTGATTGGAATTTAGTGCCTAATCATAACAGACAGACCACCGCAAGCAATGTGAGTGTTAATACACACTCACCTTTTCTGCTTGTTGGGGGCTATACCCCAAACCCCACTGAACACAGAATTCATTCTGTGGCTGCACATTGCACCCGTACAGGGTGCATTTTTTGCCCTATCCATAGCAGCGTTATGCGGCTGTTAATCCCAAATCCTCATCTCAACCCCTTCCGAAACCATTGACAAATTTATTGTCGATGGTTATAATTTATACAAACAAAGGGAGGTGCAAATATGGAAGAAATTATTCGTATGCAAGAAAACTTGCTTTTAATTCGACGCACTGTTGGATGGACTGCCGAGGAGTTTGGTGAAAAAATCGGCGTCACCAGACAGACTATCAATAACATCGAAAGTGGTCGCAATAAGCTGACCAAAACACAATATATCGCCATGCGGAGTGTTCTTGATGCTGAAATGATTCAGAAACCTGAAGACACTGAAATGCTGAAAGTCCTTCTGGACGTGCTTGTGGATCACCCGGAAAACTACAGTGAAGACCACAGGAATGAACTTTTGGCGAAAGCAAATATGATGGCTCCTTCCATCCTTGCAGGCACTACTACCCGTGCGGATGTGTCTAAGGAGTGGATGAAAGCAGCCGGTGCTGTGGTTGGTGCCGGATTTCTTATGGGGCCCCTCGGAATCGGCGCGGGTATTGCCACCGTAAATGTGTGGCTTGCTAAATCAATCGCTGATAGAAAAAAGAAATCGAAAAGGGACAAGGAGTAATTTTATGGGCGGATATGTAAAAAAGAAAAAGGATATGGTCTTTCAGAGCGTGGACTCCCTTCAGCAGATCGTAAATGTTGTAAATGAGGCTGCCGCAGCTGTGAACGATTCTAAACGAACAATCAAGGAAAGTGCAATCCCCGAAGTCCTCGCAGGTGCCCTCGGCGCCGGAATTGGCGGTGTAGGCTCATTTGCTGCCCTTTATGGTCTCGGTGTTGTTGGTTTATCCGCTGCAGGAATAACCTCTGGACTGGCAGCTGCTGGTGCTGTGGTCGGCGGAGGTATGGTAGCTGGTATATTTGTTTTGGCCGCCCCTATCGCAGCGTTAGCAGCAGGAGGTGTTGGAGTTGCCTCCCACCTTAAAAACAAGCAGTTACGCCAGGAGAAGGAACGCCTTTATAAAGAAGTTCTTGCTCGTCATGAAGCGATTATCAAGGCGTTAAAAGATGAAGCAGATGCTACACAGGATCGTCTGGATTATTTGCAGAGTTTGAATATACTACTCCAGCAAGCTGTGAAGGATTTGAGTCACGACTTAGGGGTGGCTTAAAGGAGGGTTTCTATGGGAAAGCAAATAAAACTATCCGGTATTGACTTTGCCAAGGCTGGTAACATCCTCGTTGAAGCAGGTAAGACCGTAGGCATATTTGTCAGCAACCATGTGCCGGAAGTCCTTACTACTATCCTTGCGGGTGTAACTATAGACAACATTCGTGTTCGGAAGGGACGTAAAAACGACAAAAAAGCCTTTGTCGAAAATGCCCTCAAACAACAGCAAGTTATCAGAAAACATGATGCTGAAATCAATGTGCTGAAGGCCGAGGCAGAACAGGCACAGACAGCCCTGCAAAAGGTTGACCAGTTGGCGCAAATTGTAAATAACCTAATGGAAGGAGGTGCTTCCGAATGAGCAAGTACAGCGAAACCGAAAAACAGATAAATTCCGTACTTAAACACCAGGATGAAGCCCTCAAATCAATACACTTTCCGTCTACTGCCGAAGCAGATGCCACCGCCGCAAAAGCCGATGCCCTGCTTCGCAGTCTTGGATATCAGCCGGATGCGCTCAAAGGCTTAGTGCCTGTACAGCCCAGAAAAACAATGGTTATCCCTACTTGGGAGCAATGCTGTGCCGAAGCAGAAAAGCACGTGGGAACAGACTGCGAATTAGAATCCCTTTTCACTGAGGATGAACTCCGCAGCAACGAACTCGCCATCAAGCAGCTCAACGAAGAATTTAATGCCGTGCATCGTCTTGACACCTTTGACATCAGTATTGCGGCTCTTGCCGGACTGATTGGAGCTACAGTTGATATTCTTCTTGTCGGTATTCCACAGAAAACCCCGGACGGATTGAAAGGCGGTCCTCTTTCCAACTACGTTAGAGACTACTTTGATAAGAAGTTCCCGGAAGAAGAAATGCAGAAACTTGCCAATTCAAATGTTAGCAAGGTTCCGTATGATGCCCAGGACAATCGCCACACAACAATCCGTGTGGAAGGTCTTTCTGCTTACTACCACAGACTTCTTCAGTTGGGACACGATCCTTTACTCGGTTTTGTATTTGGTGTAGCGGATATTGTAACCGGCAGAATGACTACTATCGACAAAGCTGGAAACATTGTGTCTCAGGTGATGGAGAACTATGTCGACCGCAAAGAATCCGATGTCTTTGCAGCGTTGGCGAAACAAGTCATTCATTTCAAATCGGACGTGACTACTTCTATGGGACTCCCCGTACCGCTGATGAGCCTTTTTAACTTTCTGCAATTTGGTAGCATTGGTGAAGAGGAGCAAACTATAGCCGAAATCGTTCAGGGTATGTACTATGAGGGCTATGATTTCATCCACTTCTGCTCCATGTCCATTCCTGCAATGCTTGTAGAGGTGATTGTCCGTTTGGGTTATGCTATTAAGCGCATAAAGGAAGGGCATAAAATCAAGGATTCTATTCCGATTTCCTTGAACCGTGAGAAGCACCCTAAACTGGCAACAATGCTCTTCATTGCTCATGCTGGTGCCACGGCAGCGAATGCTGGAAAGGTGTATTTTACACAGAACCCGGTTGCAATCAATTATCCCCAATGGATAGCTTTTGCTAAATACACCTATAGCCAACTCAAATGGGTACTGCTCGAAAAGCCTGCCTTACGAGATGCCTATGTGCGTGGCAAAATCAACGAAGAACTGGATGATGTCCTTGCGGAAGCCGAAGCAACCTTCGACCGCTTCGCAAGAGACTACATCGTAGTGTTCAACTGACAAGGAGGATGCTCGTGGATAGGATGGTATTTTAACAAGCCATTCTTTTCCTCATTACTCTACCAATGTACCAAACAAGGGATGCCCTGAAGCAGGGCATCCCTTTGCATATTATCTTTGAAGTTCACTTCACTCCTCACTTTTATCAGAATACTTCTTTTTCCATGCGTCCAATTCCTTCCGACCTTCTTCGCTGGCGTATAATTTTTGGATTTCAGGTGCGAGGAATCGGGCAAAGGAATCAATGATGGACTGCGGCAGTTCGATCTCGTATGGATTCTGATGTTTTTCCTGGCTGGCCATAGTGTATTGCCCCAACAGCAAAACCTTTCCGGCTCAACTCAGTCCATCTCACACTCCTTCCCGGCGATACATAGCTGCCAAAAATTGTTCCCATACACAGAGGGGAAACAGATAATTTCAAAACCCGAGAAAATTCTCATAGAGCTCCTTTCCCATCCCTTCCCTTCCGGGGTTTTCGCCGGAAAAGCCCGCACAAAAAAGCTCGGATAGGAAGGGAATGAATCGAATTAAACTGGGTATATTTATCTTTTTCTTTCTATCTACCGTCTGGTTTTCGCACTTCAAGAAAGCGGATTACTGTACTTGTCGAATTCATTATTCAGACTTCCGGTGTTCCGTAACCGGATTTCTTGAAGTCGGTGTTCGAAACCGCTTCATAGTGTTTTGGGTAGATACGATTGGGTTTTCCACACCCCTGTTTTTTGATGGATATAAGATCTGCATATTGCAGCTCCCGCAGCGTGTCCACCGCTTTTTGACGGCCACAGCGCAGCAGCTCGCACACCTCGTTGATGGGGTAATACAGATAAATTTTGCCATAATCGTCGGCCCATCCGTTTTTGCGGGACAAATCCGTTCGACGCAGGATCATCGCATACAACAGCTTGGCTTCGCTTGACAAGGAACAAAAACTCGGCGCTTCAAACAGAAAGTTGGGCAGCCGTATAAAACTTTGGGCCGGTGGCTTCTGATGAATGTAAAAGGGTTTAGTAGCCATGACAGGTACCTCCATGCGGACAATTAGAATGTGATTTCTGAGCGATAAGGGGTATTGCTATTCACCTCCATGATTGCCAGGCTGGAAAGCGAGCATATATCCGGCTTTTGGAAGCTCTATTTGTCCGTATTCGACCTCCGTTTCCTGTCACTTGCTGTTTTCTGACGGCGATGCACCTTGCGGGCACAATCGGGACAGTACTTGGCGCGGTTAGACTTTGCCAGAAACGGCGCACCACATTCTGCGCATCGCTTCACTCCCTTGGGTCTGGTGATTTCAGCTTGTAAGGCTGGAGCGCCCGGCAGAACCCAATCCCGGAACCAGGTGCAGCACAGAGAATAAGAGATGCTCTGTACACAGACACAGGGCTCACCATCATCCAGCGCAATACAATTGCCGCCGTCATAATTGCAGCAGGATTTTTGAATCAGCGCATTGGCTTTTCTTCTTTGCTTGGGTGTCATTTGAATCGACAAATTGTTTTTCCTCCCAGCTTTTCGGTTGCCGCTTATGCAGACATTTTTCCATGCGCTTTCCTCCATTTCATGTAGAGAATTGATTTTATGAGATTTATGGTTTATAATAAACGAAAACCATAAACTATAATTGAATTATACCGTAGAAAAAGCCTGAATGCGGTATATCAACCACAAATTATTTTAGTTTCAAAAAATACACAAATATAAATTGTAGTTTATATATGGACAGGGGGATAAACTCATGCTGTATGACGAAGCACGGATGGCGCTGACCAAAGAGCGGCTGGAAGATCTGCGCAAAGAAAAAAAGCTGTCCTTTGAACAGCTTTCCAAGCAGCTTGCAGAGCGTGGCGTCAACATCAGCCATACAAATCTCAAAAATTATGAAATCAACGATCCTGTCCATCCTCTGTACGGCCGCACCCGCAGCATGAGCATCGAGTATTTGGTCGCCTTTGCGGATTTTTATGATGTGTCGGTGGAGTATCTATTGGGACTGTCTAACTCTCGCAAACAGGAATACCACAATATTTCTGAGCAGTTGGGTCTGTGCGACGGGGCGATTGAAGAATTGATTCGATGCAAGGAAGATTCTAACAATGAGGAAGATCCGAAAATATATGCACAGCAGGATACGGCAATTCTAAATGATTTTCTCACCAGTATGGAGTTTGAAATTGTGATGGAGAAGATCAAGCAGAGCTTATTTTCGTACTATCTGCACGCGCTGAGCAGTGATGCTTTTGGAACAAAACGGCGTGAGAGAAATGCGGAAAAACTGAAAGAAGCCCGCCTGTTGATGAACGAATATGGTTACTTTCCGGTTGAGAATGATGTGATTTCCCAAGTCCACATGGAAAATGCTATTGGCGTACTGAACTCTTATCTGCGAAAATTGCCGAAGCGACTATATGATGAATTTAGGAAGAGATGAATCAGATATATATGATGATTATTTCTAAAATCAAGGAGTGATCTTAGTGAATAAAGAATATCTTACTTGGGTTGCATTTTACTCAGAATTTGCCGAAAAGCTGCTGCCTTACATGGAAGACAGAAAAACTTTGATTGAAAAAATAAAGGCAGTATATGCGGCCATTGATATGAGATTGCCTAAGTTGGAAAAAGACAACAACATTGTTGATATTGATCCTTTTACTATTTTTGGACTCTTTAATAAGGGAATTACAGATGCAAACCGTATTGCCATTTTGAAAGGAATTTCTCAAGAATTCTCTGTAAAAGCACCTGTGCCAACTTCGTTTAATGGAATCCCTGTCCTTAACAATCAGAAAGCTACATATTACTCGTTCATCAGTGATCGTAAAGATGATGATATTGACACACTATGGGAAGTGTTTGCTTCTGCGGTGGCATACGCAAAAAACCACTCCGAGAGCAGTAAAGCCGCGCTGATCAAAGCCTACGATGCCGCTTTGCTTCAAAAAGGAATCAAATGGAATTTGACAATGGGCTTATATTGGATTTGTCCGTACGAGTATATCAATCTCGATTCGCGAAATCGTTGGTATATTTGCAATCCAGAGAATATGCCCTCAGATTTTATTGAAAGTGTAGGAAATTTTAGTACCGTTCCAAGCGGCGAAAAGTATCTGCAAATCAACGATCGTTGCCGCAGTATTCTCGAAAAAGGAAATTACCGATACAAGAATTTTCCAGAGCTTTCTTATTATGCGTGGATCGTTTCCGAAGAGGTAAATGAAGAAAATCGCGTTGTTGCAGCTAAAGATAATCAGCGTTCCAATGTCGGAGAGGCCATTGGTGACAAGAATGTTCAAACCACGCATTACTGGATTTATTCACCCGGTGACAATGCCTGTATGTGGGATGAGTTCTATGATGCAGAGATTATGGCGATTGGTTGGGGCGAAATCGGTGATTTGACAGCTTTTGCCACCAAGGATGCCATGAAACAAAAAATGAAAGAGTGTATCGACCCCACCCTCTCTTACAAAAATGCCGCTCATGCTACATGGCAGTTTGTAAATGATATGAAGCCCGGCGACATTGTGTTTGTGAAGAAGGGAATGCATCGTATTGTTGGAAGGGGTATTGTTACCTCTGGCTATTTGTTTGATGCTTCTCGCAACGATGAGTATAAGAATATTCGTCAGATAAATTGGACGAACAAGGGCGAATGGGAGCATCCTGGACAGGCAGTTATGAAAACACTGACAGACATCACTTCTTACACAGATTATGTTGAGAAACTGAATGCTTTATTTGAAGATGATGCGGATGAAGAAATCGAGGAAGTAGAAATCCAATATCCAGCGTACACTGCTGAAGACTTTTTGAATGAAGTATATATGAGCAGAACTGATTATCAAACCTTGGTTAGCCTGCTTAAAAATAAGAAGAATATCATCTTGCAGGGAGCGCCTGGCGTTGGTAAGACCTTTGCCGCTAAACGGCTGGCTTACTCGATGATGGAAGTGAAGGATTCCAGTCGTGTTATGATGGTGCAATTCCACCAAAGTTACAGCTATGAGGATTTTATTATGGGATTCAGACCGGCAGCTACCGGATTTGAACTCAAAAAAGGGCCGTTTTATAGCTTTTGCAAAAAAGCTGAGATGGACAGTGAAAACGACTACTTTTTTATCATCGACGAGATTAATCGAGGCAATTTAAGCAAAATTTTCGGTGAGCTGTTTATGCTAATTGAAAATGATAAGCGTGGGGTGTCGTTACAGCTTCTCTATTCGGATGAGAAGTTCTCTGTCCCTTCTAATGTCTATATTATTGGCATGATGAATACGGCAGATCGAAGCCTTGCGATGTTAGATTATGCCCTGCGCCGCCGTTTTGCGTTCTTTGAATTTTCCCCTGCGTTTGAAACAGAAGGTTTTCGGACTTATCGACAAGAAAAAAGCAATAAGAAATTTGACAATCTGATTGCGGCTATTGAAAAGTTAAATGTAGCAATAGAAAACGATGACACTTTGGGTAGAGGATTCCGCATTGGCCATAGCTATTTTTGTACAGAAAGCGAAATTGACGATATGTGGCTGAACGCCGTCATTACCTATGAGATAGTTCCGCTTTTGAACGAATATTGGTTCGATGAACCAAGTAAAGTTCGAGACTGGGAGCATGTACTACGAGAGGCTATTCGATGATTCGGATTCAGAATATATATTATATGCTTGCATATGCGTTCCAAGTTTTACAGGAACGGGGATATGAAAGCTGTGGAACAGAGGAGTTTGAAAACACCGCAGATTTACTTTCGGCTATTCTTGTCAAGGGAGTATCCACACAGATAAAGCGTGGCTTGGGGCGCACCTATATCGAAGAAACAGAACCCTTAAGATGTTTGCGAGGTAAAATAAGCGTTACAGAATCAATGAAGCAGCAGACACTCATGAAGCAACAGCTTATCTGTACCTATGATGAGTTCTCGGTGGATTCTTATATGAATCGCA
>ERZ791934.2397-NODE-2397-length-12212-cov-13.727400_pt1 | contig 12212 bp, 11 predicted proteins | sample MGYA00510125_ERZ791934 | MGnify/ENA primary metagenome ERZ791934 (study PRJEB30046, sample SAMN00993240) | human gut metagenome | study: EMG produced TPA metagenomics assembly of the A metagenome-wide association study of gut microbiota in type 2...
ACACCGGACATGGTCCGTTCCGGACGCGTCCTCCACACCTCAGTTAAATCTCCATATATTTTAGTAACAGCGACCTGTCTGAACTGTTACGGCAGATGAGCGATTTCTTCCTATTAAAAAAGAAAACCTTGCACTTTATTGAAAAAGGTGTTATACTAAACAAGATAACATAATAGACTGACTAGAGAGAGTGGACGGATGTCCACTCTTTCACTTTGTGCAAAGCCCGGTTTTCAATGCTGAGGGAAAAGATATGTGTGGAGATAAAAAGTCAGTTACCTGCTTAAAAAGGTGGTGTAGATATGACAAAAAGAGAACAGTACGAAGCAAAAGTAGAGGCATGGCTCCTTCCGGTTTTAGAGGAACACCATTTTGAACTGGTGGACGTGGAATATGTCAGGGAGGTCGGAGTATGGTATCTGCGTGCTTATATTGACAAAGAGGGCGGTATCGCCGTTGACGACTGTGAGATTATCAGCAGAAAACTCGGTGAATGGCTTGATAAGGAAGACTTTATAGATGACAGCTATATTCTGGAGGTTAGCTCCCCCGGACTTGGCAGGCCGCTTAAGAAGGAAAAAGACTTCGTCAGGAGCATGGGCAAGGATGTGGAGGTAAGGCTTTACAAGCCTCTTAACAAGCAGAAGGAATATACGGGGGCGCTGAAGTCCTATGATGCAGATACGGTTACAATTACATTAGAAGACGGCAATGATCTGATATTTGCAAAAGCAGATATTGCTTTAATACGTCTGGCCTTTGATTTTTAGACGGTAGGAGGATAAAAGAAAATGAATAAAGAGTTGATTGAAGCGTTAAACGTGCTGGAGAAGGAAAATAATATCAGCAAAGATATTCTTCTGGAGGCAATTGAAAATTCTTTACTGACAGCCTGCAAAAACCACTTTGGAAAGGCAGATAATGTAAAGGTTACGATCAACAGGGAAACCGGTGATTTTTCCGTTTATGCCGAGAAAGAAGTCGTTGAGAGCGTGGAAGATCCGATGCTGCAAATCAGTCTTGCTGAAGCAAAGATGATGAACGGCAGATACGATCTGGGCGACATCGTCCATGTACAGATTAACTCCAAAGAGTTCGGACGAATTGCTACACAGAATGCCAAGAACGTGATTCTCCAGAAAATCCGTGAAGAAGAAAGAAAGGCCCTGTTCAATGACTGGTACTGCAAAGAAAAGGATGTTGTCACAGGAATTGTACAGCGCTATGTAAACCGTAATATCTGTATCGACCTCGGAAAGATAGATGCGATTTTAAATGAAAGCGAGCAGGTAAAAGGTGAGGTATTCAAACCGACAGAGCGTATCAAACTGTATGTTCTGGAAGTAAAGGATACCAATAAAGGACCGAGGATCACCGTTTCGAGAACGCATCCTGATTTGGTAAAACGACTTTTTGAATCGGAAGTGGCTGAGGTCAAGGACGGAACTGTCGAGATCAAAGCGATTGCCCGGGAGGCAGGTTCCAGAACTAAGATTGCAGTGTATTCCAACAACCCGGATGTGGATCCGGTAGGAGCCTGTGTAGGACTGAACGGAGCTAGGGTGAATGCAATCGTCAGTGAGCTTCGCGGTGAGAAGATTGATATCATCAACTGGGATGAGAATCCGGCTTACCTGATTGAGAATGCCCTGAGTCCGGCAAAGGTTATCTTTGTCGCGGCCGATGAGGACGCGAGGGAAGCACAGGTAATTGTACCTGACTACCAGCTTTCACTGGCGATTGGTAAAGAAGGACAGAATGCGAGACTGGCAGCCAGGCTGACCGGGTACAAGATTGATATTAAGAGTGAGACACAGGCAAGAGAATCCGGACTTCTGGATGACTTGGAGCTGGGATATGAGCAGGGCTTTGAGGGATATGCCGAGGAACCCTTTGACAGTTTCAGCGAAGAAGCCGGTGCGGATGAGAATCACGCAGAGGAAGACGGCACGGCAGCTTTCGGGGATGTGGATTTTGCAGGCAATGAGGCAGAGGAAGGCCTCGGGGAGGAAAACTACCAGGAGCAGTAAGATTTGACGGGCGTCATTAAAGAAAAAGAAGATTGGGAAGTGAGAAACGTTGAGTACAAAAAAAATACCGCAGAGACAGTGCATCGGGTGCGGAGAGATGAAGAATAAGAAAGAAATGCTCCGGGTACTGAAAACAACCGATGATCAGATTATAATTGATGCCACAGGCAGGAAAAACGGCCGCGGCGCCTATATCTGTCCATCTAAGGACTGCTATAAAAAAGCGGTGAAGAATAAAGGACTGGAGCGTTCTCTGAAAATGGCCATTCCAAAGGAAGTATATGAAGCACTTGAAAAGGAGATGGACAATATTGGAGAACAGTAAAAAAATATTGAACCTTTTGGGCCTGGCAACAAAGGCGGGCAAAATCGCAAGCGGTGAGTTTGCTGCTGAGAAAGCGGTGAAAAGCGGAAAGGCTCATTTGGTGATTGTATCGGAAGAAGCATCGGACAATACCAGAAAGATGTTCCAGAATATGTGTACTTACTACAAGGTCCCGATTTACTTTTTCGGAAAGAAAGAAGAACTGGGGCACGCAATGGGAAAAGAGATGCGGGCATCTCTGGCCTTACTGGATGCAGGTTTTTCCAAGGCACTCGTGAAACAGATGGAGCTGAACGGAGGTAGTGAGTATGAGAGTTAACGAATTATCAAAAGAACTGGGTAAAACCAATAAAGAAGTTCTAGAAATATTACAGAAGAATCAGTTTGATGTCAAAAGCCATGCATCCAGCATTTCAGATGACCAGGCAGCTATTGTCAGAAGAACATTGGGCGCAGGGCATGCATCACAAAGGGCGGTGACGCCGGTGACGGAGACTTCAAAACCAGGTACAGGAAAGGCGGAAACTAAGCGAGTGGAAGAAATCAGGAAAGAGCCAGTAAAGGCAGAAATAAAAGAAGCAGAAACAAAAGCAGCATCTGACAGGACAGAAGGACCGGCTGAACCGCCGAAGAAAAGAATTGCGGCAGTATACCGCCCACAGAACAGTACTCAGATGAGAAATAACCGTCCGGCAGGCCAGAGTTACGGCGGCAGCCGTCCTCAGCAGCCGGGCCGTGTACAGGGAGCCGGAAACCAGGCTCAGGAAAGACCGGTTCAGGCTCAGAGCGTGCCGGGTACACCAAAGCCGGCAGCCGCGCAGCCCCAGACAACGGCTCCGGCAGCTTCACAGGCAGCAGCTCCACAGTCACCGGCAGCGGCTCCGGCAGCGCAGAGCAGCGGCTACCAGGGAAACCGTGACGGTCAGAGCAGCGGCTATCAGGGAAACCGTGACGGCCAGAGCGGCGGTTACCAGGGAAACCGTGACGGTCAGAGGACCGGAGGCTACCAGGGAAACCGCGACGGCCAGAGGACCGGAGGCTACCAGGGAAACCGTGACGGCCAGAGGACCGGAGGCTACCAGGGAAACCGCGACGGTCAGAGAACCGGAGGCTATCAGGGAAACCGTGACGGTCAGAGGACCGGAGGCTATCAGGGAAACCGCGACGGTCAGACCGGAGGTTATCAGGGAAACCGTGACGGCCAGAGGACCGGAGGCTATCAGGGGAACCGCGACGGCCAGAGGACCGGAGGCTATCAGGGAAACCGTGACGGTCAGAGGACCGGAGGCTATCAGGGGAACCGTGACGGTCAGACCGGAGGCTATCAGGGGAACCGCGATGGTCAGAGACCGGGAGGCTATCAGGGGAACCGTGACGGCCAGAGACCGGGAGGCTATCAGGGGAACCGTGACGGCCAGACCGGAGGCTATCAGGGAAACCGTGACGGCCAGAGAACCGGAGGCTATCAGGGAAACCGTGACGGCCAGAGAACCGGAGGCTACCAGGGGAACCGTGACGGCCAGAGAACCGGAGGCTATCAGGGAAACCGCGACGGCCAGAGAACCGGAGGCTATCAGGGGAACCGCGACGGCCAGAGAACCGGAGGCTATCAGGGGAACCGTGACGGCCAGAGAACCGGAGGCTATCAGGGAAACCGTGACGGTCAGGGAGGAAGAGGACTGAATATTCCGAAGCCGTCCTTTGAGACGCCGGTTGTACAGAAACAGCAGAACAACAAGCAGAATAAGAATGCTTATAAGAGTGATAAATACGATAAGAAGAACCGTGAGGACGGAAACCACGCAAAACAGGGCAAGGGAACAAAAGCTCCTGTACTGCCGCCGCAGCCAAAAAGAGAAGAGCCTAAGGTGGAAGTGGTTAAGACCATCATTATTCCTGAAGTGATTACAATTAAAGAACTGGCCGCGAAGATGAAGCTTCAGCCGTCCGTTATTGTAAAGAAACTCTTCCTTCAGGGAAAAGTTGTAACGATCAACCAGGAAGTGGATTACGGGCAGGCGGAAGAAATCGCCATGGAATTCGATGTACTCTGCGAAATGGAAGAAAAAATAGATGTAATCGAAGAACTCCTTAAAGAGGAGGACGAGAACGAGGCAGAGATGGCGGAAAGACCGCCGGTTGTCTGCGTTATGGGCCACGTTGACCATGGAAAAACATCACTTCTGGATGCAATCCGCCAGACGAATGTGACGGCCAAAGAGGCGGGCGGTATTACACAGCATATCGGCGCTTATATGGTGGAAATTAACGGTCAGCAGATTACTTTCCTGGATACGCCGGGACATGAGGCATTTACGGCCATGCGTATGAGAGGCGCGAAATCGACCGATATCGCAATCCTTGTAGTCGCAGCGGACGACGGCGTTATGCCTCAGACAATCGAGGCAATTAATCATGCAAAAGCAGCCGGCGTCGAGATTATTGTGGCGGTCAACAAAATTGATAAGCCAAGCGCCAATATTGAGAAGGTTAAGCAGGAGTTAATTGAATACGAACTGGTATCCGAAGACTGGGGCGGCAGCACTATTTTCGTTCCTGTATCCGCTCATACGAAGGAAGGAATTCCGGAGCTTCTGGAGATGATCCTTCTGACGGCCGAAGTCAAAGAGCTTAAGGCTAATCCGAACCGTACGGCAAGAGGCCTTGTAATCGAAGCCGAACTTGATAAAGGTAAAGGCCCGGTTGCTACTGTTCTTGTACAGAAGGGCACGCTGCGTGTCGGAGATCCGATTGCGGCAGGAGCCTGCTATGGCAAGGTACGTGCAATGATGGATGACAAGGGACGCCGCGTAAAAGAAGCCGGCCCGTCCACTCCGGTAGAAATTCTCGGATTAAACGATGTGCCGAAGGCAGGAGAAGTATTTGTTGCTACGCCGAATGAGAAGGAAGCAAGAAGCTTTGCGGAAACATTTATTTCCGAGGGTAAGAATAAATTAATTGAAGATACTAAGGCTAAGCTGTCATTAGACGATCTGTTCTCACAGATCAAAGCCGGAAATGTCAAAGAACTTCCGATCATCGTAAAAGCCGATGTTCAGGGTTCTGTAGAGGCAGTAAAACAGAGTCTTGTCAAGCTGTCAAATGATGAGGTAGTTGTAAAAGTCATCCACGGAGGCGTCGGCACAATTAATGAGTCCGATGTCAGCCTGGCAGCGGCGTCCAATGCCATTATTATTGGTTTTAATGTGCGCCCGGATGTTACGGCCAAATCAATCGCAGAGCGTGAAAAAGTAGATATGCGTCTCTACCGTGTAATTTACCAGGCAATCGAAGACGTGGAAGCAGCCATGAAGGGTATGTTAGATCCAATCTTCGAAGAGCAGATTATCGGCCACGCTGTAATCCGCCAGACCTTTAAGGCATCCGGTGTCGGAACAATTGCCGGCTCCTATATTCTGGACGGTAAATTCCAGAGAGGCTGCAAGGTAAGGATTACCAGGGACGGAGAGCAGATATTTGACGGACCTCTGGCATCCCTGAAGAGATTCAAGGATGATGTCAAGGAAGTCAATGCCGGATATGAGTGCGGTCTTGTATTCGAGAAATACAACGATGTACAGGAAGACGACATGATCGAGGCATATGCAATGGTAGAGGTTCCCCGCTAAGGGAACCTTCTGCCTGACTGATGGCGGTGAAAGACGGAAGACGTTTTACATCGTTGGAAAGAGAGGCATGAATAATGCGCAAAAACAGCATTAAAAATACACGTATTAACAGTGAGGTTCAGAAAGAGCTGAGCGAGATTATCAGCCGTGAATTAAAGGATCCGAGAATTCATCCCATGACGACGGTTGTATCGGTGGAGGTGACTCCGGATCTGAAATTCTGCAAGGCGTATATCAGTGTTCTCGGAAGCGAGGAGGCTGGCAAAGATACAGTTCAGGGGCTTAAGAGTGCGGCCAGCTTCATACGCACCCAGCTGGCCAAAAGAATCAATTTGAGAAATACTCCGGAACTCAGCTTCATCCTGGATCAGTCGATCGAGTACGGCGTCAATATGACGAGACTGATTAACGAAGTGACGGCAGGGATGAATGAAAGCGGAGCTAAAGAAGAGGATTCGGAAGAAGAGCTTTTGGAAGACACCTCAAACGAATAATAGATGGTTAAGCCTCCGGTGAATTTCGGAGGCTGTCTGATTGGTGGCGGTGACCTGTGCGCGGAGCGTGCAGAGGTTATCGTTGAATCCGGTAATCTGTGCGCACAGCGCCCGGATTATCGCTGAGCAGGAGATGATATAGAGGATGAGTAATTTATTAAATGAAGTTCTTGACGGCGTAAACAATGTTGTCCTGTTAGGACACCTCCATCCGGATGGTGACTGTGTCGGCACCTGCCTTGGTATGTATAATTATCTGTCGGAAAATTACCCGCAGCTCACCGTTGATCTGTATTTAGACCATCCGGCCGGAAAGTTTTCTTATATGAAAAATTTTGACCGGATTAAAACGGAGATGGAGCCGGGAAAAGTTTATGAATTATGTATTACACTGGACAGCAGCGATGCACAACGGCTTGGAATCTTCCTGCCTTATTTTCAGGACGCCGGGGCGACTCTCTGCATTGATCATCACGTGACGAATAAAGGGTTTGCCGGTAAGAACCATGTTGTTCCTTCTGCCAGCTCCTGCAGTGAGGTGCTTTATACCTTGCTGGAAGACAGCAAAATCAGCAGGAATACCGCAGAATGCCTATACACGGGAATCGTTCACGATACAGGTGTGTTCAAATACAGCAATACGTCCAAAAGAACGATGGAGATTGCCGGAAACTTGGTGGACAAAGGCCTGAACAGCGCTAAGATTATCGACGACAGTTTTTACCGGAAGACTTATGTACAGAATCAGGTACTGGGACGCGCTCTTTTAGAAAGCTTCCTGTTTATGGACGGACGCTGCATTTTCACAGCACTGAAACAGAAGGATCTTGATTTTTACGGGGCGGACAGCAATGATTTGGACGGTATTATTGATCAGCTCCGGATTACGGAAGGAGTCGAGTGCGCCGTTTTCATTTACGAGAAAGAACCTCATGTATATAAGGTCAGCATGCGCTCCAACGATTATGTGGATGTGAGCAAAATTGCCTCTTATTTCGGCGGCGGCGGCCATGTCCGTGCAGCCGGATGTACAATAAGCGGAAGTGCTTATGATGTCCTGAATAATCTTTCAAAACATATTGAACAGCAGATGAAAGAGCATGATAACAAATGATCCATGGAATAATTAACATATACAAAGAACCGGGCTACACATCCCACGATGTGGTTGCGAAACTGCGCGGTATATTAAAACAGAAAAAGATAGGCCATACGGGAACACTGGATCCGGAAGCGGAGGGAGTGCTTCCCGTATGTCTCGGAAAAGGCACAAAGCTCTGCGATATGCTGACTGATAAGCGAAAGACGTACCGGGCCGTCATGTTACTGGGAATAGAAACAGATACGCAGGATACCACAGGTACGATCCTCCAAAAGAGGGATACGTCCGGCCTGAATGAAAAACAGGTGAGGGAAGCCATCCTGAGCTTTATCGGCCATTATGAACAGATTCCGCCGATGTATTCCGCGCTGAAGGTAAACGGCAGGAAACTCTACGAGCTGGCCCGCGAGGGGAAAGAAGTGGAGAGAAAAGCAAGGCCGGTGGAGATCTACGGCCTGGAGATAGAAGATGTGGATCTTCCCAGAGTCACTATGCGCGTCGATTGCTCCAAAGGAACATATATCCGGACGCTTTGCCATGATATCGGCGGCAAGCTGGGATGCGGCGGATGCATGGAGAAGCTGTTCAGAACCAGGGTGGACCGCTTTGAGATAGAAGACAGCCTGCGCCTGGGGGAAGTGGAAAAACTGGTGGAAGAAGGCCGGCTGGCGGAAAAAATCATTCCGGTCGATCAGATGTTTTCATCCTTGCCGGAGTTTGTCTCAGAAGGAGAGGAACTGGACAGGCTGCTTCACAACGGCAATTTCTTTCCTCTGAGCTTTGTACCTGACGGGACGGCGGCCGGTTGGAAAAAAGACGGACAGGAGACGGCAATCCGTGTCTATGACAGCAGCCGTCGTTTTGTCGGTATTTATCTGTATGCCGAAGATGAGGGCAAATGGAAACCAAAGAAAATTTTTCTGGGAGGAGATTAGTATGCGGTATATTACCGGAACCAGAGAATTTAATATAGAAGAACCGACGGTTGTTACACTTGGAAAATTTGACGGCCTTCACAGAGGTCATCAGAAACTTCTGAATGAAGTATTCCGCTTTAGGGATAAAGGGTATAAAACTGCGGTTTTCACTTTTGAGACGGCTCCCGGGACTCTGATGAAAGGGAAACTCCAGACGATGATTACGACAAATGCCGAGCGGAGGGAAAACCTGGAGAAAGCAGGAGTCGATTATCTCGTTGAATATCCTTTTAACCAGGAAGTGGCCCATATGCAGCCGGAGGAATTTGTTTCCCATATATTGTGCGGCCAGATGAAGGCCAGGGCAATTGTGACAGGAACTGATTTCCGCTTCGGATATCAGAGAAAGGGAGATGTGGAGCTGCTGAAAAGTCTGGCCGGTAAATACGGCTATGAAATGGTGATTGTAGACAAGGCGCTGGACGGAAGCAGGGAAATCAGCAGCACTTATATCCGGGAAGAGCTGGCCCGGGGAAATATTAAAAAGGCAAACGAACTTCTGGGATATACGTATATGATCCATGGCCGTGTCATCCATGGCCGGCATTTGGGTACGACACTCGGATTTCCTACGGTTAATATCGAACCGAGAGAGCAGAAGCATCTGCCGGCATTCGGGGTGTATCTTTCAAAGGTAGTGATAGACGGAAATATCCATAACGGTATTACAAATATCGGCAGAAAGCCTACAATAGAAGGAAAACACCCGGTTGGAGTGGAAACCTATATATACGACTTGGATGCTGATCTTTATGATAAGTGGATTGAGGTCAGACTAACCGATTTTATACGTCCTGAGCAGAGGTTTTCCAGTGTGGAAGCTCTGAAAGAAAGGGTCCTGGCAGACAAAGAAGCCGGAAGAAGGCTACACGCCCGGCCGTACAGCATAATCGCTGAGACAGATTAAGGTAACAGTTCATGCTGTCTGAACTGTTACGGATTAAGAAAGAAATACAGAGCAGGAGGGGAGCCGCAGAGTCATGAACTGACTAAGGGGCTCCCCTCTTTAATTGATGGCGGTGACCTGTGCGCGGTGCGTACGGGTCACCGTTAAATCCACTTCTGCACTTCTTCACATACCAGTCTGATATATACGCTAAGCGGCATATCCCCGCATCCCACCACGGTATGGTGGCAGTGCTGGCTGACAGGTATCAATATCTTATGGGCCCGGCTGCTGCCTATGGCCGAGGACATTGCCGGTGTGATCTCACCCAGCAATGAATCGGCAATGACAATTCCCAGGGGCCCGATAATTAAATCGGCATCGCGGCAGGCCGTGATAACAGGATTTTCTCCTGTGGCGCCCAGATCAGCTCCCGCCTTCAGCATAGCAGAAGTGGCGATACTGTTGGTGCCGATGGCTGTGAGAGGCAGATCCGGGTATGTATTCTTAAGCTGTTCTACCACAGTTTTTCCCATCCGGCCGCCCTGGCCGTCAATTACTACGATTTTTTTCATAAAAATTGACGAATCCTTTCTGCTTTTTAAAATAATACCCCAGTATATTTTTACTAGCATATCATAAAAAATGTAAAAAGGAAAGAGAAAAACGCATTTTTTCGGTTTACAAGGCAGAACTTTTCTATTATAATCTTGATAATGCCTTACTGGGGTCTTTTGGCAAAAAGGACTTCTGAGCGGCTTTTAGAAAATGTAAACTGCAGACAATGAGAGGGAAAAAACATGAGGAGAAACGACATTCACAAAGTGATGATTATCGGTTCCGGTCCAATTATTATCGGACAGGCATGCGAGTTCGATTATTCCGGAACTCAGGCATGTAAGGCGTTAAAAAACCTTGGTTACGAGATTGTACTGGTAAACTCTAATCCGGCGACGATTATGACGGATCCGGAGACAGCAGATGTAACATACATCGAACCGCTTAATGTTGAGAGACTGACACAGATCATTGATAAAGAGAGACCGGACGCATTACTTCCTAACCTGGGAGGACAGTCAGGTCTTAACCTTTGTTCTGAACTTGCTGCGGCAGGAGTTCTTGATAAATATAATGTAAAAGTAATCGGAGTCCAGGTTGATGCAATCGAGCGCGGGGAAGACCGTATCGAATTCAAGCATGCAATGGAGAGCCTGGGAATCGAGATGGCAAGAAGCGAGGTTGCTTACACCGTAGAGCATGCTCTTGAAATTGCCGATAAACTGGGATATCCGGTTGTGCTTCGTCCGGCTTACACGATGGGCGGCGAGGGCGGCGGCCTTGTATATAATGTAGAAGAATTAAAAACAGTCTGTGCGAGAGGCCTTCAGGCCAGTATGGTAGGCCAGGTACTCGTCGAAGAATCCATCTTAGGCTGGGAAGAATTAGAGCTGGAAGTTGTACGTGACGCTAAAAACAATATGATCACCGTTTGTTTTATTGAAAACATCGATCCTCTCGGCGTTCATACCGGCGACTCATTCTGCTCCGCACCAATGCTTACTATTTCAGAAGAAGTCCAGAAACGTTTACAGGAAAAATCATACAAAATTGTTGAGGCGATTGAAGTAATCGGCGGTACAAACGTGCAGTGGGCACATGATCCGAAGACTGACCGAGACATCGTAATCGAGATTAATCCAAGAACCTCCCGTTCCTCTGCTCTGGCATCCAAGGCAACAGGCTTCCCGATTGCCCTCGTATCTGCCATGCTGGCAACAGGGCTTACTCTGGATGAGATTCCGTGCGGTAAATGCGGCACTCTGGATAAATACGTTCCGTCCGGCGATTATATTGTAATTAAATTTGCACGCTGGGCATTTGAGAAATTCAAAGGCTCTGAGGATAAACTGGGAACTCAGATGAAAGCCGTAGGCGAGGTTATGAGTATCGGAAAGACCTATAAAGAGGCATTCCAGAAAGCAATCCGAAGCCTGGAGAGAGGCAGCTACGGACTCGGCCATGTGAAGGATTTTGACCAGAAAACGAAAAAAGAACTCCTGTCCATGCTCCATGTACCGACCAGCCAGCGTCAGTTCATTATGTATGAAGCTCTGAGAAAAGGCGCAACGGTAGACGAACTCTTTGAGCTTACCAAGATTAAGCACTACTTTATCGAACAGATGAAGGAGCTGGTGGAAGAGGAAGAAGCACTGCTGCAGTATAAGGGACAGGTACCTCCGACAGAAGTACTCCGTCAGGCTAAGCTTGATGGCTTTGCGGATAAATATCTGAGTGAAATTCTGGAAATTTCGGAAGAGACTGTTCGTGATGCCAGAACAGCGGCAGGAATCGTGGAAGGCTGGGAAGGCGTTCATGTAAGCAGCACCGAAGATTCTGCTTATTATTACTCCAGCTACCATATTAAAGATGAAAGTCCATGCAGCGACAATAAGAAGATTATGATTCTCGGAGGAGGTCCCAACCGTATCGGCCAGGGTATCGAATTTGACTACTGTTGTGTTCATGCGGCAATTGCCCTGAAAGAGCTGGGATTTGAGACTATCATTGTTAACTGTAATCCGGAGACCGTATCCACCGATTATGATACATCCGATAAACTGTACTTTGAGCCACTGACTCTGGAAGATGTTTTAAGTATTTACCATAAGGAAAAACCGCTGGGCGTTATTGCACAGTTTGGCGGACAGACACCGCTTAACCTGGCCGCAGATCTTAAGAAATACGGCGTAACAATCCTCGGAACCACGC
>ERZ791934.2398-NODE-2398-length-12208-cov-3.737102_pt1 | contig 12208 bp, 13 predicted proteins | sample MGYA00510125_ERZ791934 | MGnify/ENA primary metagenome ERZ791934 (study PRJEB30046, sample SAMN00993240) | human gut metagenome | study: EMG produced TPA metagenomics assembly of the A metagenome-wide association study of gut microbiota in type 2...
CTGATACTGCGTAACTGATGCGTCTGCCTGCCCCCGCCGTTACGGAGAACGGCCAATTTACCAGCAAGCTGCGTAACCGTTCAGGGATTAGGCCCTGATACTGCGTAACTGATGCGTCTGCCTGCCCCCGCTGTTACGGAGAACGGCCAATTTACCAGCAAGCTGCGTAACCGTTCAGGGATTTGGCCCTGATACTGCGTAACTGATGCGTCTGCCTGCCCCCGCCGTTACGGAGAACGGCCATTTTACCAGCAAACAGCGTAACCGTTTAGGGATTTGGCCCTGATACTGCGTAACTGGCGTGCCTTATATGTAGGAAAGGAACTTATTTCTTATTTATCATGATAGCGACTACGCCATAGCCAGCAACACACCATAAGCTTAATTTGATGTAATGAACGAAATCGACTGAGAACATGGTTCCAGCAAACGTAGACCTGATAATCTGCGCCATGGAGTCAATGGGCAGTATATTGTGGACAACCTGCATCCAGGCGGGCAGCCGATCCATTGGAAAGTTTATGGGAGAAAACATCAGAGCGCCAAACACACACAGCATGCAGACTACCAAGGTGGTCTCTGGTTTCAGCACATAGGAAAAGCCGTAGCCGATTGCAATACAAGTGAGGGCGGCTAATAGGCATGACGGAATGACTAGCCAGCTGAAAGAGTATCCTGGCCGGAAGATAAAGTGGGCTGAAAGGGTAGAAATAATGATTCCGGGCAATGAAACGGCTAACCAGATGACAGTATCCGCGATGACGATGGAAAGCCTGTTGACTGGCAGGGTTTTTAAAAAATTTAAATGCCCTTCCGTCTTTGCGGTGGAGTTCTGCATGGGCAGGCATGCCAACCCGCAGGTGACGAAAATCATGGTGGGGGCACCGGTTGCAAGATACAAAATGGTGGATTTGTCTATATCAGCATAGAGAAAAGTGAAGCCGATGGTAATTCCCAGAGATATGATGATCTGCTGCAGTGCATAGAAGATTAGGGTTCCGCCCAGTCTGTTGGCCTGCAGGCTGATAATACTTGAAACTTGATTTGTAAATGTCATTTCTAGGCCCCTTTCTTGATTAAATCGATATAAACGTCTTCAAGGGTGGTATCTGATATGGAATAACTGACGATAGATTTTTCTGTGACGAGAGTTCGGCCCCATTCCAAGGCACTGTCTATTTTTTCGGGAGCAAGAGTTATTATCATCATGCCATCGCCGTGGCTTGACGATATGCCCCATTCTGGAATGCGGAGCTTTTCTGCTGTGCCCTCATCGTCGTAGTGTAAATTCAGTTTCAAGTGATTGGAGAGGCGGCTTTTGATATCGGTAATCGTACCTGTAGAGATCAGCTTGCCGTCGTCGATGATAGTGACGATATCAGCTACACTTTCTAATTCAAGAATATTATGGGTTACTACGATGACACCGCAGCCTTTGGCAGTCATCCGCTTGATCTCCTGCCAAAGGCGCTTTCTTCTGACAGGGTCTACGTCATTGGTCGGTTCGTCCAGGATAATAAAGTCTTTGGCACAGATAACAGCCATACAAAAGGCGGTCAGCCTCTTGATTCCGCCTGATAAAAGATTGCCTGGCGTGTTAGCCCACTCCAAAATATCCAGGGCAGAGAACAAGTAATCAATTTGTTCGTCGATTTCTTCCGGCTTACCGCCCCGCAGTTCGCCCATAAGTCTGACTGCCTTTTTTGGGGTCAGCTCACCAAAAGCCAGCTGCCCTTGTGTCTGTACTGAGCAGAGAGTTCTGGCCGCTTTAGGATCTTCTTTGACAGAATTTCCAGAGATGAAGATTTCGCCGTCTTCAATCTTGTAAAGTCCGATAATCTGATTGATCAAAGTGGTTTTTCCAGAACCGTTCTGTCCTAGTATGCCATAGACTTTACCTTTTGGTATCGAAAGAGAGATGTTTTCGTTTGCAACTACTTCCCCCTTCTTATTACGGAATTTCTTTGTCAGATTTGTGATTTCGATCATTGAGGCACCTCCTTATTCTTGTGCAGCGATTCTCTGAATTCCTCAAACCAGGAAATTTCAAATTTTATCTTTGCTAAACCCAGATGCAGGGTAGCAAGTTGGTATTGGGCAATCTGCTCGATCATCTCTAAAGGGGTCTTGCCGTTATCTGGATTCAATATTTCTGGCTCAGCCCCGCACTGCTGCAGCATAACCAGATATTCTTCGTCGAATTGGGTGCTGTCTCCGACGCTCTCTTGTATTTTCTGCAACATGGCAAGTTCCTGATATAGTTCTTTGATGTAAGAATCCAGTGATGTTATCTGAGCCTCTTTTTCTAAAAAACCCAAAAAGAAAAACTTGTTCAATTCCATATTCTTCTCTTTGTACTTCATCGGTGCAGAGATGTTAGAAAAGAATTTCCTTTTCCCTGCTGTTGTAATCGAATAGACCTTTTTGTTAACGCCGTTTTCTACGTGCTCGGAAAAGGTAATGCATTCCATCTCCAACAACTTCTTTATGGCAGTCTGCATGCTTCCCAAACTGCTGCTGCTGATTGAAGTGAAATTTGTTTCAATCATTTTACGCATTTCGTAGATTGTCCAGTTGCCGATCATTAACAAGCCTAGAATATTTGTGTCCATTTCTCATATCCTCCTCGTATTACTAATAGTAACATTGCTTATAGATGGTGTCAAGGGCAAGAGACTGAAACTTGCCCGGTAAAATCTGTTAATCCTTATTTTAAGATAGCACTGATGATTTTGCTCATTTCTTCTGGTCTTTTTCTCGGACTTTCGGAACACCAGAGAATTGTAACTTTCCAGAATCCCGCCAGCTTAAAGGCAAATTCATACTGATACTGTTCGTATTGTTTTTCCAGTATTTCTTTGCTGATCTCGGCAGAGACATGTCCTGACTTCAGAGCTGCTTCGTAGATGAGAGATAGCAGATGATCCTCTACGAAGTAGAGCAGGTGTGCCTTATTGAGCAGAAGAAGTATATCAATGTAACCTTCCCAAAATTCAAAATAAGATCTTGCGACGGTCTCCAAGGTGTCTGCGCTGTTGGCGATGATTTTAGCTGCAAAGTCATTCATCAGAAGTTTGGTCGTATACTCCATAACCTCATCCTTTGATTTGAAATAACGATAAAAGGTTCTTCTGCCAAGACCCGCCTGATTGACAATTTGATTGATTGTTATATCCCGATAATCTCGTCGTTTGAGTAAGGCAAAGAGCGCGTCTATGATCCACTTCCTCGTCTTGTTTTCTTCCTTGATTTCCATAATTTCCTCCCGCGGCACAAAATGAAATATTTGTATCACTTTTTCTTCACTTATTGCTCTCAGTAACTGATGGTATTATACTAGGTTTAAAATAAGTGCACAAGTGTGCCTCCACAGTTGATAAAAGGAGCAAAATATGTTATTAGCAATTGAATGCATAATCGCCTGTATCGCACTAACGCTGATTATCCTTCCTGCACTATATCAAAACCCTGTTAAACAGATCATGTCCTATCCGCCGTCCATCAGAGAGAGGGTGGAAAGACTGCCTCAATATGCGGGTGTAATCCAAAAAATAGAGAGGCGCCATATTGCCGTTAAAATCTGCGCTGTATTTCTATTTGCAATTGTTCTGGGTCTAACCGCCTATTTCTCAGGCGCAAAGACTTTCAACAGTGCCTATGTCCATGTGTTTATGCTGTTTTTAGCAGTCAATGTTTACGATGTCGTCGTATTGGATATTGGTTTGTTCTGCCACAGTAAGAAACTGAGAATTCCGGGAACAGAAGACATGGAGCAAGTCTACCGTGATCCTTGGTTTCATGTAATTGGAGGACTCAAGGGGATTTTGATTGGCGCTGTGACCGCCTTGCTGTCAGCCTGTATTGTTCAAATCCTTTCCATAGTGCAGTGAAAATAAAAATGACAGGATGCCGTAAGAATGATATAATGGCGTTGTGCTGCAGTTTCTATGAGAAATCCGTGACAGCAGAAACCGAAAGATAGCATATTACCTAAAAGAGACGCCACGATAGTTCTGGGCTTTTTGAACCTTTTTCAAATATCTGCAGAAAAAACATGCTGGTCCACCTTGTAGAAATACCACTCAACTGTTACGGCTGATGGAGGGCGAGGTAAAGTGGAATATCGCCTTTCAGCAAGGAGAGGATATGGAATATCCTACAGCCAAGTGCTGGGGAAGATGGGGATACAAGCCGGTGAAATCGGCTTTATACTTTGGAATCGCTTAAGATAGAATTTTAATCAGGAGGAAAATCATATGTTTACAGATGCGAGGAGTAAGCGGGTCATATTTGTCGCACACTGCCTGCTCAATCAAAATTCAATTTCTGACGGTACAGCAGATTACCCGGGCGCCAATGAGGAGATTCTGCAAATCTTACTGAAGGCAAAAGTGGGTATCGTGCAGATGCCTTGTCCGGAGCTCTGCTGCCTTGGATTAGACAGAGGAAATGTTTTGGGCGCTGAAAGTCCAGTCGTAGTTGAGAATACACGTATTCGCAAAGCGATGCAAGAACCGTCTGTGTCCGCACAGCTTTCGGTGCTGACGGAGTTTGTCATGAGACAGATTTTCGAGTACCACAAGCACGGATTTGAGGTTATCGGCATTGTCGGCATCAATCGTTCTCCTTGCTGCGGCGTCAATACCACTTCCGACGATAATCGGGAGCTAGAAGGGCAGGGCGTCTTTATTACAAAGTTAAAGGCGGCGCTGACAGACGCCAATTTAGAAATTCCCGTCATAGGTGTAAAAGCAGAAGCGAATGCAGCAATGCGGGTAGAAGCGCTTCTGTGACCGATTAAAACATAGGAGGAATTGAAGATGAAGAATTTTAATATGCCGGACTTTGTCAGTCCCACTTTAGAACAAGAGGAGATGGAACGGCTGAAAAAAAGTCTGACAAAACATATATCAAAGAAGGATGCTGAGGAATTTCTTGCTTTAATTCCGCTAGCTGTTAACGCAGGAGCGGATCAACGTGGATTGTGGGTTGAAAACATGTGCAGAGCTCTGGAAGATCACTTTGATAAAGAGGAAATCATCGAGATACGCAAAGACTGTTACTGCGATGAAAATGGCAGACTCCAGGAGGCAGCAAAATCTTTAAGAGAAGTTTACGAGTCTGTCGGCTGTGATTTGGAAAACATGGTAGCGGTCCTTAACGAGAGTGGCGCAGGCTGGTATATGGAAGGAAAAGTGCTGTATACCAAAATGTTCGTTTGTGAATGTCCCATGTTAGAACAAGGACGTATTCACCAGTCTCTGACCTGGTGTCACTGCACGGCAGGATACAGCAAAGCTTTGTTCGAACATATATTTGAACGTCCAGTGGAAGTGGAGGTTCTGCAGAGTATCAAGCAGGGTTTTGACTACTGTTTAATGCGGGTTGAGATCGTCTGATCGAAGAATCAGGCGGTCTTTTTTTTTCACACTATGATGGGACCTTCATATGATATCAAGATAGCCTTTATATAAGCCTATACAGCATATGAAGGAGGATATGAATGATAACAATCAGCTTATGCATGATACTCAAAGATGAAGAGGACGTTTTGGATCGCTGTCTTTCCAGCGTCAAAGGATTGGTAGATGAAATAATCATCGTAGATACAGGCTCAACAGATGCGACAAAGCAGATTGCTTTACAATATACAGACCAGGTTTTTGATTTTGCCTGGATTGACGACTTTGCCGCTGCTAGAAATTATGCTTTTTCTAAAGCAAATATGGAATATTGTATGTGGCTGGATGCGGACGATGTGATAGAAGAGAAGGATCGATTGGATTTCTTAACTCTCAAAAATACACTTACCTTGGACACAGATATTGTTATGATGCGTTATAATACTGCCTTTGATGACGACGGAAATCCATCGTTCTGGTACTATCGGGAGAGAATTATCCGCAATGATCAAAGCCATCCATGGCAGGGAGCTGTCCATGAAGTCATTACACCGAATGGCAGCCTCCTATATTCTGATGTTGCGATTTGCCACAGGAAACTTGGTGCAGGTGATCCCGACCGCAATCTCAATATTTATAGAAAACTGCTGGCAGAAGGCAGAATTCTTTCTGCGCGCGAACAGTATTACTATTCTCGCGAGTTGTACTATCACCAGCTGTATGACGATGCGATTGAAGCCTTTGGCGTTTTTTTGTCACTGCCTGACGGATGGATGGAGGATAAAATCGAGGCCTGCATCATGTCGTCAAAGTGTTATATGCTGACTGGCAAAAGTGACGAAGCGCTGCTGATGCTTTTTCGAAGTTTGCTCTACGATATTCCCAGGGCGGAAGTCTGCTGTGAAATTGGAGACTGCTTTATGAAAACAGGGCGGTTTGAAACGGCAGCCTTTTGGTTTGAAACGGCGCTGGACTGCCAGATGGATTATCGCAAGGGCGGATTTATCCTGCCTGACTGTTACGACTACATTCCGGCGATTCAGCTCTGTGTCTGTTATGATAAACTGGGTGAAGTAGAAAAGGCAAAAGCGTATAATGACAAAGCTGGCGAGTACAAACCAAATGCATCGGCATTTTTGCACAACAAAAAATATTTTGATAAAAAATTAAAATCTCATTGATTTCATGGACCCCCTTTCGCGTAATGTCATATTATAAAAGTGCGGCATAGCCGCGAATTGAAAGGGATGTGAATATATGAATTATAATATAAATGGAAGATGTCGATATATGGATTATGGCATGTGCTATCCAGTATACCACTGTACAGGGACTCCAGGCCCAACCGGCCCAACCGGCCCAACCGGTCCGACTGGTACTGCAGGCATAGCCGGCGCAACGGGAGCGACTGGCGCAGCAGGTCAAGATGGAACAACACCTATAATTAAGGTTGTCGGGACTATTACAGGCGACCCTGGAACAGATGCCAATGTAGATGAAACTCTTTCGCGTGATGGCGTAGATCTGATATTTACAATTCCAGCTGGCCCAACGGGAGCTAGTGGATCACCAGGAGCAACTGGTGCAGATGGAAGAGACGGAGTTGATGGTGTAACCGGAGCAACTGGCGCAGACGGAAGAGACGGAAGAGATGGCGCTACCGGAGCAACTGGCGCACCGGGAGAAGACGGCGTAGATGGAATAGATGGCCCAACTGGTCCGACGGGTCCAACAGGAGCCACTGGTCCGACTGGCCCAACAGGCCCGACGGGAAACACTGGTGTAGGTGTAACGGGTCCAACTGGGGCAACAGGCCCGACCGGCCCTGGATCTGGCGCTACAGGAGCAACAGGCCCGACGGGTCCGACAGGAGCAACGGGAAACACTGGAGCAGACGGAGCAACAGGCCCAACGGGAGCAACAGGAAATACCGGAGCAGACGGAGCCATTGGTCCAGCGGGAGCAACAGGCCCAACGGGTCCGACAGGAGCAGCCGGTACAGCAGGAGTGACTGGCCCAACGGGTCCAACAGGAGCAGCCGGTACAGCAGGCGCGACCGGTCCAACAGGAGCAGCAGGAGTAACAGGCCCAACGGGTCCGACAGGAGCAGCAGGTACAGCAGGAGTGACTGGTCCAACCGGTCCAACAGGAGCAGCGGGAGCAACAGGCCCAACGGGTCCGACAGGAGCAGCAGGTACAGCAGGCGCGACGGGTCCAACTGGAGCAGCAGGAGCAACGGGAGCGAATGGAGCAACCGGTCCAACCGGTCCAACAGGAGCGGCAGGTACAGCAGGAGCAACGGGAGCGACGGGTCCAACAGGCGCAGCAGGGGCAACTGGAGCAAATGGAGCGACTGGTCCAACGGGAGCAGCAGGAGCAACAGGAGCAACCGGTCCAACGGGTGCAACGGGAGCAACAGGAGCAACCGGTCCAACGGGTGCAGCAGGTACAGCAGGAGCAACGGGAGCGACCGGTCCAACCGGAACTACTGCGACAGTCAATAGTATGAATGCACTCAATACCAATGGAGCTACCATTGCTGTTCTTTTAGGAGGAACGACTGTTCCTCTTCCAAATGATCAGGTTTTAGACGGCTTCACAGTAGATGCTGGGAATACCACCTTTACTGTACCAGCTACGGGAACCTATATGGTGACCTATCGTGTATCGACTACTGCAGGGCTATTAATGTCGTCTCGTGTTATGCGTAACGGTACTGCATTGGCCGGATCCACTTTCTCACCGGCCGTATCAGTCAGCTCGTATTCGGCAACAACCTTTGCAACCTTGACTGCAGGAGATACTCTTCAACTTCAGCTCTTTGGCCTGGCAGGAGCAGCAGTTCTTCAGGGCGGCAACGGCGCATCACTGACCGTGGTTAGACTTTCCTAATGAATTAAACATCGTTAGCTATAAAACGTGATAAAATGAGTATAAACAAATCCAAAAAGGCAGGGCATGATTTCACATGCCCTGCCTTTTCTATTGTCCAGAAATTATATAGAAGCAAATGGCTGTATGCATCAAAGCGCAGATGTTTTGCAAGGACTGATTAAGTGACGAGGCTTGGAATGTAATTAATAGGTTTTTGCTCTAGCCCATGGCAGTGTGAAAGACCTCTTTTTCTTATGCATGTAATCCGACCGAATTATACTTTTCAAGTTGGAAGGTCTTCAAGAGAATAAAGCCGCTTTTGAACTGTACAAATTAAAGGGACTTTCCATAACAAGGCATTATTCGTGTATTCCACATATTGCCGTTCACAAGGATTACAGGTGCAGAGTCATCGCCGCAGATATAATTACAGCACTATTTGAAAGTACAGAGGCTGACAGTCTTCAGATGCTTCACGTTGATAGATCCAGGCAGCAATAGAACTAAGTACATTGAGATTGGTGAATGTTTATTTTGCCTGCATGTCAACAAAATGGCTATTGAAAAATACGATGGAATTTTCGTTATCCTGTTGTTCCGACTGCAAAATGGGGCAGGAAGACTGTGATGCGCTGTGTCAAATATTGCAAGATCCAAAATGATATACGCACGCTTATGAACACGTCTCATTTAGTGATTTGCGTAAAGCGGTCAATTAAGGTTTAATACAGAGGAATAATATCCTGACAACGTACCGTTATCCCTCTGCCTTGCATATATTAATCATGGAGAACTTTCTTCTAAATTCATATATAGGGAGGAATTACTGTGCTTGAAACAAAAGCTTCAAATATATCAAGGCCGTTTATCATCTATTCCGGCAATGATATCAGCGGAACCGTAGGTGGTAATCCCAGCGTAGAAAGTTACTGCGCCTTGGATTATACCGCAGCGTCAAGATATCGTTTAAAAAGAGATGACCACAATCAGATATTTCAATTCTTTGGAAACCTTTTAGGCAGTCAAAATAAATTAGTATACTGTCTGGACAAATTTGCCGATGGACCATACAATGATGTTCCATATGAAAGCAGACCATTTGAAACCCTCTTTCCTGGAGCCACTGAACGTCAGAAGGAAATGTTTGGCTGGATTCCCACGTGAGCCCCGAGGCCGCCGCCGGCGGCACCATCGCCCTGGTGGAGGAAGGGGACATGATCGCCATCGACATCCCCAACTGCAAGATCCAGCTGGAGGTCTCCGACGAGGAACTGGCCAAGCGCCGGGCCGCCTGGGTCTGCCCCGAGCCCAAAGTCAAGAGCGGTTATCTGGCTCGGTATGCCAAGATGGTCACCTCCGCCGACAAGGGCGCCATTCTGGACTTCTGAGCCAGAGACAAAGAGAACCAGGTTTCCCGGTGCGCGGGAAACACAACATATTATTTCTTGAGAAGGGAAGCGTCTGTCATGTTAGACATCAAGATCACCAGAACCACCACCCCCAAGGAGAAGCCCACCGGCAAGTTGGGCTTTGGCCGGGTCTTCACCGACCACATGTTCGTCATGAACTATACCAAGGGCAAGGGCTGGCACGACCCCCGCATCGTCCCCTATGAGGACATCACCCTCTCTCCCGCCGCCATGGTCTTCCACTATGGCCAGGAGATGTTCGAGGGCCTGAAGGCCTACAAGGGCGACGACGGGGCCAACTACCTCTTCCGCCCGGACATGAACGCCAAGCGCACCAACGACACCAACGACCGTCTGTGCATCCCCCGGGTCCCTGTGGAGGACTATGTCCAGGCGGTGAAGGCCATCGTCTCCGTGGACCAGGACTGGATTCCCACCGAGCCCGGCACCTCCCTGTACATCCGCCCCTTCATCATCGCCACCGAGCCCTTCCTGGGGGTGGATGTGTCCGAGACCTTCCTGTTCATCATCATCCTCTCTCCCTCCGGTGCCTATTATGAGAGCGGCCTGGAGCCTGTGGGCATCTGGATCGAGGACGACTACGTCCGGGCCGTCCGGGGCGGCATGGGCTTTGCCAAGACCGGCGGCAACTACGCTGCCTCCCTGGCCGCCCAGGTGAAGGCCCACGACGACGGCTACTCCCAGGTGCTGTGGCTGGACGGCGTGGAGCGCAAGTACATCGAGGAAGTGGGTGCCATGAACATCTTCTTCAAGATCGATGGCAAGGTGATTACCCCCATGCTCAACGGCTCCATCCTCCCCGGCATCACCCGCAACTCCGTCCTGCAGATCTGCCGGGACTGGGGCCTGCCCACCGAGGAGCGGAAGATCTCCGTGGATGAGCTGATCCAGGCCCAGAAGGAGGGCAAGCTGGAGGAGGTCTTCGGTACTGGCACCGCGGCGGTGATCTCCCCCGTGGGCAAGCTGCGCTACAAGGACGACGTGATGATCATCGGCGACGGTAAGATCGGCGAACTGAGCCAGAAGCTCTACGACACCGTCACCGGCATCCAGCTGGGCAAGCTGGAAGACAAGTTCGGCTGGCGGGTGAAGGTGGACTGAGCCACACAAGAGAAATACAACCCAATTTGGCCGCCTGCGGGCGGCCAAATTGCTATGGGACAACGGGGAAGGAGAACGACAATGGATCAACTGGTATCCCGGCTGCTGCTCTACGGCGACCTGGGCAAGGACAGCATTTTGGTAAAACTGGCGGAGACCTTCCAGGAGTGGAAGGGGAGCGCTGCCCCCCGGCAGACCCTGGTGCGGCGGATCTATGACCAGGTCAAGCGCCTGCTGGACCTGGCCACCGACTATGGCTTTGACGAAAATCTGTGGCAGAACTATCTGACCTTCCTGCTCATGACCAACGAGAACTCCTTCAGCCTCATCACCGAGCGGGTGGGAGAGCTGGAGGGGACGGTGAACCACTTCGCCAAGAGCGACTTTGGGGTCTTCCGGGCCCTGTTCCACTATGACTTTGGACCCATCGAGGCCGACCTGGGCATCGACTGCTTCACCACTCTGTGCAATTATACGTCGATCTATAAACATGAACGGCGGTACAATAAGAACGTCAGCGAGAAGGTCCGGGACCTGAGCCGCCGGCTGGCGGCCGCCCAGGACGACGAGACCTTCTTTCAACTGGTCACTGGCCACTACCGCCAGTACGGCGTGGGCCTGATCGGCCTGAACAAGGCCTTCCGCATTCGGTCCGGGCCGGAGGGGGTCTCCCTCATCCCCATCTACAACACCGATAAGGTGATGCTCCGGGACCTGGTGGGCTACGAGAGCCAGAAGGAACAGCTGCGGGGGAACACCGAGGCCTTCTTGGCCGGGCGGAGCACCAACAACGTGCTGCTATACGGCGACGCGGGCACGGGCAAATCCTCCAGCGTCAAGGCCCTCATCAACGAGTATTACGACCAGGGCCTGCGGATGATCGAGATTTACAAGCACCAGTTCCGGGACCTGTCGGCGGTGATCGCCATGGTGAAGAACCGCAACTATCGCTTCATCATCTTCATCGACGACCTGTCCTTCGAGGAGAACGAGGTGGAATACAAGTTCCTCAAGGCGGTCATCGAAGGGGGCGTGGAGACCAAGCCTGACAACATCCTCCTCTACGCCACCTCCAACCGCCGCAACCTCATCCGGGAGACCTGGAAGGACCGGGCGGACATGGAGCACGAGAACGACGTGCACCACTCGGACACCTTGGAGGAAAAGCTCTCCCTATCTGCCCGCTTCGGGGTGCGCATCAACTACTCCATCCCCAACCGAAACCAGTTCAAGGAGATCGTTCTCTCCCTGGCCCAGCGCCAGGGGCTGGCCGTTCCCGAGGACGTGCTGCTGGCCGAGGCCAACAAATGGGAGCTGCGCCACGGGGGCGTCTCCGGCCGCACGGCCCAGCAATTCATCAACTACATGGCGGGCACCCAGCCCAGCCGGGAGGAATAAACC
>ERZ791934.2399-NODE-2399-length-12201-cov-3.094023_pt1 | contig 12201 bp, 31 predicted proteins | sample MGYA00510125_ERZ791934 | MGnify/ENA primary metagenome ERZ791934 (study PRJEB30046, sample SAMN00993240) | human gut metagenome | study: EMG produced TPA metagenomics assembly of the A metagenome-wide association study of gut microbiota in type 2...
TATGCTTTTGATTTTACCATTATTTATATTATAAATCAATATTAATACTCAAAATTTTAGTGGATTAGTATTGACAACTAAAATAATGAGTGATAATATAAAGTTACACTAAAAAAATGAGTTAAGGAGGTGATAACTTGGACATTAGAGAAAATCTAAAAAACGTTATAGAGGAAAAAGGATATATGCAATCCGCTATAGCGCGAAAATCAAAGTTAAGTCCATATAAGCTTTCTATGGTGTTAAATAAGCAAAGAAAGCTAGATGCAAATGAACTTTTTGACGTATGTGATGCCATAGATATGACACCTACAGAACTTAGAGAATATAAGCCTACAACACCAGAAAGAAGGTAGGGTATAGCAAACGCACTAGAAGTTGAGCCAAACGAACTGTATGGTATCAAGTCACAGTGATGGCAGCACCAGAAAGAAAAGGAGGACAATATGGCAGATAAAGTTGATTTAAAAAAAGTAGAAGAGGCTCTTTCGAGAGCCTTGACAGATCAATATCGTCAGTTTGGACTTGAAATTAAAGCCAAGCTTGTGCCGAAGGAGGAGGAAAAAGATGAAGTTAGCGCATAGGAGGAAGAAAGAATGATTAAGTTAGAAAACGGAAAAGTGGAAATGCGGGGGAATGTGACAGACCTGCTCACAGATCTGTCTCTCATTGTGGCATCTTTGTATGAAGTAATCTCAGAATATGATGATGAAAACGCAAGAAAAGCAGTGCTTGCAGCAACTACAATTGGGTTTTCTACATACGATGAATCAAAAACATCTTCAGGAGGAATCGGCGATGAAATGGTTAGTAATTGAATGTCTGAGCTGGCTCGGCATCGGAGCCTTTGGGCTGCTGGTTGCTCTTTGGCTGACGGGAGGACTGCACGAATGGGGATTATAAGGGATCGAGAAAACAGCAAATACGCCACGCCGCTTCAGGTAAGGAGAATTACAAAAGTTCTTGAGGGGCGGAGGTGTCCGAGCAGGAAGGAAATTATAAGGAGGTGGAAGAATGTACACAGTGACTTTAGAGCAGGATTATTTTAAGGCGGTGTTTGAATTTGGAACAGGTAAGGAAGCGTTGAGATTCATGAATATCGCGAGGAATCACTATCTTCCCTATGACGATGATGGGGAGCAGCGTGAAATGGAAATCACAATGAAAATAGAAAAGTGTGCCGGGAACGGCAACTCCGAAGCGGCACACATCGAAAATCAAGTACAGGATAGCACGGATTAGAGGAAGTGTCAAATGAAAGAGATTAAGGAACTGACCGCAAAAGAGCTGGTGCTGGTGGAAATGCTTCAGAAAGCAACAAGGGAACATCCGGTAACAAGGCAGGTTTTGCGTCAAACGTTCGGCAATGACCGGAAGTGCCGGGATATGATTGCGAATATCCGAAAAAACGGGTATCGGGTTGTTACGAATTTTTCAACCGGAGGATACTGGATCGCTAAGACAGAAAAGGAATACCAGGATTTCCGCCCGAAATATGTATCTTACGCACTTGAGATTCAGGAGACGGTAGAAGAGATGGACAATGAGGGGCAGGTGAGTTTTGATGTGTGAAATTTATGACGCGAATGCTGTGGCGTATGAATCCGCTGCGGCGAGATATACGGAAGAAGATCCTCCGACACTTTGTGACTGCGGGGACCCGGCACTTCCAGGTGAGACATATTGTGAAATTTGCAAAAACAACATGCGTATCGCGCTGAATCTTGCGGTTGATTTTTTAGAAAAATACAGCGCGGTAGACAGAGAAACCGCAATCAGTCAGCTTGTTTATGCGATAGAGGAGGATTGTTAAATGTTAAAAAGCTATAGGGAACTTAGGCAGATTGATGTATTGCCATATTGTGATAAGCGAGAAACAAAAGATGAAAAAGGAAAAAAGAAATTAGTCCCCTATCTGAATTGGGCAAAATGCAAGGATTTGTTACACGAAAACGGGGCAGAAGTTGTGTATTATGAACCATTGTTAAACGAGAAAGGTTCCTCTCTGTTTATGACAGATGAACCATTTACCGATGCAAAGGGAAATCGGAATCGTTGTTTTGAAGTGCGAGTAAAAATCGTGATTGATGATTTAGAGTTTGTGCAGAACTATCCTCTTTTGAATGGTATGTATGTGGTCCGGGAAGATAACGTAAATCAGTTGCGATTATCAAATGCACAGGCCAGAGCTTTTGTAAAAGGTGTCGCAATTCGTACTGGTTTGGGTTTTGGGCTTTGGGTATCGGAAGATGAGACGACACAGATACATGGAGAGGATGATTTATACTTCCATCAGCTGCTGAAAATTAAGGAGCGCGTCGAACAGAAAGTAACAAAGCTTCTCGCAGAAGGGTATGCTCTGGAAGAGATCGCAAAGCAGACAGGTCTTCGGGAGGCAGATGATGTGAGAGAGATGATGGGATATTATACAAAACTCTATAACTTTGAAGGCATGTTGGAACAGGTGAAAAAATGATAACAAATCCAGATCGTTCCGGTTGGATTGGGGCATCGGATAGTAGGTTTGTCGTAGCGAAGAATCGCAAATCGAAATCATGGATGGAATGGTGGGGAGAAAAGCTGGGTTATCAAAAGAAAGAGATTTATTCTGAAGCAATCGCCGCCGGGACTGCGTGGGAGCATAAGATCCTTGATGCAGTCGATCCAGATATACGGAAAGATCATCAACTCTTAATTGAGAAATACCGGCTCCGAGTCAACTATGACGGGGATAAAGAAAATACGATTTATGAAGTAAAGACGCACAATTTCTTGAAGGAATTTCAGATAACAAAGCCATATTGGTATCAGGCGCAAGTGGAAATGTATGCTTGGAAGCTGAACTACGGGCAGGTGCCACGGCTCTACATAGTGGCATACGGCCTGATTGAACAGGAGTATAAGAATTATTTCGGTAGAGTGGACGACAGCCGGATTGAGATGTATCCGGTTGAATACGACAAGGCATGGATACAGGACCGATATTTACCGAACCTGAAAGAGTTGTGCAGAGCATTAAGGAAAGGGAGGTTTCCGGGATGAAAGCACTTAGTAATAAACGGGCAAAAGCCTGCGCGATTCCAGCGAAGGTAAAGCGCAAAGTGGCGCAGCGGGATCAGATTGACGGCTGGACATGCTGTGTCCTGTGCGGAAGTCCGAAAGGGCTTCCAGAGGCACACTATATCAGCCGGGCAGATGGAGGACTTGGAATCGAACAGAATATCGTAACGCTGTGCCGCCGCTGTCACGACGTTTTTGACAACGGCACACGGGAGCAGCGGAGAGAATTCGGGGAGCAAATCAAAGGATACCTGATGGCGATTTACCCGGACTGGGACGAGGACAAGCTGATTTACAAGAGGTAAGAGATGCAGATACGGAGGATAAAAGGAACGGATATAGGCGGTGAAATCACCGCAGAGGGCAAATGTATCATCGAAATAAAAACGTCGCTGAAAACAGCGGAAAAGCTGCTTAATGAGATTAAAAAAGAGAAAGAGTATAACGTCGAGATTAAGCAGTACCGAAAGAAGCGGAGCAAGGATGCGAACGCATATATGTGGAAGCTGTGCGATGAAATCTCAAAGACGGTGCAATATACTACAAAGCTTGACGTATACCGCAAAGCAATTCATGAGGTAGGGGTATTCGAGACCTTCCCGCTCAAAAATGAAGCGGTAGACAGATGGATTGAGCGATGGCAAGAGAAAGGAGATGGATGGCTTTCCGAAGTTCTCCACCCTGCGAAAACGCCAGGATATACGATTGTGATCAGCTATTACGGCAGTAGCACTTACGATACGAAAGAGATGAGTCGCCTTATCGACAGCGTAGTGATAATGGCAAAAGAATGCGGCGTTGAAACGCTTACGCCAAGAGAGTTGGAGGAGATGAAAGCGGCGTGGAAAGGGTGATGGAATGGAAAAAAATAAAAGTCCTGCCTTTCTCCTGTATGCAAAAGACTTTCTGATTGATGTGATGGATATGACCGATGAAGAGGCCGGACAGTACATCAAACTGATGTGCAGACAGCATATACAAGGAAACATTCATCCGCGATTTATCGAAGATTTATCGGAAGAAGTTAAGAGTAAATTTGTCAGAGATAATCAAGGGAATTATTACAACAGAGAGCTAAAACGAAACAGTGATAAGAGGAATAAATACTCGGAAAGCAGGCGTTCCAACAGGTTGAGCGGTTCACAAAGTAAGAAACATATGAAAGACATATCTTCCACACATGAAGAATCATATGACAAACATATGGACAATGAAGATGTAAAAGAAAAAGAAGATGAAAATGAATATGAAAATAATAAGGTAGGCGAATTTACAGAACACGTGATCGCAACCCTAAACCAAACCTGCGGAACGAAGTATAAAGCAACGAGCAAAAAAACAAAGTCTCTGGTTCATGCACGAATGGAAGAGGGGTTTACCTTAGAGGATTTTGAAACCGTAATTGCGAAAAAAGCGACAGAGTGGACCGGAACGGAGTACGAAAAATTTCTCAGGCCAGAAACTTTGTTCGGTACAAAGTTCGAAGGATATCTGAACCAGAAGCAGACCAGAAAGGGCGGAAATAAATTTTTAGATTTCGTAGGGGGATATGATGACGAAGAATGAGACAGCGAAGATTTTAGCCGTGCTGAACGCTTATTATCCAGACGTGGAGTTGGACCCGGCGACAACTGTAAACGCGTGGTACAAGCTGTTACAGGACTATGATTATGCGGTTGTAGAACAGGCAGCCATGAACTTTGCGGGAACAGATAAAAGAGACTACCCCAAATTCCCGTCAGTCGGACAGATAAAAGCGCAGGTGGACATGCTTTGCAAGAAGGAGAACACGCCGGAGGAACTTTGGAACAAAGTTTACAAGGCAATCTGTGGAAACCCAGACCGGGCAAAAGAAGCATTTGACAATCTTCCGAAATGCTGTCAGATATGGCTGAACAATCCGAACCAGATTCGGGAATTAGGAATGACCGACATTACGACGGTAAATACAGTGGTTCGGGGGCAGTTCTTAAAAACAATCGGAGAGATTCAGGAGCAGGAAGAGGCACAGTCACAATTATCAGAGAACGTGCGCAAGGCACTTGGAGCTATGCAGATAGGAGAGCGAGAAACATGAATGGAATCAGGAGCATGCTTACAGCTCTGTTAAAAGACATCGGAGAGACGGCGGAGGAAATGCTCGGCTTCTGTAAAGATGAAAATGACTGCAACAGAGTGATAACCCCACTCTTTGAGGTTCAGTCAGAGCTTTTGGAAAACAAGTATGAATTAATTAAAAATCAGGGAGGTAAAAAATGAACAATCGTGACGTTTACATAAACGCAATCAACGCATATGGCACAGAGGAACAGATTCGCATGATTTACGAAGAAATGTGCGAGCTGGGTGTTGCGCTTTCAAAGTATCACAGAGATCCAGGCATGGAAACTGTTCGGGACGTTCAAGAAGAAATCGCCGACGTGCAGATTATGCTTGAACAGGCGAAAGAAATGTTCGGAAGGGCCGAGGTTGAATGGTTCGTTCAGGAAAAGACGGAACGGTTGAGAAAGAGAGTAGAGGAGAAATTAGAAGCTGTAAACAGAAAGAAAAAATTCAGACTGGAGGATTACAGCGGAAATTATGTCATGCACTGTAGTACGGATAAAATGGCAGAAACGTTTCTAAAATTCCTGCACAAGCACGGTAAGAGTTGGCGTACAGGAGAAAGCTATCTTGAAGAAACAAGCTTTGAATGTTACCGAAAGGATATATGCTATTTATTCAACGAAGGAATGTTCTGTGATTTAAAATGTGCCAAAGAATTTAAATTCACAATCTTGGAATTTGATGATTTTGATTGGAGTGATGTAAATGAATAACGTTGATCGCGACACTCTTGAAAAAAAGTATGTAATAGAAAGAAAGGCGATTCATGTTGTTGCGAAAGAAATGGGTGTTGCTACAGGAACAGTATATAACTATTTAAAAAAATACGGAATCAAAACACGAAAAAAACTGACTATCCAGCTACAGAAAAGCAGAGGGAGGCATGGAGAAAAATCGGGAAGAAAAAAATGGGATGCAGACTGAGCGAACAAACAAAACTCAAGATTTCTGAGTCTCGCAGAATGGGCGGAATAGGACACAAGAAAAACAGATGCGATGGTTACATTTATGTGTATTTCCCAGATCATCCAAAATCAAGCAAAGAGGGATATATCATGGAACACATATTAGTAATGGAGGCGTTAATAGGAAGACATCTAAATGATAATGAATGCGTCCATCATATTGATGGAAACAAACGGAACAATAAAAAGGAAAATCTAAAACTAATGACTAAAAGTGAACATATGTCATATCATTCACAGAAAAGGCACAATGAAAGGAGGAATGGCTTATCAATGTAGTAACTTTAATCGGACGACTCACCAGAGATCCAGAAGTACGGTACATATCCGACAGCCAGATGGCAGTGGCAAGATTTAGTCTTGCTATCAACAGGGGCAAAGATAAAAACGGAAACGACAAAGGAGCAGACTTTCCAAATATAGTCGTATTTGGTAAACGAGCAGAAAACTGCGAACGTTTTTTAGCGAAAGGATCGCCGGTCGGAATTCATGGAAGAATTCAGACCGGAAAGTATACCAACAAAAATGGCGATACCGTTTATACAACAGAGGTTGTGGCGAATAATGTGGAATTTCTGGGCTATAGCAAAGACGGCGAGAATGGCAAGGAAAAGGCCGACAGGCAGGAAGAGATACCAGAGGGATTCCAAGCTTTGGATGATGAGGAATGTCCTTTCTAGGAGGTGAGCGTATGAAGAAGCATAGACCCAAAATAGCGCTGTCAGAAAAGCAGATAAAGCGTTTGAAAGAGCAAATCAGCATAGACGCATCGAAAAGGACATTAATCCTCTCTGTCGCTGCTATGGCAGATGAACTCGATTTAAATGACGAGCAGATCGGAAATGTCGCAAAGCGCATGGATCGATACGCGGAGCATCTTGAAAAGCACAGGTTGAGAATCAACGAGGTAGCGGAGATTATTGAAAAGGAAACAGGAATTAAATTTGCGAGGTTTTAAAAATGGCAGAACAAATCACACAAACAGAAATTATACAGAGGATTCTTGCGTGTAAAGCTGCACTTGGACTTGACACCCTGCCGAATACGGACGATCTAAAAAAAGTTGGAATCAACTGGAATCTTATTAGGCGTGTAGGTGGTTTGCAAAATCTATCTGAAATGACCGGGATTCCGATGAAGCCGAGGCAGACGAGCTATAAAAAGCAAAGTGAATCCTATATTGACCGAACGCCAGTCCGGGAGGCAGACTTAAAAAACTGGAGCGCAGAACGGCAGAAAGCGGAAACGCTAAGAATGGTCGGGAGCATCGACACAAGCGTATATGGAGTGGAAAAGGTGAGGGCATTATGAAAATCATAATCAACGAAATTCCGCCCAGCGACAACAAATTTAAAGGCCGTCAGAACGCATGGGAGTACCGTACAGCAAAGAAAGAGTGGCTTGATGTGGTTTGGTATGCCTGTGTAGGGAGAAAGCCGTCAGAACCTTTCAAAAAAGCTACAGTGACAATTACATATTTCTTCCCGACGCGGGGAAGGAGAGACCCGGACAACTACAGTGGCAAATTTATTCTTGATGGACTCGTATCAGCAGGAATCATTCAGGACGACAGCTTTCAATGCATCGATCTGAGATTAAAAGCGGATTACGACAAGAAAAATTCGAGAACAGAGGTGGAGGTAATCGAGAGATGAAGAACTGGGAATACAACAACGAATTTACAGAGGACGCGAAGTCACTTGAACAGCAGGCGATTGAAAATTTTACAGAAACGATATTGCTTGCAATAACAAGCAAGCAACAAGCAAGTTACAAGCAAATAAAAGATGCCTTTGGTGAATTTGATTTTTATGAGCATTACAGAAAGACTTATGACTGGTTAAACAGTGAACACAATTAAGTTGCATCAAGTTGCAACCACTTCCCCGCAGGCAGTTCAACGCAAAAAATAAAAAAGAAAGGAAAAGCGTTCCCCTTTTATTCTAATGTCTGCGGGGAGAAAGGAGAGGCAAAATGGCAAGAGAACGAGTAAATAACATAGATTTTGACGAAATTAAAAAAATTGCATCAAAAAAAGGATTAACCCTCAGAATGTTGAGCGAAAAAATCGGGTTTGATCACAGCTATCTCGCACACAGACGGCAGATGGGGTGGTTATGGAGCAATACGGTAGAGTTAATCGCAATGATTTTGGAGGTTGATAAGCATACGTTGTTAAAGACGGAGCCGCAAAAAGCAGAATCGAAAGAAATAGGGAAAGAAACTGGAATGAATCAATATATCATCGAGCAATTCGGAGAATTGCAGGCGGCAATATCTATGCAGACGAAGATGATTAACAACCTGATTGACGATCTGATCGTCCTACACAGAGAGATTAAACAATATAAGGATCGATAGTGCGGGGAGAAAGGAGGGGCTATGAAAAGGAGAAGAACATGCTGAACCAATTAAATATGGCAGGGCTGGATAAGGGAGAGGGATCGATCAAGAGATTACAGTTATTTGAGCCTGAGGGGGGGGTACTATCTCGCGTTCAGCGGAGGAAAAGACAGTGTAGTGATTAAGGCTCTCGCAGATATGGCAGGGGTGAAATATGACGCGCATTATAACGTAACCTCAGTTGACCCGCCGGAGCTGGTGCAGTTTATTCGAGAATATCACAAAGATGTTATTTTCGAATACCCGCGCGATAAAGAAGGAAATCGGATCACAATGTGGAATCTGATTCCGAAAAAGAAGATGCCACCAACACGGATCGTGAGATATTGCTGCGATATGCTAAAAGAAGGGGGAGGAAAAGGGCGGTTTGTCGTAACGGGGGTCAGGTGGGCAGAATCGGCAAGAAGGAAGAATAGCAGGGCAGGATTAGAGGTTAATTTTAACAAAGAAGGGTGTGAAAGTTTAGATCCTGACAACCCAGATAACGCACAGATGGCGCGCTCTTGCCCGACAAAAGGAAAGCATATATTAAATCCAATCATCGACTGGGCAAATGAAGACGTGTGGGAGTTTATACATAGAAATCAACTGCCATATTGCAAACTGTATGATGAGGGCTATAAAAGATTAGGCTGCATTGGGTGTCCAATGAATAGCAAAGGGGCAGAAGAACTTGAAAGGTATCCAGCGTTTAAAAGAGCATATATGAAAGCTTTTGAGAAAATGCTGCAAGTCATGGGAGAAAACGGGGTAGAAACAACAAGGTGGAAAACGCCGGAGGATGTCATGGTATGGTGGCTGAGTAAGTAAGGAGGGATTATGAACGATTTAATCAAGCGCTCAGACGTAGAGCAGATGCTTACCGCGCTGGGCGGCTGTGACGCATCGGATAAAGAGGCGGCGGGCTGGGACAAGGCTATTGACGCTGCGATTATTGGATTGGAAGAGCTTGATTCTGCCAACGAATGGATAGTGGACGCAATTGAAAATATGATTAAGCATTTTAGTGAATGCCAAAATGATGCAATCGAATTCAATCAAGTGATGGGATTTATTATTGATGAATTATTAGGACGGCATAAGGAGAATTAAAGTGATAGATGAAAAGAAATTGAAAAAAGAATTAAGAGAAAAAATTTATCCCGAAAAATTTGGAGAGCGATGCAATTCTTTAGATGTAATATATGCAATATTGCAGTTGATAGATGAGCAGCCCAAAGTTAACGAGTGGATTCCTTGCAGTGAGAGACTGCCAGAAATACCAGAGGATACAGACGATAAAGATTGTCCAGAGTTTAATGTCATGATTGAAGGTGCTAGTGTAGCAACAACACTTAAGTATAGCCCAGATGGCGCATGGTTTGATGATTTAGGGCAAGTATATGAAGTGATAGCGTGGATGCCATTACCGGAGCCGTGGGAGGAGGGAAATTAGAAAGATGAAGTTAAAAGAATTTCAAAACAAACACCATATCCGCAGAATTGAATTTGACAACGTAAAGCTGGTTGACGAAATTGAGGAATATGGAACCGATCAACTTATCTGTCCATATTGCGGTGCCGTGAATGAGTACGAAGCAGAATCCATAGACGAAATCGTGAGAGGAACACCGTGGCAATGCCGTGAATGTGAGAAATGGTTTTATGCAGAAGGCGAATTTTCGATGGAAACAACCTGCACACCGATAGAAAACAAAGTGTTAGAGCCATTTACCAGGGGGAGTATTGAGAGAGCCTACAAGCACATGGACGAATGTGCAGAGTGTGGCTGCGAGTGGGAAAGTCCGTTTGGAGTGGTCGAGTTTACCACATATAAGGAGTTTGCAGAGCCATTGCTTGAAAACGAAAGAAATGGAGAAGAAAAATGAAAAGAGTAAACAGAGCGCAGTTGAGGGGAAGGCCTCTTGACGAAGATTGCAAAAGAGCTGTAACAACAAAACATGAATATGGGCCGGAGGATAACAGGGTGTTTTGCTGTGGAGTGTGCAACGGATATGGTGATGTTGAAGTAGCAGAGAAATGCCGCGAATGCAAAGCATATGCGTACAATGCAGAACCGTGGAAAGGAGAGAACGATGTTTAAAAAAGAAAAGTGCCCGATATGCGAATACGAGATAAACATGTGCCAGTGTCGCTTTGCTGGCTCGGCGCACCCAAACCGCGGAAAAGCGGAAGAAGTGGTAAAAGACCATCTTTATTTGCTGAGCAAAAAACAGCTTAAACATGTCATCAAACTTGAAAGATTTTGGAATATATCCTATGCGGACGAAGAACAAAAAGAGATTCTAAAGAAGCTGAAAACAAGGAGGAATAGACATGGACGCAGTAAAATTTTTGAAAGAAGCTTTAAACTTTTGTAAAAAACAGCCAAGCTGTGATGCTTGTGAATTATTAAATGAAAAAATGATGTTTACATGTGCACTTAATATTTCTGAAGATTCAATGAGCGCAAAAGACCCCGAAAAACTGGTTGGGATTATAGAAAGATGGTCAGCTGAACACCCGATCAAGACGAGACAGGATATGATCATAAAGGAGTTTCCGAATATCGAAATGATAGGGGGGTTCATAGATTTGAGGCCATGCGACATGGACCCGGAGATTAATTGTCCAGACGGGACTAATGGATGTACAGAATGCAAAAAAAGATACTGGCTTGCGGAGGTAGAAGAATGAGATACGAGCAATTAAAGCCCGGCGACATTTTCGCAGATTCGTTTGAGATATACATAAAAACCGACTTTGGCCCTGCAGTCAATCTCAAGAGCGGAAAGCCTGCGATGTTCGAGGTCAGAAAGGAAGTAGAAAAGCGGTGCTGCGAGACATGCTGTCATTGTAGAAAAGGGCAATGCGTAGACGGGGACAGCCGAAATGTAGGTAAGACTGTAGATCGATTATGGAAATGCAAGGAATGGGAGGGATTACTTTGAAGAATAGAGAGAAGTTTAAAGATGAATTATTAAAAAGATGCACATATGGTGATTTTGATACATTTTTTGATAAGTATATTTTACCAACATATCATCGTTGCACTTATAGCAATACGACGTTTGACAAAATAATGATATTAACAATGCTCTGGCTCGATGAAGAATATCAGGCACCGGAAGAGGAATATCAGGAGCCAGAACTGGATTGGAGCAAGGTTGAGAATAACGAACCGATACTAGTAAGAGACGGCGATGATGAAGAATGGAATCGAGCACATTTCGCATGTTATAAGGACGGAAAAGTGCACGCTTGGTCTGGAGGCAAAACGAGCTGGACTGCCAGCAGTTATATGTATTGGCAACAGGCCAAGCTGGCAGAGCCGCAAAAGCCAGAGCATGACAGCTGTGTAGGGTGTGAATTCGAGCACTTTGAATCAAATCAAGAACCGTGTAAGGATTGCCGCAAAGATTACTGGCTACAGGAGGCGGAATAATGGAGAGTGAGATAGAGTTTAGGGGAAAGTTAATTAATAATGGAGATTGGGCATATGGGAATTTACATATAAGCGCATCAGGAATTGCAATTATTACTCCAGATAAAAGTCTCATCGGGCGATATGGACAAGTAGACACGGATACCGTTGGACAATACACGAGGATGATCGATAAAAATAAAAAGAAAATTTACGAAGGAGACATTATAAAAGCTTGGAGTGATGGAGTGTGTGCAATTGGCT
>ERZ791934.2409-NODE-2409-length-12147-cov-3.199802_pt1 | contig 12147 bp, 12 predicted proteins | sample MGYA00510125_ERZ791934 | MGnify/ENA primary metagenome ERZ791934 (study PRJEB30046, sample SAMN00993240) | human gut metagenome | study: EMG produced TPA metagenomics assembly of the A metagenome-wide association study of gut microbiota in type 2...
AAGGCGGTTTGTTCACGGTTTTTTCAACAGGCGGCATAGTGACAAAGGCCGCAAAGTGTTGTATAATAGACGGGTATCCGGCAAAAAATGCCTTTTCGCCCGGTATGGCGAAAAAGATTTGAAAAATAATAGATGGAGTGATTCAGTTGGAACTCAAGGCCTTTGACCTGATTATCGAAAAACTGACCCCTGCCCTGCTGGCGCAGGAATTTTCCGCACCGGCGGATTATGAAGTGGAAAACGGAAAAGCCATGGTGTTTACCTCCGGAAACCTGGCTTATGGTGTGTTTTATGACCTGAAAACCAAGCGCTTTGATTTGAAGAGCACTACCATGGAAGAGGGAAAAGAGCCCAAATGGCGCAGCCTTTCCACTTGGATGTTCGATCCGGAGACCGACACCACCGGAGAGGCCGAGTCCATTGCCAACGATTTTCTGGAAACCGTGGAAGGCCCCAAGCGGGTGCAGCTGGTGATGCAGAACAAGAAAAAGCGCAACAAGAAAGAGGACGGTACCATGGACGCCGATCCCCAGTTCCTGTTTAACCGTCTGATGGGCGTGTTCCCGGAGCTCCGCGATGAAATGAATCAGGAGCGCATCCGTTATGGAAAAATCCGTTCTTTCACGTTTGCCAAAGAGCATGTGGCGCCCAAAGTGGAAAAGCTGGCCAAAGAATATCCCGGCAGCGAGCCCTTTGAGAAAATGTGCGCAGTGCTGAATGACATGTATGCCCATGCGGATATGGATGCCCGTTCCGTCATCACCATGTCCATTCTCAACGAGGTGGACGATGCCGCTTATGAGAATATCCGCGAAAAGCTGAAGGACGATCTGGAAAAGGTCTATAAGTTTGGCCGGGCACTTAAAGGCAAAAAGGTGAAGCCCGAAAAAATCAAGAAAAAGAGCAAGCAGAAAGTGGTTGCCCGCAATCTCAACGAAATGTAATTCTGCAAAAGAAAGCCGGCGCTTTCATCCCTGTTATAGGGAGAAAGCGCCGGTATTTTTTATGTGATTGATACGGGTTTCAGAAATCTGTATTTTTTCAACAGGAAGCAGGTAAGAAGTGCAAAGAAAACACCCAAACAAATTCCGGCCAATACGTCGGTGGGATAATGGACAAAGAGGAACATCCGGGAAAAGGCGATGAGAGAAGCCAGAATCAGCGCGGGGATTCCGAAGCGTTTCCGACAGAGAAGCAGTACCGTGGCGGCGGTAAAAGAGGAGGCGCTGTGTCCGGAGGGGAAAGAATAGGAGGAAGGAGGCGGAATCAGCAATTCCAGCCCGGCAATTTCCGTGAAAGGCCGGGGACGTTGAATCAGGTGTTTCAGAATGACTTCTCCGGCTAGTGCAGTCACGGCCAGTGCACACACCATGGCAACGCCCCATTTTCGATATTTTCGGCTGATGAGCATAGCGGCTGCGATGGTCAGCCAGATCAGCCCCTTATCCCCCAGTGTGGTGACAGTGGGGAAAAACCAGTCGGTGAAGCCACATTGCAGAGTTTCCTGTATCCAAAGCAAAAAGGAAAGTTCCATTCAACAGTCCTCCTGTTTTCAATATCCGATGAAATGACAAAATCAGTATAGCAGAGTTTTCCCTGTCTGTGATGACCGATTCATGAATTTTCCAAACAATCTGGCTGTCATAAAAAAGCCGGCCAAAACATAGGCTGATGACAGAAAGAGGAAAGGCGTGGTGATCGATGAACTGGCAGGCATTGGAAAAACAGGAGGTGCTGCGCCGTCTGCACACCGACAGCCGGCAGGGAATTACAGAAGAACAGGCCCGGCAGAGATTGAAAGCAAACGGGGAAAACCGCCTGTCAGACCGGAAAAAAGCAGGTCTGTTCAGACGGTTTTTGCGGCAGTTTCAGGATTTTATGGTGTTGATTCTTCTGGCGGCCGCGGCTGTCTCCTTTTTCACGTCCTTTGTGAAAGGGGACAGTGAGTATGTGGATTCCATCATTATTCTGGCCATTGTGGTGGTCAATGCCATTACCGGCATGATTCAGGAAAGCCGGGCCGAAAAAGCCATTGAAGCCCTGCGCAAGTTATCCACGCCCCATGCCCGGGTTGTCCGGGGAGGAAAAAGCAGGGTGATTGACAGTACCGGTCTGGTTCCCGGGGATCTGGTACAATTGGAGGCCGGAGATCTGGTTCCGGCGGACCTGCGGATATTCCGTTCACAGGGGTGCAGAGCGGAGGAATCTGCCCTGACGGGGGAATCGGTTCCTGTGGAAAAAAGTGGGGAAATCCTTTGCGGTGAAAAAGCCGCTATTGGCGATTGGAAAAATATGCTGTTCAGCGGTACCAGCGTAGTGGGCGGCCGTGCAGAAGGAATCGTTACGGCAACCGGGATGCAGACTCAGATGGGCAAGGTGGCCGGAATGATTTCTCAGGAAGAAGCACCGGAAACGCCTTTGCAGCAAAAATTGGCCCGTACCGGAAAGGGACTGGGACTGGCTGCTCTGGCAATTTGCGCCTTGATTTTCGTGCTGGGGCTTTTCCAGCACACGGAGCCGCTGGAAATGTTTATGATTTCCGTGAGTTTGGCGGTGGCCGCCATTCCGGAGGGATTGCCAGCGGTGGTGACCATTGTGCTGGCTATGGGGGTCCGGCGGATGGCGGCACGGAAAGCCATTATCCGTCGGCTTCCGGCAGTAGAAACGCTGGGCAGTGCCAGTGTCATCTGTTCGGATAAAACCGGTACACTGACCTGTAATCGAATGACCGTGACCCGGCTGGGAGACGGAATCTCTGTATTCACCCCTGAAAGCAGACAGGGGCAGATGCTTTTGTCCATGGCGGCCCTGTGTACCAATTGCCGGAGAGAGGGGAAAAAGGTTAGCGGAGAGCCTACCGAAGCCGCACTGGTGACAGCCTGCCGCACATCATTGGTGGAATTGGCAAGACAGTTTCCAAGAGCGGGGGAGATCCCCTTTTCTTCAGAGCGGAAACGGATGTGTACCATCCACCGGCTGTCCGGCGGAAGCTATCGAGCCATTGTTAAGGGCGCACCGGATTTATTGTTGGAGCGATGCCGGTTTGACCGGTCAGCAGCCCAGCCTCTTTCCGACCGGCGCAGACAGGAAATTCGCCGGATGAATGATGGAATGGCCGGAGAAGCACTGCGGGTATTGGGGGTAGCCTATCGGGATTTTGACCGGATACCTACAGAGGAAGAAGCGGAGAAGGAACTGGTTTTCTGTGGCCTCATCGGAATGATTGACCCACCGAGACCGGAAGCAGCCCGAGCGGTTTCCCTGTGTCGCAGTGCCGGAATCCGGGTAGTGATGATTACCGGGGACCATGCCGCGACGGCGGCGGCCATTGCCAGACAGTTGGGGATTCTGGAACAAAACGGGAAAATTTTCACCGGGCGGCAGCTGGATGCCATGGACGACAAAACACTGGAGCGGGAGGTTTCCGGATGCCGGGTGTTTGCCCGGGTATCTCCGGAGCACAAGGTGCGGATTGTTCGGGTGCTGCAAAAGCAAGGTCAGGTAGTGGCCATGACCGGAGACGGTGTCAATGATGCACCGGCACTTCGAGCGGCGGATATCGGATGCGCCATGGGGAAAGGCGGAACAGAAGTAGCACGGGCGGCGGCAGATATGGTACTGACGGATGACAATTTTTCCACCATTGTGTCGGCTGTGGAGGAGGGCCGGGTGATTTATGGCAACATCCGGAAAACCATCCATTTTCTCATCTCCTGCAATATCGGGGAGATTCTGCTGGTGTTGGCGGCATTTTTGCTGGGGCTTCCGACCCCATTGCTGGCAATTCAATTATTGTGGGTCAATCTGGTGACGGATTCCCTGCCTGCTTTGGCGCTTGGCGTGGAACCGACAGAGCCGGACAGTATGAAACGAAAGCCGGTTTCCCGGAATGCAGGGGTTTTTTCGGGCGGAATGGGAAAATCTGTGATACTGGAAGGGTGTCTCATTGGTGCGCTGGCTCTTTTGGCCTTTACTATCGGAAGGCTCTTTTTTGATTCCAATCCTATGGAACCGGCTACCGGCAGAACTATGGCCTTTGCCGTGCTTAGTTTTTCCCAGATTGCCCACACCTTCAATATGAGATCGGAACATTCTCTTTTTACCATCGGCGTTTTCTCCAATCCCAAGCTGATTCTGTCTGCGGTAATCTGTGTTTTGCTTCAGTGGATGGTGATTGCCGTTCCGGCAGTTTCCGCGGTTTTCCGTACTGTTTCCCTGACAGGAATACAGTGGGTTTTGGTAGTTGTGATTAGTTTTATTCCGATTTTCTGTATAGAAATCGAAAAAAAATTATTCCGAACAGCTTCAAAAAATAAAATCAGTTAAAAAATTATCTTATGATACAAAAAATCCGTTGGTATTTTTATGATTTGTTTTACCAAAAGTCTTGATAAATGAGATAAAAAAGAGTATGATATAGGCAAATGTGAAAAATATTCACAAACAGGAGTGCAATACCATGATTCACATTGTTACAAGACTTGAGAAATGCCATATGAGAAAGATTTATCGTGTCATTGGAGATACGGTTCACGGGTATGGAATTAAAATTATCTGGATTGATTCCCATGGTACTGTTTGTTATGCGGAAACGCCCTGTATTTTTCCGGAAAGACATAAGTTGACACTGTGGGTTCATGAGATGGCACAGGCCCGGGTTCATCCCTGTCATCTGGCAGACGTGGTCCGGGATCACATGATGGAGAAATTGTCTGCCATCACGGTTTGTACAGAATAAATTGTTTTTCACTTCAAATCCAGTTATGAAGAGTTTTCTCAGAAAAATAGACTGGACAGAATAAAGTGGTGAGTACGACAAAATTTCCAATTGACAAAAGATAGGGAGACTGCTATACTGAAAGCACAACATCTTGTGGAATGACAGGATGAATTTCGACAAAAATCAGGAGGCTTTCAAATGGACAAATATGTTTGCGACGCTTGCGGATATGTCTATGATCCCGCTGTAGGCGATCCCGATAACGGGATTGAAGCTGGAACCGCTTTCGAGGCTCTTCCCGAAGATTGGGTGTGTCCTCTCTGCGGACTGGGCAAGGACTCCTTCAGCAAGGAATAATTCTGTATAAAAGCAAAACACCGGCCGGAAATTTTTCCGACCGGTGTTTTTTTATGTTCTTTCATAGGCGCTGGTGCTTTCTTTCAGCTGACAGGTAAACGAGTGGGTTTCCACTGGCTGTCCGGCAATTCGCCGCAAAATCTGGCGGGCGGCATAGGTGCCCATTTCCTCCAGCGGCATATCCAGACAGGTGATGGTGGGATAGACCAGCTGGAATATACTGGAAGCAGCCAGACAAATATGATATGTACTCAGCGGCAGGGAAAAGTTCTTTTGCAGGATGGCGCTTTGTACCGCCCATCCCATACGGGGATTGGGGGTAATGACTGCATCATACTGGCCGCATTCCAGATTCTGCAAAATCTGAGCAGTGAGGGCTTCAACAGAGATGTCCTTTACCTGAAAAACGCATCGATGAAGCTGAGCCTGAGGATGATTTTCTGCCAGCAGACGGGAAAAAAGGCCCCACTTTCGGGAAAAAAGTGTGTCGCCGAATTGACTGGAGAAAAAACCAAGATTGAGGAACCGTTTTTCGCGGCACAGGGTTACAGCCTGTGCAATGCCTTCTTCCAATAATGTATGTTGTTGCTGTGAACCGCACCACACACCGCTTTCATCCACCAGGAAAAAAGGAATGTGTTCCTCTTCCAGCATCTTCATCACGGAATCCTCCATTTCATAGAAAAGGAACAGAATTCCATCAATCCGGGAGCTGCGGTAATATCGGACATATTCGTGCTGTTCAGGAGAATCCTTCAGTCTTTCACGGCCATCGTCCGTCAGCAGGGTAATGGAGTATCCCGCTTTATCCAGATATTCCTTGATGCCCCGCAGTATATGGCTGAATCCGATGGTCAGGTTATTCCGACCGGAAACCACGCCAATGGACATGGAACGATTGGTGCGCATGCTTCGCGCGGTGCTGTTGGGAACATAGTTTAATTCCCGTGCAGTTTTCAAAACCAGCTGTCGAGTGGCTTCACTGATTTTTTTTCCTTCTTTATTATTCATTACATAGGAAACTGTTGCCTGTGAGATACCGCATACCCTGGCGATATCTTTGGCAGTCACACTTTTTTTTCGGGGGATGCTCATAAACTGTCAAACTCCTTTGGCACGAACCGTTGAAAATCATATAAGTGAAGCGTATCACCTGATGGGCATTCTGTCAAGGAAGAAAAAAGAAAGAAGGTTCAAATCAGATACAGAAGGGAGAAAATCAGCGGGAAAAAAAGCCCGGCTGCAACATCCCATAAAGTATGAACCCCTCCTACTACCCGACAGGCAGCAATCAGAAGGGTGATGCACCAGAAAAAAATGCCTGCTGGCGGATACAGATACCAGAAGGCACAGGCAATAGCCCCAGCGCTGGCGGTGTGACGGCTGGGAAAGCTCTTTCCCTTTCCGGGCTTTGCAGGAAGAAAAGGAGTATAGTCCATTCTGTCATAAGGGCGCTGTATGTTGAGAAGCTTTCGCAGAATGGTTACAAGCACAAAAACCAGTGCTGGGATTAACAGAAAGCGAAGCCATTTTTCATGCTGTGTCAGAAAGAGAAACAGCAGCGTCAGCAAATAACAGACAGCGGAAAGGACAGGAAGAATGCGGAAAAGGGCTCGAAACAGAGCTGCGCGAAAAGGAGTTTGGTTCAGCCAGCGGGTGCAGGCGTTATATTGTTCTGCTGTCACAGGGAAAAGTCCTCCGGGTCAAATTTTGGAAGTGGGGGAAGATTTTTGGGCGTCCGGCGCAGAGGGTCGTAGGAAAACCGGCGGCAGGCGCCGTCTTCTCCGGGAATCTGGTGCAGGGCGCAAAGGGGCGCTTCTTCTTCCCCGGCACGATTATGGGTACAGTATTGGCAATTGGGCTCTATGGATTTTCCAAAGAGCTCTTTTTTTCTGGATTTCCGACCAAACAAAAACGATCATGCCTTTCTGAGTAAAAATCTGACAGCTAAATTTCGTATCAAATTAAAATCAGTATAGCACGTTTGATTGATGAAATCCAGCGAACCGTGACGGTTTTTGGATTTTTTTGTCCAGATAAAAATTACCGGGCCGAAAAAGGATTTACTCTTTTCCAGCCCGGAGATTTTATGATACAGTGGTTCCCCACTTTTTCAGATGGTGAACGATGGCATAATAAGCGGGAATCAGGAACAGGTCGGCCATGATCCATGCAATGGGGCTTGCGAAACAGGCAGCAATATAGCCCAGAGCAGGTACCAGCCATGCGCCGACTACGCCTCTGGCGGTCATTTCAGAAACACCGGCGAATACTGCCATTTTACTGTATCCCATTCCCTGGATCATCAGCCGGAAAATATTCACGCCAGCCAGCGGAATGAAAAATGCAACGTTAATCATCATAAACAGATAAGCATTATTGATAATTTCTACTTCAGTAGCCTCTACAAACAGAGTGAGCAGCGGCTTTCCCAGCAGCCAGATAACCAGCAGGGAGAAAACAGAATAAATACTGCCGATAATCATGGCAGCCCGCAGGCCGGGCGATAGCCGTTCCACCTTTCGGGCGCCGATGTTCTGGCCGCCATAAGTGGACATGGCCACACCCAGTGCATCAAAGGCACAGGCGAACAGGGAGTACAGCCGGCCGGCAGCCGTAACAGCGGCAACAATACCGGAGCCCAGTGCATTGACGGAGGTTTGCAGGATAATGCTGCCGATAGCTGTAATAGAGAACTGGAGTCCCATGGGAATTCCGATGGAGCAAAGCCGTGTCAGATACCCGGTATCAATATGAAGGTCCTGACGGCTGATGTGCAGAGCCGGGAATTTCTTGACAATAAAGACAAAGCAGGCAACGCCGGAAAGCAGCTGGGACAACACCGTAGCAACTGCCGCGCCTACTACGCCCATGGGGATAACCACAATCAGCAGCAGGTCAAGGGCGATATTCAGGAACGAAGCGATGACCAGAAAAATCACAGGTGTGCGGCTGTCTCCCAAAGCGCGAAGAAGGGCAGCCTGTACATTATATAGAAAAATGGCGGGGATACCGGCAAAGATGACGACGATATACCAATAGGCTTCCTCAATAATATCAGATGGGGTATTCATCCATTCCAGCATGGGGCGGCACAGGAGCACGGTTGCCACAGTAAAGAGGACAGAGGACCAGATGGTCAGCCAGATGGTGTTGCCGATGTATTTTTTCATTTCCGCAAAGTTTTTTGCGCCGAACTGCTGGGAAACCGGAATGGCAAAGCCGCTGCATAGTCCCAGGCAGAAGCCGATGATAAGGAAATTAATAGAACCAGTGGAGCCTACCGCTGCCAGAGATTCTTTCCCCAAAAAACGCCCGACGATAATGGTATCCACCATGGAATAGAACTGTTGGAACAGGTTTCCGAAAATCAGCGGGATGGTAAATCGGAGAATCAGGCGGGCGGGAGAGCCGGAGGTCATATCCTTTGTCATAAGATTCCTTCTTTCTTGTTTCTAACACATTCTTTTTCAATACATCCTGCACGCTTCCGGACAAACCATCCGAAAGGATACCGGAAGTGCGGTATCTAAACAGTTACCTATACTATCACAGAACCGAATAAAGGGCAATTCACATTCTAAAACGATTTGCGGCAAATTTCGGGGCGGTTTTTGTGGATATCAACCGGAGTTTTGCAACCTTGTTTCCAGACAGAATTCTGCCGAAAAAGGAATGTGATTTTACTTGGATTTTACAATACCCGGCTTTTTGACTTTACATAGCCGCGATATACTGTTGCCAGACCTTGAGAAACAAACAAAACCCAATCGAGTGATTGAAAGGAAGAAACAAGAATGAAAATCAAGAGAGTTCTGACTGCAATTCTGGCTTTGGCTATGACCGCCGCCGTAATGACCGGTTGCCAGAGCAACGAGACCACCAGCTCCGCTGGCACCGATTCCACCACCAGCACTTCCGAGAGCAGCACCGAGAGCAAGACCGAGCTGAGCGGCAGCGTTGCCACCAACGGTTCCACCTCCATGGAAGAAGTTATCGGCGCTCTGAGCGAGCAGTTCATGGCTGACAACAGCGGCGTGAAGGTTTCCTATGATCCCACCGGTTCCGGTACCGGCATCGAGGCTGTCAAGACCGGTTCCTGCGATATCGGACTTTCCTCCCGTGCACTGAAAGAGGAAGAGACCGCTGCTGGCCTGAAGGGCACCACCGTGGCTCTGGACGGCATTGCCATTATCGTAAATGAAAACAGCAAGATTGAAGACCTGACGGTTGACCAGATCGCTCAGATCTTTAAGGGCGAAGTCACCGACTGGAGCGATGTTGGCGGCGACGCTGGCACCATCGCCTGCATCGGCCGTGAGGCTGGTTCCGGTACCCGCGACGGTTTTGAGTCCATCACCGACACCGAAGACAAGTGCAAGCTGAGCCAGGAGCTGACCTCCACCGGCGCTGTCATCGAAGGCGTGAAGAACAATGCAGGCGCTATCGGCTATGCTTCCCTCTCCGCTGTTGAGAACGCAGAAGGCGTGAAGGCCATCACCGTTGAAGGCATTGCCTGCACCGAGGAAACTGTGAAAGACGGTTCCTATAAGATTCAGCGTCCCTTCGTTCTGGTAACCAAGGAAGGCACCGAACTCAGCGAAGCTGCTCAGGCTTTCTACGACTTCGCTCTCTCCGCTGATGCAGAGGCCCTGATCGTAAAGGCTGGCGCTGTGCCCCCCGCAAAATAATTCTTCTGCAAAGTAAGCTTGGGTTTCAGCCTCCACTGACAACAGTGGGGGCTATTCCCGTGAGAAATAAGGAGCTGCATTATGGAACAAAACATCCCCATGGATTTGAATGCAACCAGTGAAAGGGAAGAGAATGAAATGAAAGACCTCTCCAAACAGGTCGAACAGACAAAACAGCAGACAGAAGCAGAAGCCGCTGTTCCTCAGGCCAAACGCCGCGGCGCGAAAGATGCCATGGAACTGGTCATGCACATCATATTCCTTTTGTGCGGTATTATCGCAGTGGCGTTTGTTCTGTTTATCAGCATCTATCTGATTATCTCCGGTCTGCCGGCCATTCAGAAAATCGGCCTCTGGGATTTCCTTTTTGGACAGACCTGGGCCCCCACTCATGGCGAAACTCCCCAGTTCGGAATTCTGCCCTTTATCCTCACCTCTATTTACGGTACGGCTGGCGCTTTGATCATCGGCGTACCGGTGGGATTGCTCACCGCTATCTATCTGGCCAAGATGGCTCCGCCCAAAGTGGCTGTTGCCATTCAGACCGCAGTAGAGCTGCTGGCCGGTATTCCCTCTGTGGTGTATGGTCTGGTGGGTATGATCGTACTGGTGCCGCTGGTGCAGAATGTTTTCAATCTGCCTTCCGGCGCAACCCTGCTGGCAGCCATCATCGTGCTGGCCATTATGATTTTGCCCTCCATCATTAACGTTTCCACCACTGCCCTGAAAGCAGTTCCCAAGGAGTATGAAGAGGCTTCTCTGGCACTGGGTGCGACAAAAATCGAGACGATTTTCCGTGTGAGTCTGCCCGCTGCCAAGAGCGGTGTGGCTACCGCCATCGTGCTGGGTGTAGGCCGTGCCATTGGTGAGGCCATGGCTATCATCATGGTTTCCGGCAACGTGGCCAATATGCCTGACCTGTTTGGCTCTGTGCGTTTCCTCACCACCGCCATTGCTTCTGAAATGTCCTATGCTTCCGTTGGTTCTTTGCAGAGAGATGCATTGTTCTCCATCGGTCTGGTGCTATTCCTGTTTATCATGCTCATTAACGTATTTTTGAATCTCGTGATTAAAAGAAAGAAGGAGGGGGAATAAGCCATGGAAAAACTGTCATTCCGCCGCCGCTTTTACGACAAAGGCCTGAAAAGCCTGCTGTATTTCTGCGCTGGACTTACCTGCGCTTTGCTCCTGTTTCTTATTGGTTATATCTTCTACCGCGGACTGGGCAATATCACCTGGGAGCTTCTTTCCAGTGAAACCAGTTATCTGAAAGATACTGTCGGTATTCTTCCTAATATTCTTAACACTTTGTATATCATTCTTCTCGCCATGATTATCGTGCTGCCGCTGGGTGTAGGCGCCGCCATTTATTTGACGGAATACGCTGGAAGCCGCAAAATGGTGGCTGTGATCGAGTTTGCTTCTGAAACGCTGACCGGTATTCCCTCCATTATCTTCGGTCTGGTGGGTATGCTGTTCTTCATCCAGATGATGGGTCTGAAGCAGGGCATCCTGGCCGGTGGCCTGACCCTGGTCATCATGATCCTGCCCACCATTATCCGCACCACGCAAGAGTCATTGAAAACGGTGCCGAACTCCTATCGTGAGGGTGCACTGGCGCTGGGTGCCGGTAAGTGGCACATGGTGCGCACCGTAGTGCTGCCCAATGCCATCGACGGTATCGTCACCGGCTGTATTCTGGCAATCGGCCGTATTGTGGGCGAATCCGCAGCGCTGCTGTTCACCGCCGGTTTTGGTCTGGTGCTCAACGGCATCTGGGAGTCCATGCAGTCCTCTTCTGCAACTTTGACGGTTGCCCTGTATGTGTATGCCAGCGAACGGGGCGAAGTGGACGTGGCTTTTGCCATCGCCGCCATCCTCATGGTGCTGACGCTGATTATCAACCTGTCCGCAAATCTGGTGGGCAAGAAATTGAAGAAATAAATGGGAGAGCTTTTATGTCTACGATTATTGAAGCGAAAAACCTGAATCTCTGGTACGGCAATCATCAGGCCCTGTTTGATGTGAATGTGGAAATCCCTGCCAATAAAATCACCGCTTTGATCGGTCCTTCCGGCTGCGGCAAATCCACCTTTTTGAAGACCCTGAACCGCATGAACGATCTGGTGCCCGGCTGCCGCATTGAGGGCGAGATTGACTATGGCGATCAGAACATCTATGATCCTACCATCGACACCACCTGGCTGCGCAAGGAAATCGGCATGGTGTTCCAGAAGGCCAATCCCTTCCCTATGTCCATTTATGACAATATTGCATACGGCCCCCGTACCCACGGCATCCGTTCCCGTGCTCGTCTGGACGAAATCGTGGAGAAATCCCTGCGGGATGCTGCCATCTGGGACGAAGTCAAGGATCGCT
>ERZ791934.2410-NODE-2410-length-12138-cov-2.908549_pt1 | contig 12138 bp, 7 predicted proteins | sample MGYA00510125_ERZ791934 | MGnify/ENA primary metagenome ERZ791934 (study PRJEB30046, sample SAMN00993240) | human gut metagenome | study: EMG produced TPA metagenomics assembly of the A metagenome-wide association study of gut microbiota in type 2...
GCCGCCGCCCGTGGAGCCGCCGGAAGAAACGCCGGAGGCAGTGGCACCCAGCGGGCTGGCCGACCTGTTTGCCCAGGCGGAGGAGCCGGATTCCAGCAAAAAGAGGAAGAAGAAAAAGGGCCGGTTTGGTGACGGCTGGCTCCCCTGGAGAGGGGATACGGCAGCAGAGAAGCTGCGCAGGACGGTTTTTTTAATCGCGCTGGCTACCCTGCTCGTCTGCCTTCCGTTTTTGGGATACCGCCTGTACGAAGGCTGGTATAATGGCTATTTTACCAAACAGCTGGCCGGGCAGGTGCAGACCGGGCTGGATGAGAGCGCCTGGGCGGATATCCGTGCCAAATACCCGAACATTAAATTCCCGGAGGGGATGAACCCCGCCTATGCGGAGCTTTATGCCGCCAATCAGGAGATGGTGGGCTGGCTGAAAATTCCCAATATGAAGTATATCGACTTCCCCGTTGTCCAGGCAAAGGATAATGATAAATACCTCAAGCTTGATTATTATGGCCGAAAAACGGATTACGGGAACCCGTTTCTGGATTTTCGCAACAATGTCAAGGAGCTTGACCGCAACACGATCATCTTTGGGCACCATATGCGCTCCGGTGATCAGGTGTTTTCCGAGCTGACGGATTATTTGACGATAGACGGCTTCAAGCGCAATCCGGTCATTGAATTTAACACGCTGTATGCCAATTATCAGTGGAAGGTCTATGCGGTATTCCAGACAAATTCTAAGGCGCAACATGACAACGGCTATATCTTCAACTATATTTTTACCAATTTATCGAGTGATGATAAATTCAAGGAGTATATCTCCGAGATCGATCAGAGAAAGCTCTATTCCACAGGAGTGGATATCAGGCCGGATGATAAAATCCTGACGCTTTCCACCTGCAATTATGATTGGAACGAGCAGCGCCTGGTGGTGGTCGCCCGCCTGGTTCGGGAGGGTGAGGATGCATCCGTTGATACAAGCCTTGCAAAGAAAAATGAGAACCCGCGTTATCCGCAGATTTATTATGATAAAAAGGGAATCAGCAACCCGTACCGGAATGCGGAAAAATGGAAACCCTGATGATGGAGAGGCGACCGGTTTGAGCGGGGAGCAGATAGCTGCCTGTGAAACAAAAACCCCAGCTTTTTGCGCGTGGGCTGGGCAGGTCGATGAAACTTGAGAACACCCCCGGTATGTGTGGAAGGATGTGTAGTTGGCATGAGCTTGCAGATATTGTCCCTCAATTCCAACCAAGTGCCCGCCTGTGCTGCCGCTCAGGAAAAAATCCTGGCGCTTTTATCCGGCGGTGAAGGCACCATGGAACCGAAGCAGTTTGGCACGGCGAAGGAATTGTTTTACGCCCTTGCGGAGGCTTTGAAAACTTCTCAGACCATTTTGCTGCTTGTGGAACCGGATCGGTATCTTCGCACCAAGGAGCAATTGCTGCGGGCAATGGGGCTGTCCGCGGTGCCGAATCCGGAGCTGATGGAAGCACTACAAAAAAGCCCTGTTAAGCTCCCGGAGGAGGATTTTGCACGCCACGCCGCAATTCCGGTGGGCGCGGCCGCGTTCCCGACGCAGGATGGCCTGTTTGCGGGCTTTATGCTGACGGCAGGGCGGCAAACGATTTTGTTTTTGCCTTTGGATAACCGAAGGATTGACAGCATCCTGAAAGCGGAGGCGGGCGCGTTTTTATCCGGCTTACCACTCGTCCGGCAAACACGGGAGGAACAGCCTCCGGCGGAAGAAGCGCAGGAGCTGGAGCAGGTGGGAGATACCACCGTACAAGGCGAAGCGGAAAACATAGAGGGGCCGGCAGAACCCGCCGGTCAGGCGGATGCCCCCGGAAAACAGCATGCACAACGAGCGCTGGAAGCCTTGGAGGCGGCAAATTTACGCATCGCCTTGGCCAAAACGCCCACGATGGAATTTCTCCGGGAAGCAGCGGGAGGAAATGAGCTGGCCGCGCGGCGGCTGGTCTACAGCAATGCGTTTTGCGAACCGGATGAGGGCCCCGCCAAGCAGTATGCGGCGGAGCTTGCCCGCCGGGCCATGCAGGAGGAAGGAACTCCGCTTGGAGCCGCGATTACAAACGTATATACCGTAAAAAAAGAGGGCAGGGTAGAAACCTTTTTGCTCGTTGCCGTTGCAGAGGAGAGCGGCGCGCAGGTGCGCAAGCTTTATGCGCAGCCAGATGAGCACCCCGGCCTTTTGATTGGAGACGGCGTTCAGGCCCTGTATGAATTGGTGGAGCAGGCGGCGAACAAAGGGCCGGACAAGCCGGAGACGCGCCCGGCTCACTGGAAGGCATTTGCGGCGGTGTTGGGCGTGCTGCTCTCTCTTTCCATTTTGCTCTGCATCGGAACCGGTGTTTTTCTGCGTTTCCAGGAGGACCGTTCCTCCCAGCAGGTTTCTCTTTCATCGGCCAATGCATCGGCAGGCCAGCAGGCGGCACAGCCCTCCGATCCGGAGGGGGAAGACGCGCCGAATTCTTCTGAAGCTGGCCAGAAAACCACCGGTGCAGAAACACAGGCGAATTCTTCCACTGCTGCGCGGCTGCCAACCGCCTCTGCTCTGAAAAAGCCCGCTGTACCGGCCAAGGACCAGGCGATCCTGGATGAGGTGGCGCAGGCGATGGAGGATGAGCTGAATGCCGGCGGAAAAAAAGAGGAGGAACCGTCGAAACAGCCGGATACCACGGCAAAGCCGGAGACAACCACCGGGAAGGGCAATGCGGACTCCTCCCAAACAACGCCGCCGGATTCGGTTCCGCCGGATGAAGATTCCACGGTGCAGCCTCCCGCCCAGCGGGAAAGCGGTAAATTTCAGTTTACGGTTTATGGCTATGGGCACGGCGTTGGGATGAGCCAGTTTGGGGCAAATGAATTTGCCAAGAGCGGGTGGAATTATCAGCAGATTCTGCTGCATTATTTCCCTGGTGTACAGATGCAAAAGATGGATGGCTGCTACCCGGAAACGCTGGAGGTAAACGGCCAGCAGGTGGATACCAAGGTGGTGCTCGCCCGTATTCTGGAGAAGGAGATGGGCGGTTCCTACCATCTGGAGGCACTGAAAGCACAGGCGGTTGCCGCATATACCTATATTCTGCGCCAAAATCGTGTGACAGGGGTTGCGATTGGCAGCACCTATTCCGCACGCGCCATGCAGGCGGTGGAGGAGGTGCTCGGCGAATATATGACCTATAATGGCAAGCCGATCCTCGCTACCTTTTTTGCCTACTCCGCGGGAAAAACGACGGATGTGCGCACCGTATGGGGCGGCAGCGGCTACCCTTATCTTCAAGGCGGTTGCACGAGCCCCGGGGATAAAAACCATAAGAATTATAAAACGACCTATACCATCACGAGTGAAGCGCTTCGCAGCCGTGTGAAAAGCGCGCTTGGCATTGAGCTTGCAGGGGATCCGGCCAAATGGTTGAAGATCAAATCGCATGATGCGGCGGTCAGCAGCTCGGTTGGCTACGTCTCCTCCATTCAGGTTGGCTCGAAAACGATGAGCGGGCAGGATTTTCGGGCGAAAGTGATGGATTATGACATCCGGTCGCATTGTTTTACGGTTACATATGTACCGGATTGATTAACAAGATGGACGATCGAACAGCGGCAGTCTTTGGGGCTGGCCGCTGTTTTTATTTTGTACGGCAATCAAAAAGGTTCAAAAAAACCGTTTCCATCCGGCTCGGATTCCATCGGCCCGATGGCTCCAAGGATGGAACAGACGGAGAAACCGGAACAGACAGAGCTGGCGTCGCTGCAGAGCAGATAAAGATGCCTGGTCAGGAGGCAGAAAAACCTAATTCTGGAGCATAAAGCTTGGAGATCTAGAATACGGAATCTGCGCTTTTACAGCAATGTTTGCAGTGCCTGTGATTAGTGCGGCAGGAACTATGACGGCCAGCTGTAAAAAGCGTGATAGAGGGGACCATTTTCTGGTTTGATTTCATATCACGAAAATCCTAGCAAAGGGAATCTCAACCGTCTAGATTTTTATTAGAAAAATAATGGCAATAAATCTGATCGATATAACAAATTTTTAGATATATTTTATGATTTATGCAATCTAGGGAAATAAAATGATCAACACTGTGTTTATAATATAGTCATACAGAGCATTTGATTTGGGAAAAGGAGGATTCAATCATGACGTGGAAAAAATGGATGTCCGGTGTGCTGTGCGTTGTTTTGGCTGTCTCAGTTTTAGTGGCTCCCATGGCGTCGGCCGCAGATCAGAAGGGAATTACCATCACAGAAAGCGGCTACTACATGAAGAAGCTGTCTAACCCGACGCTGGGCGAAGGAGAGGCGGACGGCCTTGTAACGCCGGGCGACCGCTTCAACAGCTATGGCTGGGCGACCGGAGAACTGGGGGACTACATTTATGTCGGCTCCAACCGGAATCTGGTAGGCGACACGGCCGCCTCCTATGCAGCTGCCGTCGGCGTGCCGAAGGAGACGCTCAGCGCCGTTCTGAAGGCTTTTACCAATGATGAGATCGCCGTGACACCGGACGAGGAGCTGACGAAGGGCGGCGTAATCGTACGGTATAATAAAACGACGGGTGAGATGGAGACGGCGTTCTTGCCCAATAAAAACATGCCGGCTCCTTTCAATGATATCACAGGCTACCGCATGTGCGTCGCATTCAAAGGGAGCCTGTATTTTGGCACAACAGGGTCAGAAAACACCATGCTCATCCGGATCGGCCCGGATTTCCAGCCGGGCGATCTGCCGGAGATCATCGTACATATGACGAAGCCCGAGGGGACGGGCATGGGCAATATCCGCGCCTACGATGTGACGGACGACGGCGAGCGGCTTTATATCGGCGGTACGGATGCCACGCTGCTGACAGAGGAGGATAAGGCGAACAATATCTCCTCTGCCGTGCATATTCAGACCTCCACGGACGGTGAGCACTTTGAGACAATTGCCTGCCCGAGCGACTTTTATCCGTATAATACGCTTGAAAATGTTAATGTAGCAGGCGACGTATGGGATTTGGTGGTCTATAAAGGTGAGGTTTACCTGTCCTTGGTGACAAATATCGGAGCTGCTGTTTATAAGGGTGTCGAGGTTGGAAAAGGTGCGCCGGGCGCGAATGCCTACGGTTGGAAATGGTCGGAATACATTGGCAATGGTATCGGCGTACAAGGGGATCCAATCTGCCCTGCTGGATTTGGCAATCCGAAAAATTACGCCGTCTCTCCGGTGGTTTATAAAGGCGATCTTTACTATTTCGTGCTTTCCAATGCGGTAGATGCGGTGGTTCAGGGTCTATTTGGAATGCTTGGCTTTTTGAAGACCGGCGATATCAACAAGTACTTCGACTCCCTAAAGATTATGGAGAGCAGCATGCAGAACAAGGCGTCTATTTACCGCCTCGATGGTGATCGGAGAGTTGAGATGGTCGCCGGATGCATACTTCAACAGGGAAAACGGAAATTATTTATCCGAGACCTACGGCGGCTTCTCCGAGACGGACGGTCTGAGCTGCCTGCAATATATCTGGCGCGCGGCGGAATACAATGGCAAGCTGATCTTTGGTACCTTCGATGCGTCAACGCTGTACCATGCCTTTACGAAACTGACCAACGGTGATCTCATCGGCATGCCTGCAGACGAATGCGAGAGCCAGATTCGCTATGCGGTGGACCTTCTCAATCTGCTCGGTGACAAGAAGCTGATCGATGAGAAGACGGAGGATCTTTTGATCGATATTCTCGGTACGCTCAATAGCCTGGTGGACAAGCAGGCGACAGAGCAGTCTGTCAAGCAGCTGCTCAACGGTGTGCTTCAGTTTAAGAAGGCCTTTGATCAAATCAGTCCGGTTCTCGACCAGATCGTCAATGCAGACTGGTTTGCCGCAATCGCGGGCTCGGTAAAGGGCCTTCAGGCGCTTAAGGAGCTTTACAACGCTATCGCAAATGTCAATACGGAGGGCTTAGAGCGCTATATTCGAATTTCCAACACGATCATGGACAACGCCGGCGGCTTTGAGCTCTACAGCACGGAGGACGGAGTCCACTATACGCAGCTCATTGACCACGGCTTCCACGACCGCTTCAATTACGGCTGCCGCTCCTTTATCGTCGGTTCAGACGGCCTATATATCGGCACGGCGAATCCGTTCTATGGTGCGCAGCTCTGGAAGATGAATGAGATCACAGCAGATTTGAAGACGCTTTCCGCCGATGGAATCGAATTGAATTTTGATCCGGCCGTTACGGACTATCAGGCTTCTGTTGCCGCCGATGTGGACACCATCGAACTGACGGCGCTCGGAGCGGATACAGGCACACAGGTACGGATCAACGGGGTTGCAACAGCGGGTGAGGCTGTACCGATTGCCCTGCGGGAAGGGCAGAATGCGATCCGGATTGAGACGACATCTGTGGACGGGAGTGAAACGGCTGTCTATACGATGGTCGTAACGCGCGGCACAGTGCCGGAGGAGCCGACACAGCCAGACGGTACGGTACCCGAGCAGAAGCCTGTTGACCCGGAAATGCCCGACTCCACCACTCCCGGTACAGAGGACACGGTAGGGCCGACCGTGCCAGACACAGAGGGGACGGAAGCCCCCCAAAAGACGCCAATCAAACCGGTTGCTTCCGCTGAAAATCCGGAAAATCCAGATACCGGCAGCAGTACTTCGGCCGCAATGCTCGCAGCGCTGACGATGAGCGCTGTTGCGGCGGTGACCCTGAGCAGGAAAAAGCGTAAATAACAGCTACGTGAGACGCAGCTGTTATAAAAGATGATCACCCGGCGGTACGTATGTTCCGCCGGGTGATTCAGCTTGTCTGCTTTGAATGATCATCCTGCCGCAGCTCCTTCAAATCCACATAAAACGCCTCGGTGGAGAGGTCCGGCACATCCTCCTCTTCCCGCGGGAACGAAGGGATTTCCGCAATAACCTCTACCTTTTGGCCGCGCATCCATATGGATGGGGTAATACGTACCGTATAACCACAAGCGCTTGGGGTACGCCATTCCGGCATAGGCAGTTCCGGAATACCGAAGGCAGAGAGAACCGTCATGATAACGCCGCCGTGTGTGACGATTGCTGCACTGGTGACGTTGGCTTTCATCATGCCCTCTGCGATTTTGATAAAACAGCCGCATACCCGCGCAGAAAATTCCGCATTGCTCTCCCCGAAGGGCGGAGCGGCGTCCGGGCCGCCTGCGAGCCAGGAGGCAAAGCCTTCATCGTCAGCAAGCTGCTCCGGTGTTTTTCCCTCATATTCGCCGAAATCGTATTCGATGAGCTCGCGCATGACGATGGCTTCACGTTCCGGATAGATCGCGTGTGCGGTCTGTGTGCAGCGCTTGAGCGGGCTGGTGAAAACAGCTTCTGTATGGGGGTAATCTGTCTGCTCCTTGAGCCTTTGGATTTCGGCGATGCCCTCAGGGCTTAAAACCGCATCCGTATGCCCAATGTAGCGGCCGGAGGTACTGTCATCCGTGCGGCCGTTACGAATGAGATGAATTTGATATGTCTTCATTTTTCCTCCAAATTATCTTATCATATTTTGTCAATAATTACTATATACAAATCAAAAACCGTCGTTTATAATTATTTTATAATATACAAGGCGTATTATTCATGGGGGTTCAAGAGGATGAACAAATGCTTTCCGACGCGTATGGTGCTATTGCGGAAGGAACGTGGCCTGAGCCAAAAGGAGGCAGCTGTCCGCCTTGGCGTATCGCAGGCGCTCTTATCGCATTATGAGAAGGGAATACGGGAGTGCGGGCTGGATTTCGTGACACGCGCGGCGAAGCTCTATCATGTCACTTGCGATTATCTGCTGGGATGCAGCGAAAGCCGAACGGGGCTGACAGGCTTTTTTACCTCGGATGAGCTGGAGCAGGATCGTGAAATGAATATCAGCACGATCTACCGCGCAGCCTCACGGCTGTTGGAGGCTGTGAATCTTGAATGGGATACCGTGCTGGGCGACCGTATGCAGTGGCTGTTTGCGCTGTCTGTTTACAATGGGATGGTCACTTCCTCACAGGCCGGGTTTCTCCCAAAGGCCGCAATCCACTTTGATCCGCAGGCCGCGGAACTGCTCACCAGTGGGATGATGGAGGCAATTACGCGCTCTATCATAAACTCTGGATCCGAAGCGGCGGTGGCAGCGCATGAGGATAAGCTGCCGCAGTGCATGCAAACGCTGATATTAGAATCGGAGAATTATATCCGGCGCAATGTTGACCAGTATCTGTCCGGCGGGGAGATGCGGTAACACGAGCCAGTGCTTTGCCTAAGGCTTGGCATTCCCTTCTTGCACAAGCGCGCGGAATTGTGCAGGTTTGGCGCTGCCCCATTTGGTATGATTCTATTGAATTATTATAGCATAATAAGCGCACAGCAAAATGCTGCATCTGCATTTTGCTGTGCGCTCGTTTTGGATACGCATTTAGCCTTCCAACATGGATTTATAGAGCCGGATGTATGCATTGGCCGAGCGGCCCCAACTGCAATCGCACTCCAGTGCACGTTTGACAAGCATTGCCCAGCCCTCTTGATTTTGGTAGCCTTCCAATGCCCGGCGGATGGTGTAGAGCATTTCATGCGCGTTGTAATTGGCAAAGGTAAAACCGTTGCCCTCGCCGTCGCCGCTGTCCTGTATGCTGTCACGCAGGCCGCCGGTCTCCCGCACAATCGGAATGGAGCCGTAGCGCAGCGCAACCATCTGGGAGAGCCCGCAGGGCTCGCTTTTCGAGGGCATCAGGAAGAAATCGCTCCCCGCATAGATTTTGCGCGCTAGATCCGGCACAAAACCGATGCGAATGGCAAGCTTGCCAGGGTGGCGCGCGGCCGCCTCACGGAAGAAGTTTTCATACTCCCAATCCCCTGAGCCAAGCACGATGACCTGTATATCCGTGGTTTCCAGCAGCTCGTCGAGCACAGCCTTTACCAGATCGAGCCCTTTATGAGAAACTAAGCGCGACACCATGCCCATCAGAGGAACGTCCTCCCGCACGGGGAGGCCCATATATTCTTGCAGGCCGAGCTTGTTTTTGATCTTTCCGGCTGGATCCTCCGCAGAATAATTGGCAAAGAGTGATTGATCTGCAGCAGGATCATAGCTGACGGTATCGATCCCGTTGAGAATCCCGCTGAGTTTCCAGGAGCGCTGGTTGAGGATGGTATCGAGGCCGTGGCTGTACCATGGGTCGAGAATTTCCTGTGCGTAGGAGGGGCTGACGGTAGAAACCCGGTTGGCGCATTCGATCGCGCCTTTCATAAAGTTAACATCGCCGTCGTATTCCAAAAGCGCTTCATCCCGCTGGGCAATGCCGAGCACATCCTCTAAGATCTCTTTGCCATATACGCCTTGATACTGGATATTGTGGATGGTGAAGAGCGTTTTGATATTTTCATACCCCTCGCGGTGCGCATACATCAGCGAGTAATAAACTGGCGTCAGAGCGCTTTGCCAATCATTGCAGTGGATGATGTCGGGGTGAAAATCGATATACGGCAGCATTTCAAGCACTGCACGGGAGAAAAAAGCGAAACGCTCTGCGTCATCGTAATGGCCGTAGATCGTATCCCGCTTGAAATAATATTGGTTATCGAGCAGGTAGTAGGTAACGCCGTTGGCCTTGGCCTCAAATATGCCGCAGTATTGCCTGCGCCACGCCACGGGTACAGACAGGCTTGTGATAAAATGCATATTATCACGCATCTCCTGCGGGATCGTGGCATACAATGGCAGCACGACGCGGCAGCCGATCAGCCGCTTACGCAGCGCCTGGGGAAGACTCCCTGCAACATCGCCCAAACCGCCGCTGGCGATAAAGGGGAGCGCCTCGCTCGCAACATATAAAACCTTCAAAATGAATCCTCCTTATTCAGACGCATCATGGAATTAACGCAAATTCTGGCCTTAGATCACGATGCCCTTGCCAATATAAACGGGATAAGTGCTGGTGCCTGTTACCATTTTGTGCGGGCGGACGACCACACTCTTATCGGCAATGACGCAGTCAAGATGAACGCCCTCGCTGATATAGGTGCCCTGCATGATGATGGAATTGCGCACCACAGCGCCCTTGCCGATTTGTACGCCGCGGAAGAGAATGCAGTTTTCCACCTCGCCGTCAATGCTGCACCCATCTGCCACCAGAGAGTTCTTTACCGTGGAGCCGAGGCCATAAATTGCCGGCATATCGTCGCGCACCTTGGTATAAACCGGGCGTTCGCGTGTGAAGAGCTCCTGGCAATTGGCCGGGTCCAGCAGGCTCATGCTGATGTCGTAATAGCTCTGCAAAGAGTCAAACACGCTTGTAAAGCCGGAAACCTCATAACCGTAGATATTCAAACGCTTGAGGTTGTGCTGGATGACATCCCGCACGAAGCTGTCCTGGTTGAGGCTCACGGCATTGTTAATCAGGCGGATCAACAGCGCCTTGCTGATCAGGATGATATTCATTGCGTAATCGACTGGCTTGCTCGTTTTGGGGTCAAGCGCGATTTTGGAAACCTTCTGGTTTTCCTCAAAGGTGAAGGTCATCAGATCATCCAGCCGCGGCGCGCGGCCATGGTGGTAGGCGATGGTGATATCGGCCCCGCTCTCCGTATGGGCGCGGCACATATCATTGAGATCGAAATTGCACACCACATTGGTATCCATCAGGACGATATATTCCTCTTTCGACTGCTCCAAAAAGCGCATAATGCCCATCAGCGCCTGGATCCGGTCGCGGTACATACCGGTGTGGCTGTTGTTAAAGGGCGGGAGGAGGAACATGCCTCCGCGCTTACGGGAGAGATCCCATGGCTTTCCTGTGCCGATGTGATCCATCAGGGATTGATAATTGCTTTTTGTAATAATGCCTACTTTGTTGATTCCGCAGTTAACGAGATTGGAGAGTGCGAAATCAATCAGGCGGTAGCGCCCGCCAAAGGGGACGCTGCCCATGGTACGCGCGTTGGTCAGCTCGCTCAATACAGAATCATAGGCATTGGAATAGATGATTCCTAACACATTGTTCGCTCTCATAGTTATAACCATTCCTTTCGCTCCAACCGTGGAGTTTTAAGCGGTTTTGCGAAGCAAGATTTTGAGATTCCTTTGATGCAAAAAGGACAAAAGTCCCGTTTGAAAAACATGTTTTTCAAACTGTCACCTCCGGCAGATCCTCATCGACCATCGCCTTCGGAGCGACGCGTGCGCCTGCGCCGATGCAGACGTTTGCGCCGACGACAGCTACACCCCAGTCAGAGAGGTTTTCCATATCCTCCGGGCGTTCGCCGACGATGGCGTTTTCTTCAATCACAGCGTTTTCCGCGACGATTGCATATTGCACCACAGCGCCTTTTTTCACCACCGTGCCGGGCATCAGGATGGAATCGCGCACAACCGCGCCCTTTTCAATTGATACGTTGGCAAATAAAACGGAGAAATCTACACTGCCCTCGATCAGCCCGCCTTCTGAAATCAGGGAATTCTGAACGGTTGCATCCGGAGAAACATAATGCGGCGGAGCGACAGGGTTGCGGGAGTAAATTTTCCAATCCGGGTCGCTCAGGTCAAGATCGACATTGGGATTGAGCAAGTCGAGATTGGCCTCCCAGAGGCTGTCGATCGTGCCGACATCTTTCCAATAGCCGTCGAAGGGGAAGGCGAAGAGCCGCTCGTGCGCCTCATGCATGGCGGGAATCAGATCGTGCCCGAAATCGTTGCCCGAGGTTTCGTTGGCCTCATCATCCAGCAAATACTGGCGCAGCTTCTCCCAGGTAAACATGTAAACCCCCATGGAGGCCTTATTGCTGCGGGGGTGCTTCGGCTTTTCCTCAAATTCGGTGATGGCCCCATCCTCATCCACCATCATCAGGCCAAAGCGGGGCGCTTCTTCCCACGGAACTTCGAGCATGGCGATTGTGCAGGCCGCATCCTTTTCCTTATGATAGGCGAGCATTTTGGAATAATCCATCTTATAGATGTGGTCGCCGGAGAGGACCACCACGTATTCAGGGTCATATCGATCGATAAAATTAATATTCTGGTAGATCGCGTTGGCGGTATTTTTATACCACTCTGTCCCACGGATTTTCTGATAAGGGGAGAGGATATGTACCCCTCCGTTCACACGGTCCAGATC
>ERZ791934.2413-NODE-2413-length-12115-cov-15.264760_pt1 | contig 12115 bp, 9 predicted proteins | sample MGYA00510125_ERZ791934 | MGnify/ENA primary metagenome ERZ791934 (study PRJEB30046, sample SAMN00993240) | human gut metagenome | study: EMG produced TPA metagenomics assembly of the A metagenome-wide association study of gut microbiota in type 2...
GCTCCCGCCGCCGCGCAGGCCACCGAGGCCGCGCCGGTGTAGGCAAAGAGGTTGAGCACCCGGATGGGCCGCCCGGCGGAACGGATGCGCTCCATGGCGAAATCCCAGTTGGCCGCCTGCTCCGGAAAGACGCCGGTGTGCTTGAAGTTCATAGGCTTGATGTTGAGGGTCAGCCCCTTGTAACCCAATGTCCAGCGCTGGGGCAGTTCCTTCTTGACCCACTGGCCCCCTCCGGTGGAGGCGCGCTGGTACCGGGCGTCGTGCCTCCGCCATCCGGGATGCCGCCCCTCCGGACGCCAGATGGCCTGAGGATCGGGCCGCACCAACAGATACTTGCCCCAGCGCTCCAGACGCTCGCCGCCGCCGCAGTCCAGCAGCTCATAGTCCTTCCAGTCACTTGAAATCCACATAATATGATCTTCCCACCATAGTTTTTGTCATAATCATCCTATTATATCATTCCCTACTATACCAGTCAACGAAAAGAAACGCAAACAGCAGGGGCGCGGGGTGAAAATTTGAATCGACCCGCGCCCCTATGCGGCGTCTCCTGCAAACTGACCAGGCGCCCCTGTAAGACAGTTCAATCCACGCACCCGCGAGGGGTGCGACAGACATACTCCATGTGGCCGCGGTCCAGCCGCTGATTTCAACCCACGCACCCCGTGAGGGGTGCGACTTATACCGGGGATGCTTGGTGATGTCGTATTTCTCACTATTTCAATCCACGCACCCCGCGAGGGGTGCGACAGGTAGCCGAAGCTGTTGGCCCCCGTCTCAATGCCATTTCAATCCACGCACCCCGCGAGGGGTGCGACTCGCCCCGCACGCCGGGGGAGGCGCAGCTATCCTCATTTCAATCCACGCACCCCGCGAGGGGTGCGACACTATCAATCAGCTTCGTATGGCCTTCCAGATCCAATTTCAATCCACGCACCCCGCGAGGGGTGCGACGAGCAACGACAAGCGCCTGGAGGCTGACGAGCTACTATTTCAATCCACGCACCCCGCGAGGGGTGCGACAGTTTGCAGACGGGCAACCATGGATGTCTTCACCTGTTTCAATCCACGCACCCCGCGAGGGGTGCGACCGAGGAGGAGCGCAAAGCCATCCTGGCCGTTGCCGTTTCAATCCACGCACCCCGCGAGGGGTGCGACCGAGATAGGCTTTGATGATTTCACCTATGCCTTTTATGTTTCAATCCACGCACCCCGCGAGGGGTGCGACGGGAAACCTGTGCTTACGTTGCCCGGTATGTGATGAAGTTTCAATCCACGCACCCCGCGAGGGGTGCGACATGCGCTCCCCTTCCGTGCCTACGCGCTCATTATGTTTCAATCCACGCACCCCGCGAGGGGTGCGACGGACCGTTTCAACGCTGGTGATACAGCTGCCCTCCAGTTTCAATCCACGCACCCCGCGAGGGGTGCGACATACTATAAGTACAGTAAAGGAGGTCACAAACATGTTTCAATCCACGCACCCCGCGAGGGGTGCGACCCCAAGCCTTTGCGTTGCTTGCCCATTCAGTGTAATTTCAATCCACGCACCCCGCGAGGGGTGCGACGTACCTCCTCTTGCATCCTTCTCATAAAGTTTCTATTTCAATCCACGCACCCCGCGAGGGGTGCGACGGCTCTGGTGCTATTGTTAGGCCAGGGTCTCTTGATATTTCAATCCACGCACCCCGCGAGGGGTGCGACGTCTGGCATCTTGCCGACAAGTATACCCAGCTCCCATTTCAATCCACGCACCCCGCGAGGGGTGCGACAGCGCTATGGCTATGACGTTCAGGCTATGACACAATTTCAATCCACGCACCCCGCGAGGGGTGCGACATATGGAGCTTGATTTTTATGAGTTCTTGGCCCTGATTTCAATCCACGCACCCCGCGAGGGGTGCGACTATCGCTGCCCGTAATTTCGCTAACGCTATCATGATTTCAATCCACGCACCCCGCGAGGGGTGCGACGGACGCACAGAGACGGAAACGGCGCATGAACGCCAGGGGGCATTTCAATCCACGCACCCCGCGAGGGGTGCGACACGACGACGACGAGCCCCCCGTGAAGAAGAAGGGATTTCAATCCACGCACCCCGCGAGGGGTGCGACGGCCGCTTGTGGTATACTATAGATGTGGTGGAGGGATTTCAATCCACGCACCCCGCGAGGGGTGCGACTATTTCTATGTATGGTCATGGAGGTATGTGGATATTTCAATCCACGCACCCCGCGAGGGGTGCGACTGGATAACATCTGCGCCAGCTACAAAAGAATTTGATAATTTCAATCCACGCACCCCGCGAGGGGTGCGACAATTTCATCAACCGTCTTATTCTGCCACAGGGGGATTTCAATCCACGCACCCCGCGAGGGGTGCGACCTCAACTTCCAATTCGTCAAGAGCACGCATAGCAATTTCAATCCACGCACCCCGCGAGGGGTGCGACGATTGAGTGTGCCAACGAAACAGCAAAGACAGGATTTCAATCCACGCACCCCGCGAGGGGTGCGACTGATTGTGACCGAGCACGCTTGGAAAGAGGGCAGCATTTCAATCCACGCACCCCGCGAGGGGTGCGACCTATGGCGGGCTCTATACAGGACAGACGGTAGCGATTTCAATCCACGCACCCCGCGAGGGGTGCGACAGGATGGGAGCGCATACACAGAGCGACGGGAGATATTTCAATCCACGCACCCCGCGAGGGGTGCGACCCGCTTCGGCGTTATGACCCTCAAGGAGAGCGGTAAAATTTCAATCCACGCACCCCGCGAGGGGTGCGACGCCAAGCCTTTTCCGAATAAGCGGAAATCTCAGATTTCAATCCACGCACCCCGCGAGGGGTGCGACCTCGGCGGTCTGGGCTTCCTGGTTCGCGGTAATATTTCAATCCACGCACCCCGCGAGGGGTGCGACGGGTCTTTGCCCTTCATCTGCTGCATAAACTGTTGATTTCAATCCACGCACCCCGCGAGGGGTGCGACAACTTCCGGATATACCTGATGTCATAGGTGCCATATTTCAATCCACGCACCCCGCGAGGGGTGCGACCACCCTTCCGGGCCAGCTCTTCCAGCTCCATCTCATTTCAATCCACGCACCCCGCGAGGGGTGCGACGACTTGGAGCGACATTTTTATTTCAGCAAAAAAACAATTTCAATCCACGCACCCCGCGAGGGGTGCGACTTGTGATAGGAGTGTTACACAGGGCTCCAGCGGGATTTCAATCCACGCACCCCGCGAGGGGTGCGACTTTCTGTTTTTGATTTTAGTGCTGTCCAGAACGTATTTCAATCCACGCACCCCGCGAGGGGTGCGACGCTGCGTGACGGTGGCAGTACGCAACATCAGCACAATTTCAATCCACGCACCCCGCGAGGGGTGCGACCACCCTGCCTCATTGATCCCGTTCAGGTCAATGGGATTTCAATCCACGCACCCCGCGAGGGGTGCGACGGTAGGACAGTTATCCACATCCTCGCCCATGTCAATTTCAATCCACGCACCCCGCGAGGGGTGCGACTTGGGATGATGCGCCCCTCTTTGATGAGGACTTTATTTCAATCCACGCACCCCGCGAGGGGTGCGACGAGATGGACAGGGTGCCGGTGTTCAGGTAGTCATAATTTCAATCCACGCACCCCGCGAGGGGTGCGACTCCGGCAGCCCTCGAGGATTCCTCGGTAGTTGGGATTTCAATCCACGCACCCCGCGAGGGGTGCGACTATGCTGTTTTTTGCTTTTATGATTATATGTTAGAATTTCAATCCACGCACCCCGCGAGGGGTGCGACGTCCGAATGCCCCATAAGTTCCTTTGCTACATTAAGCGATTTCAATCCACGCACCCCGCGAGGGGTGCGACTGCGGCGGGGCAATCGTCCCGCCGCTATTTTTTCAATTTCAATCCACGCACCCCGCGAGGGGTGCGACTTAGATTGAGCAGATACACGGGTAGCCTCTAAGCTAAATTTCAATCCACGCACCCCGCGAGGGGTGCGACTCAAGCCGCTTCTCGCTCACTCCAGCCTGTTTCAATTTCAATCCACGCACCCCGCGAGGGGTGCGACTGCTGCCTTCGTGCTCATTGATCGCCCGCCAGATATTTCAATCCACGCACCCCGCGAGGGGTGCGACCAGGCGGTGGTGGCGAGGTCGTACCGCACCCCCTATTTCAATCCACGCACCCCGCGAGGGGTGCGACGGGCTGTGCCTGCGGCATCTGCTGGGGCATGGGCTATTTCAATCCACGCACCCCGCGAGGGGTGCGACTAAAGGCCACATTCTGCCCGGCGGCCACCTGTTATTTCAATCCACGCACCCCGCGAGGGGTGCGACTAAAAACCGCTGTCCTTTGCGGTGTTTACCAAAAATTTCAATCCACGCACCCCGCGAGGGGTGCGACAGCTTTACTCCTGGGGCTATTTTTATGCTCTTCCGATTTCAATCCACGCACCCCGCGAGGGGTGCGACCTATTGGCTATGTCTTGGTTGGTCAAGTTAACTGGATTTCAATCCACGCACCCCGCGAGGGGTGCGACTGTATAATCCGGTGTACTGGTTGTATCCGTCTTTGTTATTTCAATCCACGCACCCCGCGAGGGGTGCGACAGCAAACTTTACCAAAGAGCAGGGAGTTTGCTTGGCTCAATTTGCTTATTTGCACAAGGGGAAGAAGGCTGAGCATACAAAAACAAACGCGCCTATGCTCCATTAAGCTTTCCTTTATGCTTTTTGGGTGCGAACCGGCCGGAGAAGGCGTGTCATCTTGGACTTCGCACGCTACAAAATCAAAGGTTCGTCTGGAAGGTAGGTCTGCTTACAGCCAAAGTGCTCGATCTTCTGCTCATAGCGATTTCCCAGGGAATAAAAGCGGAGACTGTCCCGTTCGGGGTCCATGATTGCGCACAGCTTGGCTTGAAGCAGCTTGTACTGGGCTGGATCCAGCTTACACTCAAAGACGGAGTTCTGAACCCGCTGGCCGTAGTTGACGCACTGCCTGGCGATCTGCCGCAGGCGTTTGCGCCCGGCGGCATCCGCCGTATTGACATCGTAGGTAATCAAAACCAGCATAATGGCCTCACTTCCACAAAAAGGGCGGATAGGCGTCCAGATCGCCGCGGAGGCAGCGGGCCAGAAGCAGCGCCTGGAGATAGGGAACCAGTCCCCAAGAGAGCTTTTCCTGGAGATAGGGGTGGGTCAGAGGCTCCTTTTTCCGCTCCTGCCAGCGCTTCAGAACAGATCTGCGGCCGGAGTCGCTCAAAAAGACCGCCCCATTCTCCAGAAAATCAAAGTCCTGCCGCCCCACCATTCGGTTGTTTATCAGGGTTAAAACGAACCGGTCGGCCATACAGGGGCGCAGCTCCTCCATCAGATCCAGGGCCAGAGAGGCCCGGCCAGGGCGATCCCGGTGGAGAAAGCCCACGTAGGAATCCAGCCCCACGCTCTCCAGTGCAGAGGCGCAGTCGTGCGAGAGCAGACTGTAGACAAAGGAGAGCAGGGCGTTGACAGGGTCCCGCGGCGGACGGCGGCTGCGGCTTTGGTAGGAAAAGAGGGGCTTTTCACCCAAAATCAGCTGGTCGAACTGACCAAAATAGAGGGTTGCTCCGGCGCCCTCCAGGCCGCGCAGATGCTCGAGAGAGGCGGCCGCGGCGATTTGGGGGAGAAGCTCTTTCAGATGAGACGCGGAGGCCGTCAGGCTGGCGGCGTCCAGCCGGAGCCCGTGATCCCTTCGGGTGCGCTCGATGCTCCAGCGGGCGTTATAGACCTTGCCGAAGATCATACTGCGGGCAATGCGGCAACTGGCGGAGAGCTCGTCCGCCGTGCGGTACTGGGCACGCCGGAGCAGGACGTTTCCCGAGGTACTCCCGGCGATCCGGGCCAGAAACCGCCCGCGCGGCGTGCAGAAGGCCAGAGAGATACCGCGCTCGGCGCAGGAGCCCATCAGGGCGGGAGAGGCCCCGGGGTAGGAGAAGGAGACAATGCCGCTCAAGGTATGGAGCGGGTAGCGGGCGGCCTCCTGATGTTCCCGGCTGGCGACCACATTTTCGCCGTCCAGGGACAGATAGATGTCCTCCGAGGTCACGAAGAGGGTGTTCAACAGTTGTCTCATGGCGTTTCCTCCATGGCCCGGTTCAGATAATCGGATACGGACTCCCGCCGGATCAGCTGCGGCAGGCACAGCTCCTTCAGAGAGCAGGCGCCGCAGAACTTGCCCGGCCTAGCTTTGGGGGTGTGGCCCCGCCGGAAGAGCTGATGCATCTCCTCTGCGGCGGACTGAACCTGACGGCGCAGCTCTGGAGAGAAGCGCACCGGAGTGCGCCGGCGGGTTTCGCCGTAGTAGAGTGCGCCTTCCGGGACGGGGCAGCACAGCATTTCCTCCAGACACATGGCCTGGGCACACAGTTGAAGCTCGTCCGCCTGGTGAGGCTTTGGCCGGCCACGCTTGTACTCCACGGGGAAGGGCAGCCAGCGGCCCTCTTCCCCCGCGAGGGGGACGCCCTCTGGCGCGGCGCGAAATTCGACCACGTCGCACTGGCCGGACAGGCCCAGGGTAGGGGAGGCCACCGCCAGACTGCGGAGAACCAGAGTATCGCCCCGCCGCTCCCGAAGGGAGGCGTCGTGGGCACGCTCATGGAGAAGCTGGCCCTCTATGGTGCGCAGATTTTCCTGCCACTGCTGTTCCAGATGGATCAGCGCCCACTGGCGGCGGCAGAAGGCAAAGTGCTGAAGGCCGGAGAGGGGGAGAAACTCCTCCTCACGGAAGTTCACCCCATCCGCCGGCAGGTGATTCCGGCGGGGAGGGCGGCCTCGTCCACCGTGACGGAGTAATCCTGATAGGAACGGGCGGGGGCGGGATCACCGGGATCCCTCCGGGTGACATGTACCGCTTCAAAGAGCTTCCAGGCCGGGGCGCAGCCCAGCTCGTTGTCGTGCTGGAAGACAATCAGCTCCCGCACGGCCATCTTGCCCCGTGCGGCGGAGTGGTCGTGCTCGAACATATTGAGGATTGCCTCCCACAGCAGGGACAGATCCTCCTCGGAGAAGCCGGTGGTCTTGCGGGCCAGGTTGGCGGAGACGTAGCCCTCGCAGCGATAAAGACCATAGGGGATGACATACTTTCTCCCCATCTCAGTGCCCTTTTTCTCCGCGTCGGCCTCGGTGGTGATGGCCACGCGGGTGATGGTGATCTCCTGGGGAATGACGGGTTCCACGCTGCGGGCGAAGCCCAGCTGCACCGGCCCCCGCACCTGGCCGCAGTTGAGAGCGGCCTTCACAAAGGTGGTCATCACCGCGCCAAAGGTGCGTACATCGTAGAAGTTGGCGCACATCCAGCCCCGGACTTTCCGATCCAGGTCAGGGTCGGCCTTTTTCTTTTCCTTGACGGTCTTTTCGTCCACGTCCAGGGCGGCGTAGGCCTCGGCGTCGCTGCGGTTAAGAGGCACGCCGTCCTTGACATAGATGCGGTAGCCGGTGGCGTCCTCCTTCACCGTCTCCACATAGTTGCGGATCTTCCGCTTCAGGCACACGTCGGTGACAATGCCCAGACCGGTCTCCGGATCCACCCGGGGCATATTGCCCGCGTCCGGATCCCCGTTGGGATTGCCGTTCTCCACGTCGAACAGGATGACAAATTCATAGCGGTTTTTGATAGGCTCGGACATATTACTTCTCCTCCTTCTTCTGATAGCGGGCCTGAGTCTGGAAATAGTAACCCAGCTGGAACGAACCCTGCTGGGGGAGATTCAGGTGGGCGGGGTATTCCGTACCCAGCTTGGAGAGCAGCTCGGTCATCTGCTTCTCATAGGCGATGGAGAGACCGCGGTTGGCGGCGTTCAGCTTTTTCAGATGCTTCTGAGCCAGATTGACCAGGACGGGGAACACCGCGGCAGGAGTAGCCGACGCTCCGCTGAAATACTTGTCGCGGATGGTGGCGTTGATGCCAGGGTTGGCAGCGGCTTGGACGGCCTCCAGCACGGAGAACAGCCGCCCCAGGAGATAGGGGACATTGGTGGCGTCAGGATTGAGAGACACTTGCAAGACCTCCTCCGGTATATCAGGATGTTCGCGGCCGGTACTCTCGGCCAGCTTTGTGTAATAGGCTTTCAGAATGGCGGCCCGGCCCCGGGTGACCTCCCGTTCCGCCCGGATGCGGAGGGCGACGCCGTTGAGCAGGGTGGCCGGATATCGGGTGTCGTTCAGCACCGCCCGCAGAACCTCGCCGGCCAGATCGGGGGCGGGGGACTTGTCCCGGGCGTTCTGGTTTACCGTCTCGTCCAGCAGCTTCCAGATGGGCAGGGTCTCAAACTTGTCATAGGAGGGGCGAATGATCTCCAGCCGCCGGTAGTGGGACTGGATGTGTTCCAGGAATCCCTGGAAGGTATTGTGGAGGAAGAAGCGCACCGACAGTCGGGCGGCGTTGGGGGAGAGTCCGAGGATATAGAAGTCCATGTTGGGGTCGAGCTTCTCCTCCTGAAAGTCCACGGGTATTCCTTGGCAAAGCTGTGCAGTCATGCCGCGGAGATCCGCGGCGCTGTACGGCGTCGGCGCCCCCAGCAGAGCCCCGCCGAAAAAGGCCTGGTAGGCGTCGCCGCCGCCTCTGGCCCAGCAGACGACGGTGGCGTCCCCGAGCCGGTAGACGTGCTCCCGGTCGGCCAGCAGGTAATTGAGGGCGGCCGTGTAGGCGAAGGCGGCTTGTTGGCTGACAGGCGCATTATAGCTTTGCTCTTTCCCATAAGAACAGACCGACGGAGAGTTAAAGCCGACCAGCGTATTCCCCATAGCCTCGCCGTTGATGATGCCTTTGATTTTGGGGTGGATCCGCGCCACTGCAGCTTGTTTCCCTGTGACTAAGCAAGTCATTTCTATCCCTGTGCTCTGGTCTGCATAGTGCCTCTGCCATGCATCCCTAATCTCTGGATCTTCGTGGATGTAACCGCCGCTATAGCGGAATACCATGTTCGCGCCCTTGAGTATGTCCTCCATGGCATCTTGAAGCGCAGGATGTTCAGGAGCTTTTTCTGGATCCCACTGTTGGAAGAAGGCCAGCAGAGCAGTAGCGGCTGGGGATACCACGCCAGATAAAATGGCTTCATGGTACTCTTTGGCTCCATTGAAATATTTAATACCACGCTGCGTGCCGCCCTTGCTGATTCCAAGCAGATAATCGGATTTGTCCCATAGAAAGTTTGGACGCACAGCAGTGGAGGTCCTTCCATCTGCTGGTACAGGCAGTATCATTGATTGAGGACGTAATACTGTCTTCTTCCCTTGGGAGACTTGATTTTTAATGGAGATGACTTGCTCTAGTTCCCCTTCGTCACTGATACAGAGGACAAAGGAAATATCGGACGATTTCCACCCAGGCGCGGCAATTTTCTCCGCCTGAACCAGCGATTGATAGTACTCGGTCAGTGCCTGCAAAATCATCCCCGCACCTCCCCACTTTCCCGGGCGGGTACCTCCAGCACCCCGTCCCGCAGGGTGCCGCGGAAGAACAGGGGGCGGATATCCTCCGGATTTGTATAGTCCATATCGTACAGGATCCAGCCCAAGTCGCGCTCTCCCAGCAGCTCCTTCGGGCAGGGGGGCAACTCCTCGCACCAGCGGAAATGGGCGGGGAACTCACGGCAGCCGAAGCAGGGCTGGTGGTAGAATTGCCCCTTTTTGATGCGGCGCTTGACAATGTCCTGAAACTTGCCCGGATTGTCTCCGGGGGCGGCCTGACTGGTCATGTCAAAATGGGCCTCAATAACATACCGCACATCCCGCAGCAGCAGGGCGGCCCGCTGCTGAATGTCGTCGGATGTGCACAGATACAGCTCCCCCTTGCCCCGCTCCATCACCGTCCGGGCCGAGCGGGCGGAGAGAGTGGACTTGACCTCGTTGCGCCGCAGGTTGGTGAAGCGGATGGGAGCGCACACATGGATGCGGTCGATGATCCACTTCAGCCCAGGATGCCAGTAGATGGCCTCCACCAGCCCCCGGGCGGCGGAGGGGGTCATGATATCGTAGCTCACCCGTTCTACTTTCATCTCCGGGCGGGTAAAGAGGGCATAATCCCCCCAGACCTCCAGCTGAATGGACATAGGCGTTCACTCCTTTCATAATACATAATATATTGTTTGGACAGGGGAAGCACCGGCAGACGGAGTAGAGAGTGAATGAGACCTCACGTCTGCCCGGCGTTCCATCCTGCGTCTATTCATTTAGACGACTATATTATACATCAGAGTTAGTCATCTGTCAAACTATTTAAAATACATATCTATGAATTTTTGTTGACACATGTGATATAATATTTTCTGTCGCAACATGCGTGGATTGAAATATAGAAATGTATATTAATTAGGAGGCACAGGGGAGCGGAGACGGAAGCGTCTCCGCTCCCCTGCTGTTTAGACAAAGAAGGCTTTCCCACAGTCCGCCTCCAGGGACAGCCCGGTTTCCTCTGAATAGAGGGACAGGGTGGCAAGGATGGCGGAGCCATCCTCCAGCCGCTCCAGATCCCCGGCCTGGTCCAGGGCGGCGAAGTGGTTTTCGTAGATAGATACGCCGTATTGGCCGAGCTGGCGGAACAGCGCCCGGCTCCGCTCTCCGGCCCGAAGCCGTCCGACCAGCTCCGCGCCCGCGCCCAATGGGATGTAGACCGTCCGGGTGGGGCTGTCGATCATGTGGAAGCGCTCCGCCACGGACTGGAAGGGGAACAGCTCCGTGCGAATCTTGGGCAGAATACCATATATGTCCTGCGCTTCCGCCCCCTTCAGCTCCAGCAGCGTATGGAAGTAGGCCTGGATCGCCTCCCGGGAGGCGATGTCGTCATACTGCTCCAGCACCATGCGGCCCGCGCCGATGGCGGTCTGGAACAGAGGCGGCGGGGCGGCCTCCCCCCGGAAAAGGGTGACGATGCTCTCCGAGACGGGGCGCTTGCCCTCCCGGTTGCACCGGCCGGCGGCCTGGAGGATGGAGTCCAGGCCCGCCTCTTCCCGGAACACGGCGGGAAAGTCCACATCCACCCCGGCCTCAATCAGGGAGGTGGAGATCACCCGGCAGGGGAGCCCCTCCCGGAGCCGGCGGCGGATCTCCTCCAGCTTGGCGCGCCGGTGGGCGGGATACATGAGGGTAGAGAGGTGAAAGTTCCCCTCGCCGGAGAGCCGCGTAAAGATCTCCTGGGCGCTCTTGCGGCTGTTGACAACGCAGAGCACCTGCTCGTGCTGCTGGAGCTGTCCGGACAGTGTATCCCAGTCCAGCCGGCCCGCCTGGCGGAAGCACACCCGGCGGAAGGATTCCGGGGGACACAGCTCCGGCGGACAGAGCTCCACTGCCGGACGGCCGGGCAGAAACTCCGCAAAGAGCGGCCCCAGTGCGGGCTGGGTGGCGGTACAGAGGACGGCGGATGCGCCATAATGCTGAACCAGCTGGGCGATGGCGTGGACGCATGGCCGCAGGCAGGGAAGGGGGAGCAGCTGGGCCTCGTCGAAGAGAATGACGCTTCCGGCCAGGTTGTGGAGCTTGCGGCACTGGGAGGGGCGGTTGGCATAGAGGGATTCAAAGAACTGCACCGCCGTGGTCACCACCACGGGCATGTCCCAGTTCTCCGCGGCCTGGGCCAGGCGGACCGTTTTTGGAGTGGCCTCGGCGTCGATTTCATAGGCGGCGTTGGAGTGGTGTTCCAGCACATTCTCCGCCCCCAGGATGGTTCGGAACTCCTGGGCGGTCTGCTCGATGATGGAGGTGTAGGGGATCACATAGATGATCCGCCGCAGGCCCCTGGCCCTGGCCCTGGCCTGGGCCAGGGCGAAGGCCAGGGAGGCCACCGTCTTTCCGCCCCCGGTGGGGACGGTGAGGGTAAACAGGCCGGGGGGCTGGGTTTTGCCCATCCGGATACACTGCTCCAGAACGGCGCAGCGGCGGGAGTTCAGCTCTCCCTGAGGGGGAAACCAGCCGGAGATATGGCGCTGGAGCCGCTCCCAAAGGTCATCCAGAGGGGCGGGGTGCTCCGGCCGGGGGGAGCCGTCCATAAAGGCCTCCGTGTCCAGGAAATCCGCGTCCGTCAGACAGGAAAACAGCATCCGGGTATACAGCATGGAGTCCTCCTGACCGGCAAAA